>Ga0193708_1000156_pt1 | contig 14229 bp, 12 predicted proteins | sample H3c1metaG_FD_160570 | JGI IMG/M metagenome (GOLD analysis project Ga0193708, IMG submission 160570) | Soil microbial communities from a riparian zone of the East river system, Colorado, United States - H3c1 | ecosystem: Environmental > Terrestrial > Soil > Riparian zone | place: USA: East River...
CGCGCCCGCCGCGGCGAAGCTCAGCAGGAAGCGCCAGGCGGTCCAGTCGCGGCTCCGGCTGGCCGCTGGATCGCGCAGCTCGATGGTGGCGTTCGCGAGGGTGGCGACCGCGGTGGTCGCCAGGATCGCCAGCAGCGGCTTCCACGGCGCCTGCCAGTGTCCGATGCAGGGTCCCACCACGGCGAGGGTGGTGCCGAAAAGGGCGACGCCGAGCGCGGCGAGCGGGCCGCTCCGGCGGCGTTCCAGGCGGAAGACGCCGGTATCGAGGCTGAAGGCGAGCACGGCGGCGCTGGCGGCCAGGTAGGGGGCGAAGAAGAATTCGTTCCGGGCCAGGCTGTTCGACAGCACGAGCATGGAGAACGGCGGCAGCAGGGCCCGCACTACGGTCCGCACCTTGAGACCCGAGCCATGGCCGGGCGGGGCGAAGCGGAGCCATGCCGCCAGGTAGCCGGCGAAGCCCAGGAACACCGGCAGCGACCACATCCACGAGCCGAGCGACCAAGTGCCGTAGGCGAAGAGGATAAAGGTGATCGCGCCGCCGACGTTGAAGGAGCGGAAGCGCCAGGCCGCGAGCCCCACCCCCAGGCAGATGGCAAGCAGCGAGAGATTCTGGAAAATCACCTCGGAGAGCGGCTTGGTGGTGATCTTGCCCAGGATCACCACCACGGCGAGGGGGATGAACAGGTTGTCCGCCCCTTCGAGCGAGATCGCCTCGAAGCCGGTCACCAGCGCCGCCACCAGCAGCGCCGCCAGCACGCAGACCGGGCGGGGAAGGTCGGTCAGCAGCAGGACCGGCAGGTGGATGGCGAGGAAGGCGATCTCGTAGCGGATCACCCCGTAGCGGCTGCCGATCAGGGCGGCGAAGGCGTCGCCCACGGCGAGCACCAGCACCGCCGCGAGGTAGAGCCAGGGGCGGCCCGGGGTCATCAGGAAGACCAGGAAAACCGAGAGCGGGTAGTACTCCGCCCCGCGGCTCCGGCGGCCGATGCCGTGCAGGCTCTTCAAGAACCCGAAGCGGCTGCCGGCCACGAACAGCGCGGTGAGCGGCAGCGACATCGCCAGCACCACCCAGGGGGAGCGGACGAGAAAGGGGAAGAACAGGCAGGCGATGCCGCCGCCGAGATGGACGAGCTTGCGCGTGTGCTCCGGTTTCGGGTTGCCGAGGCGCCGCCAGAGCTCGGCGATCACGAGCAGGAAGACGAAGGCGGCGGAGAGGATCGCCGCCCCGCGCAGGTCATCCGGCGAGATCAGACGGCTTCCTCCAGCACGAAGGCGCTGTAGAAGAAGGCGAGATCGCGGGCGAACAGCGCGCGCGCCTCGGCGTCGAGCGAGCGGACGCGTCCGGGGAAGGCGGCGGCGAGGCGCCGGGGCACGAGCATGTTCCAGTAGGCGAAGCGGGCGCCCGGACGGGCCGTCTCCAGCAATCGCCCGTAGATGGCGACGCTCGTGGGCTCGTCCATGTACTCGAAAATGTCCGAGAGGTTGAAGCCGTCGAATCCTTCCCCCCGGTGCGCGAGCGCGGCCTCCTCGATCGCCCCCTCGAACAGGGTGAGCCTGTCGAGGTTCCGCTTCAGCTCGGTGAAGACCTCGGGGCGGAGATACAGGGGGAGGGCCCGCCGGAAGTTGCCGGTGAGGATGTACTCCATATAAGGATTGGCGTAGCCGGGGAGCATGGTCAGGGCGTACTCCGTCCGCGCCAGGATACGCTCGGCGACCGACCCCTCGACGTAGCGGAAGAACTCGGGGTCGCGCCCCAGCCGGCCCATGGCGAAGCGGCTGAAGAAGACCCGGAAGAGGAGGCGCCAGCGCAGGTTGTTCCAGGTGCGGCGATAGAACGCCCTGCGCGCCTCCGCGTCCTTTTCGTCCAGCAGGGCGACCACCGTTTTCCTGCCGTGGATCAGGGGGAGGACGCGCTCGCGGAAGAGCCGGAAGTACCCCTCGAACTTGCCGTCATGGAGGACACCGCCGGCGATCGTGTCCAGCCGTTCGCGGAAGAAGTCCCGCGCGCTGGCCGGGAGGTCCCGTTCCAGCCGCTCGTAGACCGAGCGCCGGTCCTCCGCGCCGCGCTCAATTCCGACCAGGGCGAGCTGGGCGGGGGAGAGATCGGCGGCCACCACCTCGGCGCCGGCGGCGAGAAGGGCAAAGGCATTGTCCCCTGCCGAGGCGATCGAGAGCATGCGCCGCCCCGCGGCCGGAGCGAGCGCGGAGCAGAGCACCTCTGCGTCCTCCCACACGTTGGCATAGCGGACGAGGTCGAACCGGGCGCGCTCTTCGATGCGGTCGGGCACCGCCCTAAACCAGCCCCGGCGCCTTGAGCACCGCTCCCAGCAGCGCCTTGAGATTCACCGACGCGGCCTGGGCGGCGGCGAGGACGTCCTCGTGGGTCACCGGCACCTCGGAGAGGCCGGCTCCGGGGTTGCTCACCATCGAGACACAGAGGCAGCGCACCCCCATGTGGTGGGCGGCGATGATCTCCAGCACGGTCGACATGCCGGTGACGTCGCCGCCGAGGAACTGGAGCATCCGCACCTCGGCGGGGGTCTCGTAGCTGGGGCCGGCCATGCCGGCGTAGATCCCTTCGGTCAGCGGGATGCCGAGCTCGCCGGCGATTCTCAAAGTCAGCTCTCGCAGGCGCGGATCGTAGGCGGCTCCCATATCGGGGAAGCGGGGGCCCCACTCCGGCGGGAGCTGGCCGCGCAGGGGGTTCAGCCCGGTCAGGTTGATGTGGTCCTTGATCAGCACCAGGTCGCCGGGACGGTGGTGGCCGCCCGTGGCATTGGTCATCACCAGCGCCTTGGCGCCGAGCAGGGCGGCGAGGCGGACGGGGAAGACCGTCTCATGCGCGCTGTACCCCTGGTAGGAGTGGAGACGCCCCTTGAAGTAGAGGACCGGGCGGCCGGGGAGCGGCTCGAACATCTCGACGGCGTGCGGATGTCCCTCGATGGCGTGGCTCTCGAAGGGGAGGAGGAACTCGAGCTGGATCGGCCCGTGGGTGCGCTCCCCGAGGTCTATCGCCAGGCCGGAGCCGGAGACCAGGGCCACCTCCGGACGCGGCCAGCCGAGCAGGTCGAAGCGCTCGACGGCGGACTTGTGCTGCTCGATCAGTGTCTCCAGGCCCGCGGAAGCCTCCTCCAGAGGCTCGTGGACCAGCCCTTCCATCTCGTCGGTCTCGTTCATGGGGGCGTATCGTAGCAGCGCGGACAGTTCGGTAAGATGTCATCCCCGCCGAGCCGCGGGATGGCCGCCGGTTCTGGCGGTCACGCTACAAGGAGATGACATCATGAAGAAGACCATCCTCAAGCTCGCCTGCGCCAGTGCCCTTCTCGCTGTAACAGCCCTGGTGCCGGCCCCGGCGGCGGCCGGCAAGTGCGCCACCTGCCCGGAGCTGCTGCAGTCCTGCAAGACGTTCTGCGGCAGCAACAACGTCGTCTTCAACTGCCAGAACCACAACCCCTGCGCCGGCACCTGCACCTGCGGTTGAGCCGCCGGCTTTCCGGGCGCCCGGGCCTCGGGGGCACGGGCGCCTTCAACCCTCTCGCCTTTCTCGGATAGGCTATCCGCTCTCAGGGAAGAGGAGAGGGGAGTCCATGTCCGAGCTCGATGAACAGATCCAGAACCGGCGCGACAAGCGCCAGCGGCTCGCGGAGGGGGGAATCAACCCTTATCCGCACCGCTTCGATTGGGACCTGGAGCCCAGCGGGGCCAAGCAGCAATACGGCGAGAAGACGGCCGAGGAGCTGGAGGCCGCGGGCCTCAAGCTGCGCGTGCCCGGGCGAATCCGCTCCATCCGCCGTCAGGGGAAGCTCATCTTCTCCGACATCCACGACGGCAAGGAGAAGCTGCAGCTCTTCATCCGGCTGGCCGACGTGCCGGAGGCTGCACGGCTGGTGCTGGAGAACCTCGATCTGGGGGACATCGTCGGGGCTTCCGGGACGCTGATGCGCACCCGCGCGGGGGAGCTGTCGCTCAAGGTGGACGACCTGACGCTGCTCTCCAAGGCGGTGCGGCCGATGCCGGAGAAGTGGCATGGCCTGGCCGACGTCGAGACCCGCTACCGCCAGCGCTACCTCGACCTCGCCACCAGCGAGGAGTCGCGGCAGGTCTTCGAGGCGCGGGCGGCGATCGTCCGCGGGATCCGCGAGTTCCTGGACGCCCGCGGCTTCCTCGAGGTCGAGACGCCGATGATGCAGGTGATCCCCGGCGGGGCCACGGCCCGGCCGTTCAAGACCCATCACAACGCGCTCGACCTCGAGCTCTACCTGCGCATCGCGCCGGAGCTCTACCTGAAGCGGCTGCTGGTCGGCGGCATCCCTCGGGTCTACGAGATCAACCGCAACTTCCGCAACGAGGGGATCTCGACCCGGCACAACCCCGAGTTCACCATGCTCGAGTTCTACTGGGCCTACGCCGACTACCGGCAGATGATGGACCTCACCGAGGAGCTGCTCTCCGGCTTGGCGGAGAGGGTGAGGAGCCTCCTCGGCCGTGAGCAGCTCACCTGGGAGGGACGGGCCATCGAGCTCGCCCGGCCCTGGCAGCGGCTGACCATGCGCGAGGCGATCACCCGGTACGCGGGCGTGCCGGCCGAACGGCTGGAGACCCTGGAGTCGGTGCGCGCCGTGCTGGTGGAGAAGGGGCTGCCGATCCCGGCGGGGGGCACCTACGGCCACCTGCTGATGGGCCTCTTCGAGCAGACGGTGGAGGAGCACCTGTTCGCGCCGGTCTTCATCACCGATCATCCGACCGACGTCTCGCCGCTCTCCAAGCAGCGGCCGGACGATCCCCGGTTCACCGAGCGCTTCGAGCTCTACCTGGCCGGCATGGAGATCGCGAACGCCTTCAGCGAGCTCAACGATCCGGACGTGCAGGCGGAGCGTTTCCGCCAGCAGGCGGCGGCGCGGGCCACGGGGGACGCCGAGGCCCATCTCTATGACGCCGACTACGTGCGGGCCCTGGAGCATGCCATGCCGCCCGCGGCCGGCATCGGCATCGGCATCGACCGTCTGACCATGCTGCTCACCGACCGGCAGTCGATCCGCGACGTGATCCTGTTCCCGCTGATGCGGCCCGAAGCGGCAGAGAGCGACCCGGCGACTTGAGCCGCCCCTCCCGCCTGCTCCTGCGCAAGCTGCCGTTCCCGGCGCTGATCGCGCTGCGCTATCTGCGCAGCACGCGGCGGGACGCCTTCGCGAGCTTTCTCTCGATCGTCGCCGCCGGCGGGCTGGCGCTGGGGGTGGCGGCGATGGTGCTGTCGCTGGCGGTGATCTCGGGGTTCCAGAGCGCGCTGCGCTCGGAGCTGCTCGGCCGCACGCCGCAGATCGAGGTCGAGCTCCCCCCCGGCGCCGACGCCGCGGCCGCCCGGCAGGCGGCGCTGCGGGTCTCCGGGGTGGCGTCGGCGCAGATCCAGGTGCGCGGGGGGGGCTGGCTGGTCGAGCGCGGCAAGGTGCAGCCGGTCGAGCTGGTGGGGTTCGACGGCCGGGTGCCGCGGACGTTTCCCGGCGCCGCGGGGCGGCCCGAGGGACTCTACGTGCCGGCGACGCTCGCCGCCCGGTGGGGGCTCAAGCCGGGGGAGAGCCTGGAGGTCGTCTCGCCGCGCCCGACCCTCACCCCGCTCGGGCCGCAGCCGCGCGTGCGCAGCATCGTTCTCGCCGGCACCTACGAGGGGGCGCGCTGCCACGCGCGGTGGCCGAGACGCTGCTCGGGATCGCCGACCGCCGGCTGGACGTCGAGGCCGGGGGGCTCGACGCCGCTCTCGACGCGGCGGCCCGGCTGCCGGCCGCGCTGCCGCCGGGGAGCGCGGTGCGCACCTGGAAGGACCTCAACCGCCCGCTCCTCTTCGCGCTGCGGCTGGAGAAGCTGGTGATGTTCGTGGCCGTGTCGCTGATCGTCCTGGTGGCGTCGCTGGCCCTGGTGGCGGATCTGGCGCTGATCATCTCCAGCAAGCGGCCGGAGATCGGCATGCTGGGCACCCTTGGGGCGACCCCGGCGGCGCTACGCCAGGCGTTCGTGCTGCTGGGAGGGCTGGTCGCTGGCACCGGCGTGCTGGCGGGGACAACGCTCGGGGTAGGCGGCGCCTGGGTGATGAATCACTACCGGCTGCTGAAGGTGCCGGGGCGGGTCTACTTCCTCGACTACGTCCCCTTCCTGGTGCAGCCGGAGGATCTCGTCGTGGTGCTGTTGCTGACCTTTGCGCTCGCCCTCGCCTCTTCCCTCTACGCCGCGCAACGGGCCGCGGCGCTCGACCCGGTGGAGGCGTTGCGCCGATGAGCGTCGCGGTGCGCGCCGTCAATCTGACCAAGACCTACCAGGACGGCGTCCGGCGGGTCGAGGTGCTCCGAGGGATCTATCTCAGCGTCGAGCCGGGGGAGATCGTGGCGATCGTCGGTCCGTCGGGGTCGGGCAAGTCGACGCTGCTGCATCTGCTCGGCGCGCTTGACCGGCCGGACGCCGGGGCTGTCGAGGTGGGCGGCCGGTCGCTCGCCGGCCTTTCGGGGGCCCAGTTGGCGGCGTTCCGCAACAGCACGATCGGTTTCGTCTTCCAGTTCCACCAGCTCCTCCCCGACTTCACGGCGCTCGAGAACGTCATGCTCCCGGGACGGATCGCCGGCCGCGAGCCGCAGGGGGTGCTGGAGCGCGCCCGCGGGCTCCTGCTGGAGGTGGGCCTGAGCGAGCGGCTCGATCATTTTCCCAGCCAGCTCTCCGGCGGCGAGCGGCAGCGGGTCGCCCTCTGCCGGGCGCTGGCGCTGGAGCCGCCGCTGCTGCTCGCCGACGAGCCGACCGGCAACCTCGACCCGGCGAGCGGCGAGACGGTCTTCGAGCTCCTGCTCTCCATGCAGTCCCGCCACCACACCACCGGCGTGCTGGTCACCCACAATCCGGAGATCGCCCGGCGGTGCACGCGGACGCTGCGGCTGGATGGTGGAGTGCTACACCCGTATTGAAAAGCGGACACCGGGTGACCTATTCCCGGTGGGGGCGGCGGGAATTTTGCCCGCCTTCCGGGCGCTTCATCCGGTTAGGAATCGGACTGCCGGGCGCAGGCTCTTCGGAGCCCCGCGACCTTCGGGAGGATGGCGGCGTGCTAGAATCCGATTGCCTGTAACAAAGAAGCATCGCCGCTCTCCACGCCCTCAGAATCGAGGTGCGACGCAGCGCGCCGGTGTCAAAAGAGGTCGAACAAAAATGTTTGAGAAGTACAACGAGAAGGCCCGCCGAGCTCTCTTCTTCGCCCGCTACGAAGCCAGCAAGCTGGGCAGCCGCGTTATCGAATCCGAGCACATCCTTCTGGGGATCCTGCGGGAGGGGGAAGAGACGGTGAGCGAGATCTTCCGGCGCTTTCAGGTCAAGCCGGAGGACATCCGCAGGGAGATTGAAGGCGAGCGGGTCTTCGTCGAACGGATCTCTTCCACCGCCGAGCTTCCTCTTTCAGAGGAATCGAAAAAGATCCTGGCCTACGCTTCGCATGAGGCCGAGAGCATGCTTCACGCGACGGTCGGCTCCGAGCACCTGCTGATCGGCATCCTGAGGGTCGAGGGGTGCACGGCGATGCGCATCCTGGCCCAGCACGGATTCGACGTCTACACGGTGCGCGAGGAGGTGCTGGCGATCGCCAAGGAGCGCGAGGCCTCCCAGCAGAAGAAAGAGCTGCCGTTCCTCTCCGAGTACGGCCGCGACCTGACGGCGCTGGCCACCGAGCAGTCCTTCGATCCCCTGATCGGCCGCGAGGAGGAGGTGGACCGCATCATCCAGATCCTCTCTCGGCGGACCAAGAACAACCCCATCCTGCTCGGCGAGCCGGGCGTCGGCAAGACCGCCATCGTCGAGGGTCTCGCCCAGCGGATCATCGAGGGGCGGGTGCCGATCTTCCTGGCCAACAAGCGGATCATGGCGCTCGACCTGTCGCTGATCGTCGCCGGCACCAAGTACCGCGGCCAGTTCGAGGAGCGCCTGAAGGGGATTTTGAAGGAGCTCAAGGAGAGCAAGGAGCTGATCGTCTTCATCGACGAGATCCACTCGCTGATCGGCGCCGGCTCGGCCGAGGGGTCTCTCGACGCGGCCAATATTTTGAAGCCGGCGCTGTCGCGCGGCGAGATCTCCTGCATCGGCGCGACGACGCTCAAGGAATACCGCAAGTACATCGAGAAGGACCGCTCGCTGCTGCGCCGGTTCCAGGCGATTCAGGTCAATCCGCCGACGCCGGAGCAGACGCAGCAGATCCTCGAGGGGATCAAGGATCGCTACGAGTCGTTCCACAAGGTGCGCTACCGCCCCGACTCGCTGCGCACGGCGATCTACCAGTCGAGCCGGTACATCCCGGACCGCCATCTGCCGGACAAGGCGATCGACGTCCTCGACGAGGCCGGCGCGCGGGTCAAGCTGCGGCGGGTGCGCGACACCCAGAACCTGCGGCGGCTCGAGCAGGAGATCCGCCAGGTGGTCAAGGAGATGAAGGTCGCCATCTCCGACAAGGACTTCGAGCGGGCGGTCTACCTGCGCGAGCGGGAGATCGAGCTGCGCGAGGATCTTGAGAGAATGAGCGTCGCGACCGACGAGACCGGTATCCTCGAGGTGACCCGGCACGACATCGAGGAGGTCATCTCCTCCTGGACCGGCATCCCGGTGGCGGCGCTGCAGAGCGAGGAGGCCGAGCGGCTGCTCAAGATGGAGGAGATCCTGCGGCTGCGGGTGATCGGCCAGGACCGCTCGATCAACGCCATCAGCCGGGCGATCCGCCGTTCGCGGTTGGGGGTCTCGAACCCGCAGCGGCCGATGGGCTCGTTCATCTTCCTCGGCCCCTCGGGGGTCGGCAAGACCGAGGTCGCCCGCCAGCTCTCGGAGTTCCTGTTCGGCAACCAGCGGGCGATGATCCGGTTCGACATGAGCGAGTACATGGAGAAGCACGCGGTCTCCAAGCTGATCGGCTCGCCGCCGGGCTACGTCGGTCACGAGGAGGGGGGGCAGCTCACCGAGCGGGTGCGCCGCGCGCCCTACTCGCTGATCCTGTTCGACGAGATCGAGAAGGCGCATCCGGACGTCGCCAACCTGCTGCTCCAGATCCTGGAGGACGGCCAGTTGACCGACGCCTACGGCAACCTGGTCGACTTCCGCAACACGCTGGTGCTGATGACCTCCAACATCGGCAGCAAGCTGGTGCTGCGCGGCGGCCGGGTGGGCTTCGGCGAGGGGAGCGAGGAGGCCAGCTTCCAGAAGCTCGAGGAGGAGATCCTCGCCGAGCTGCGGCGCACCTTCAGCCCCGAGTTCATCAACCGCATCGACGAGGTGATCGTCTTCAACCCCTTGGGTGAGAAGGAGCTGCGGTCGATCGTGGACATTCTGGTCGAGGATGTGAACAATACGCTCGCTGAGCGGGGACTGCGCGTCGGGGTCTCGGACCGTGCCAAGGAGTGGATCCTGACCAAGGCGGGCGTCGAGCCCTCCACGGGAGCTCGACCGTTGCGCCGGGCCATTCAGCGCCACATCCAGGACGCGGTTTCAGAGATTCTCATCAACGCGCACGGCGAGACGATCGATAACATCGAAGTGGATCTGGAGGGCGGTGAGCTGACGTTCCATGCCGGCGCCCAGGAGATCGTCATCCCCAGGCGCTGATTCCCGCCGACCGGCGGTTCCCAGCAAGAGAGGGCAGTACCACCCCGGCGGCTTTGCGCCGCCGGGGTCATGAAAGGACGAGATGATGCCTGATGTCATCGTGGGCCGGCGCAGGCCGCGCCGGTGGCGGGCTGTGCGCCGCCTGATGGCGGCGTCGTTGCTTCCTCTGCTGCTTTCCGGCGGTGTGCGCGCGGCGCGAGCCCAGGCGCTCCCGCAGCCGTCGGCGAACGGCCGCACTATCGAGGGGATCGAATTCAAGGGTCTCAAGGGGCTCTCCGAGGAGACCCTGCGTTATTACCTCGGCCTCACTCAGGGCGAGCCGCTGAACGAGGAGACCCTCAACAAAAATATCAAGCAGCTCTGGGACCGCAACCTGGTCGACGACGTCCAGGTGGAGAGCGTGCCCACGCCGGCCGGCGTCCGCCTGGTGATCACCGTGGTGGAGCGCCCGGTCCTGCGCTCGATCGACTACGAGGGGCTGAAGCGGATCTCCAAGACCGACCTCCAGGACAAGCTGACCACCCAGCGGGTCCGCGTCCACGAGGGGGAGCCGCTGTCGCTCGGCGAGCTGCAGCGGGTCAAGGGGCTGATCGAGCAGATGTACGGCGAGAAGGGGTACCGCTTCGCGACCGCGCAGTACACGGTCGAGGACGTCGGTCCCAACGAGAAGAAGGTGGTCTTCAAGGTCGACGAGGGGGACCGCGTCCGCATCTCGGACATCGAGTTCGAGGGCAACACGGTGTTCAACGACCCCCGCCTGCGCTGGACGATGAAGAACACCAAGGAGAGCGCGTTCATCTCCCGGGTCAGCAAGAAAGACCTCTACGATCCGGCCAAGCTCCAGGAAGACCTCGACAAGGTCCGCGAGATCTACCGCGGCGCCGGCTACAAGAACGTGGTCATCGGCGATCCGAAGATCGACGTGCGGGCGGTCGACTCCAGGGTGGCCGACCAGAAGCGCCGGATGTTCATCACCATCCCGATCGAGGAGGGGGAGCGCTGGAAGTTCGGCATGGTGTCGATCGAGGGCAACAAGGTCTATCCGGAGAAGAACCTGCTCCGGGCCTTCGACCGCCGGGCGACCGGCTGGCTGCGCGCCAAGGTGATCGACGACGCCGTCAAGGAGATCACCGACGCCTACCACAACACCGGCTACATCTTCGCCCGTGTCGAGCCGGAGCTGGTCGAGCGCCCGGACCGCGTCGCCGACCTGGTCGTCCACATCAACGAGGGGGACCAGTTCCAGGTCGGCCGCATCGAGTTCCAGGGCAACGACCGCACCAAGGACAAGGTGCTGCGCCGCGAGCTGCGGGTCTACGAGGGTGGCCTGGTCAACGTGACGGCGATCCGTAACAGCGTCACCAAGGTCAACCAGCTCGGCTACTTCAAGCTCAACGAGGAGAACCCGGTCGACATCGACACCGACTCCGAGAAGAAGAAGGTCAACCTTCTCTTCAAGGGGGACGAGTCGGACCGCACCGAGCTGCAGTTCGGCGGCGGCTGGAGCCAGCTCGACGGCTTCTTCGGCCAGTTCTCCGTCAGCACCAAGAACTTCCTCGGCCGCGGCGAGCAGGTCGGCGTCTCGGTGCAGACCGGCAAGCTGCGCGACTACTTCGACCTCTCCTACTCGATCCCCTGGTTCCTCGACCGGCCGCAGAGCATCGGCGTCCGCGCCTACGACGAGAACTACGACTACAACCTGTACTCGAACCAGGACCGCTATACCCGCAACAGCAAGGGCGCGGTGTTCACCTACGGCCGCAACTTCCGGCTCTTCCAGTCGGCGAGCCTCAGCTACAACCTGTCGAAGTACAACGACGAGACCCAGATCCAGGTGCCGGCCCTGCTGCCCGGCGAGACGCCGCCGCCGCCCACCGAGCCGCAGCCGGGCAGCCTGATCCGGACGCAGTACCGGATCCACAACTCGTCGCTGCGTCCGGCCTACCTGTTCGACAGCCGGGACAACCCGTTCGAGCCGACCCGCGGCCAGAAGCTGTCGCTCGCCGTCGAGTACGCGGGCGGCCCGCTGGGCGGCGACAACGACTTCCTGCGGCCGGAGATCGGATACAGCATCTTCCGGCCGGTGAGCAACTATCCGACCAAGACGCTGATCGCCTTCAACGCCGAGGGGGGGCTGATCCATCCGTTCGGCGGCGAGGAGATCAACGTCCTCGAGCGCTTCTTCCTGGGCGGCGAGAACAGCATCCGCGGTCACCGGTACCGCTCGATCTTCCTGCGCGACAAGAACGGCGTGCCGCTGCGCGACAGGAACGCGGTCATCCTCGGCGGCGACAAGTACGTCCAGTTCAATTTGGAGTACCATTTCGTGCTGGGCGGGCCGTTCCGCGTGCTGCTGTTCGGCGACGCCGGCAACGTCTTCGGCGATGGTCAGTCGTTCGACCTCTCCAATCTGCGCAAGACCGCGGGCGTCGAGCTGCGGGTGTTTCTGCCGGTGTTCGGCGCGCCGCTGCGGTTCATCTACGCCAAGAACCTCGATCCTCAACCCCAGGACAGCTTTGAGAGCTTCCAGTTCAGTATTGGGACCAGCTTTTAGCGGTACCAGCTTCTAGAAACGAAGGAGAAGAGACCATGTCGCTTTCCAGCCATTTTCTGTCCCGAGCCGCCGCCGGTCTCCTTGGGCTCGCGCTCGCGACGGCTCCGGTCGCCGCGCAGGCGGCGCCCGCCGCCCCGGCGGCCTCCGGGCTCATCCGGGTCGCGGTGATCGACACCGAGAAGATCCTTCTGTCGTCGGTCGCCGGCAAGAAGGTGGTGGCCGATCTCAAGAGACTCCAGGAGCAGCGGGAGAAGGAGATCGGCGCGCGGGCGGCCGAGCTCAAGGACCTGCAGACCAAGATCAACGACGGCCGCCTGTCGCTCGCCCAGGACAAGCTCACCGACCTCTCCAAGCAGTACGAGGAGAAGGAGATCGCCATCCGCCGCGCCCAGGACGACGCCACCCGCGAGCTCAACAAGAAGCGCGACGAGATGCTGGCCCAGATCGACCAGCGCGTGATGCCGGTCATCAATCAGGTCGGCAAGGATCTCGGCTACACGCTGATTTTCCGCAAGTTCGAGAGCGGGCTGATCTACGCCGACGAGGCGATCGACATCACGAGCGTCGTGATCCAGCGGTTGGACACCGCCGCCCAGGGCAAGTAACGGCGTGGACTACCGGCTCGCCGATCTCGCCGCTCTGGTCGGCGGCCGGGTCGAAGGGGACCCGGAGCGCGCCGTCGAGGCGATCCGCTCCCTGGAATCCGCGGGTCCCCGCGACCTCTCGTTCCTGAAAGACCCCCGCTATCGCGGTCAGGCCGTGGCGAGCTCGGCCGGCGCCCTGCTGGTGGGGCCGTCGCTCGCCGACGCCGCCCTCAGCCGGGACCTGCTGATCGCCGACGATCCGTCCTACGCTCTGGCGCAGCTGCTCGCCGTCCTCCATCCCGGAGAGCGCCGCCCGGCGGGGATCCATTCCACGGCGATCCTGGAGCCCGGCTGCGCGGTCGATCCGGCGGCCCACGTCGGCCCGTACGCCGTGATCGGCGCCGGCAGCCGGATCGCCGCCGGGGCGGCCGTCCTCGCCTTTGTCGCCATCGGCCGTGGCTGCGTGGTGGGGGAGGGGGCGGTGCTCCATCCTCACGCCGTGCTCTACGACGGCACCGAGGTCGGAGCCGGGAGCATCGTCCATGCCGGCGTGGTGCTGGGGGCCGACGGCTTCGGCTACGCCACCCACGGCGGAGCCCACCACAAGGTGCCGCAGATCGGGCGGGTGGTCCTCGAGGGGGACGTCGAGGTGGGGGCCAACAGCACGATCGACCGCGCCACCCTGGGGGAGACCCGGATCGGGGCGGGCAGCAAGATCGACAACCTCGTCCAGGTCGGGCACAACGTCGAGGTCGGCCGGCACTGTATCCTTTGCGGCCAGGCCGGCATCGCCGGCAGCACCCGGCTGGGCGACTACGTCGTGCTGGCGGGGCAGTCGGGGGTTTCCGGGCACATCCAGCTCGGGGACGGTGTCCAGGTGGCCGCCAAGTCGGCAGCCCTCGCCTCGCTCGAGCCGGGGGCGGTGGTGGCCGGCATCCCCGCGATCGAGATGCGGAAATGGCGCCGCCAGGCCGTCCTGCTGTCGCGTCTGGAAGAGATGAGCCGGCGCGTGCGGGCTCTCGAAAAGAAGCTTGGAGAGGGAGAATGAGTTGAGCGAGCAGACCTCCGAACCGACGCCCGAACCGGCGGCAAAATGGGACATCTTCCTCGGCCACTTCCCCGGCCGGCCGGTGATGCCCGGGGTGCTGCTGATCGAGGGGATGGCGCAGGCCGGCGGCCTGCTGCTGCTGAGCGACATTCCCGACCGCCAGAACAAGCTGCTGCTCTTCGCCTCGATCGAGGCGGCGAAGTTCCGGCGGCCGGTGGTCCCCGGCGACCAGATCCGCTACGAGATCGAGGTGCTGCGGCTGCGGAGCAGCTACTGCAAGCTGGCGGGCAAGGTCCTGGTGGACGGCCAGCTCGCCGCCGAGGCGGTGCTCTCCTCGGCGATGGTGAACCGCTGATGGGGGTGGAGATTCATCCGCTCGCATCGGTCGACCCGCAAGCCCGGCTGGGCGACGGGGTCCGCGTCGGTCCGTTCGC
>Ga0193708_1000157_pt1 | contig 14209 bp, 14 predicted proteins | sample H3c1metaG_FD_160570 | JGI IMG/M metagenome (GOLD analysis project Ga0193708, IMG submission 160570) | Soil microbial communities from a riparian zone of the East river system, Colorado, United States - H3c1 | ecosystem: Environmental > Terrestrial > Soil > Riparian zone | place: USA: East River...
AGCGTCTGAAACGGGTGCAACATTGCTGGAAAAATATGCCGGTGTAATGGACTCGCTGCACACGAAACACATACGCAATTTGGATATTCTGTTCTCATCTCTTGCGAATACCCCTCCCCAACAAAGTGAATTAAAAGCTGACATTATTATTCCATGGAAACGAAACACCCATGGTTTAATGGAGATCCCTGTGCGTAATTCACTGGACTCATACGACTTCATCTTTGACACCCGGGCGAGTGTCTCAACGATAACAAGGACGTACGCGGAAAAACTTAAGCTCAGGATAATTGATGCGCCATATGAGGAGTCAAGCGGCATCACCGGCAATACGTTTGCCGCTTACCCAGCGGTTGCAGATAGCATTGTGATTGACAACCTCGTTGTAAGGAATGTTATTTTCCAGGTAGTACCGGATGAGATACTATCTTTTCCATCAATTAACTTCAGAATTAACGGGATTATCGGTTTTCCTGTCATTAAACAATGGGGCGAAGTTCAGATTAATAAGAACGGAACAATGACTATCCCGACAATCCGCTCGAAGAGTTCCCTACACAACCTTGCTTTCGATGAATCTACCACCGTGATCAATTTAAGAACGGACCTGGACACTTTATCATTTCATTTCGATTCCGGTGCTACGTCCAGTCTTTTATACTCCAACTTCCTGGAAATGTTTAAGGATCACGTCACCAGTAATGCGTCTATTGAGAAAACTCAGGTTGGGGGTGCGGGCGGAATTAAGCAATCGGAAGATTATGTCTACCCGATTTTCACTGTGTACGCTGGTGGCAGAAAGGTGGATTTGAAAAATGTGCAAGTACTGACGGCACCGGCGTATCCGGGGCAGAAGTACTATGGAAACATCGGGCAAGATCTTTTGAATCAGTTCGACGAAATTGTTTTGAATTTTGATGAGATGTTTTTGGACCTGAAGTAGATAAAAAAATACCCAAGAGTTAACTTGGGTATTTCGTACAGTGGAGTGAGAGAATATCGAACCAGTTTATTGAAAATCTCGCTGGATTTGAATATTTCATGAAATCAGTCCGAAGGAATCCGGCAAAGCGATCTTGAACGTGTTCAATGCGTAATAACCGGATGAAATACTAGCCTATCGCACAAGTCCTGCCGGAGTTGGGGAGATTAAACACCAAGATAGGTCTGTATGTATTTTTCCAATTCTCTCAATGTCGTTGGGTCGTCCATAAATGGCATATAACGTTTAGTTAAGCCGTGGCGCTGAGCAAAAATAAAAAATGTCCTCCTTATCAGCGCCATTGATTATACATTTTGCTGCCAGCCGTATTATTTTCCGCAACTACAATCCGGAGCCTTCTGATAGTCGTTATATACTTTCATTTTGTACTTAGCGTATATATTTTCCTTTGTCCGCTTTGTTGTGAATGATTTAGTTTTAAAGTCAAAAATGAGTAGTTCGGCTTCTCCATTTGTTTTAACGTCTTCACTAACAATTGCAAAATATTGTCCGCCTTGAAAGTACCAGTCGGCAAGATATTGTTTCAATTCTCCAGTGTAGATGAGCTCATTTTTATTCAAGTCAATGATTGAAACTCCAGACAAGTCCGAGTCATAGTTTGTCAGAGATACTTATGATCACTTGAAATGTAAACTTCCCGCCTAGATATTCTTTAAATCCTCCCTTGTTGTTGACTACATAAAGTCTGCCGTCATAGTCCCCGAACTTGGAAATTATTATTATGTCCTTTTTTGGTTGATTGTCCGGAAAAAATAAACCGGAACAACCGCCAACAGCATCTGCATCTTGAGCAAGATCCTTAATTAATTTATTCTTGTCCTTAATTGTTAGCCAGGTCCGACAACTGAAATGTCTCGAGTCATCTTGCTTTTTAGGTTTGGCGTGAATTAAGTCCACCGTGATTGTCCCAAGAGTCCGTTGTTCTTTTTTTACTACAAATTTGTCTGTGGAAAAGTCGATGTCTTTAAACGGAGCAATTGTTTGTCCGTTTGAAACAACAGTTGTCAGTAGGAATATCGTAAGTAGTCTGTACTTCATAATAATATGGCTGGCAACGTTTGTATATAAGCAGTGGCGGGAATTCGAAGTGCGTCACTCTCCCACGAAACCAAACGTATTTTGAAAAAAAACTACAACTTTACACTGAACCCCGGCCATTGATTAACACTTTGTTGTGTGCCGTTTTCTATCCTCATTCTTTTTTCAATCTTGTTGTATCAATGGCATTCTTGTCAATTAGTTCTCGCAAGATTTAAACAGTAATTCGCCATCGCATCGTCATATCGGCCAAGCTTGGTCTTCAACTGAGCCCGCGTCCAAATTGCACGTGAGAAATCCAGCCAATAGAAAATCGCATTATCTAAATCCTCTATTGCCGCGGTTGGTTATGAAAGAACTTCATGTGCTTTGCTTTATGCGCCCATTACTCACAACGTTCGCATATAAGCGTGCCAGCAGACCTAATTAATAGTTATCATCAAACTTTGCCGGCATGATTTATATGCATTGTTAGGAGCAGTTACTTCCAATATATATGTTGATCAATGCCCTTGTTTTTAATGTTATTGTCCATATTTACTAACCACCGTCCCGCAAGTTGTGGCATGCCTTGTTCGTAAATTTTACTATTCTTGTATCCAGCATCTTTAAAGTATCTTCGGACGTAGTTAGGAAAAGTCTTACGTTCCTTTTTGTTGCTTAGATAGAACTCAATGTTTTCTATCCACCTGGAAATTGAATTCATCGCCTCAAGTATCCCCATTTCTCTAATCTTAATTCTTTTTTCAGCTACTCGCCCGGAGTGATGAACAATCTTATGGCGAATCTTGATGAGTAAGAATATTTCTTTGTCCTTCATCAATCCTAAGATATCAGTGTTGAACACATTCTTATATAAAGCATTCACCACTGGTAAGTTGTGAAAGATTGTACCTTCAATGATTTCGTTAGCAAGGGAACGTGGACCTTTAATAACATCATCTGGAGTTAATTTTCTATCAATAGAATATTTGCGTATTAACTGCTGAACCTTCCCTTCATTACTTTCAAGCTCTTCAATCAGTCTATCTTGCAAGTAACTCTCAAGCAGAGCGATTAATGCAATGAACAAAGAGTTATTTATATAGTTCACATGTTCAAATGCGTGAATATCCTTAAAGACTTTGACATCCTCCTCCGTTGTTAATTTGAGTTTGTCTTTATTGAAAAATAAAACCTCACCAACTAATGAATAATGTTGCAAGCTGACTATCGTGGAGAAAATATTCTCCAAGTCATTTTTGAAATTTTCATATGATTTGTGTCTTCCCATAATTGCCCCTAACGTCTGGCTATAAGGCGTAGCGGCACTCCAAAATAATCAAATTAAATATCAACTGTGCAGCCATGACTTATAGGCTTTATCGTAGGCGGGCGACGTCAACCAATTTTTTAATCAAGGTTTTTGTCTTGTCCGAAATTTGTTCTTCGGACCGCCAATGATAGATGTCAGTTTTGTTTTCTCTAGCTACTTTTAGTTCGAAATCAACACCGTCCAAAATTATTGCTTGGATTTCGTTAACGTCTATGTCTGAATGAATGAGGTCTCGAATGAGAAATAAGTCCTTGTCCGACATACTTAGCTTTCTCTCGTCAAGTTTTACATTGTCCAGATTGTAAATGCCTATTTGTTAACTATCCGCTAAGTCCTGATTCCATTGTCTAACGAGTAAAAACGGACTTGTGGCGTCTACTAACTGAATGGAAAAATGTCCTGTCCCAAATGCGGGGAATACAGAAAATACAACACAACTGTCCCCGGAAAATGGTTTTGAGAGTTCAGCTGAATGTGCTCTACAAATTCTAGATACTTAATTGTCAACCGAGTTTTCATTGTCAGTGGCTGGCCTACAACGTTTGTGCATAAGCAGTGGCGGGTGCTCGAAGCGCGTCACTGTCCCACTACACCAAACGTATTTTGAAAAACTAAACTACAAATTTACACTGACCCCCGCCATTGATTATGCATTTTGTTGTAGCCAGTGTGCTAATCGTTGGTCACTTCTATTTCAACTATTATTCTCTTTCATGCACTTCTTCGTCCAGAGGATATTGTGGCAAGGATTTGTCCTGTTCAACACTGAATTGAATTCCTTCATATTCAGATGTCCAAAAGCCGCAATAGTCACACGTTGACCAGTCGGGTTCACCGTATATCTTTATCACATGGCGGATGGGACCTCGGAATGGTCGAAATCTTGAAAGATCACACGGTGATTGAAATCAAGGAGTTTTACCTCTTTATTCGAACGCGCCCCACCCGTCATAAGCAAGGACATGATTCCTGGCAAAGAATGTAAGGTAAGGTACGACTCAAGCTCAATCAGACGGGTAGCATCAAGCCTCATCGTAATTACAAGAAGAATATCAGCGCCATTTCTTGTAACCTTAGTATATTCGATTGAATTCAATCTTAGAAAATCAAATAGATCGTTGTCGTTCACATCCCTAACTACGCCTGTAAGAACGAACTCAACCTCATACAACCTCAGCAATTCTGGGTCTTTGGCTTTGAATCGATCAATTGCATCTAACGTAGCCTGTTTCTCTTCAGGCGTGAGTTCGATCCTCATACTTGCTTTAACTTCAAAGTTAATGTTCGGTTCGCTGCACTATAGATGAAACCTTGTCATCCTTATCGAAATAAATCATCAAAGACTTGGTCCCCCAATCAGATGCACCAGGTTCTATCGAATAAACCATTATCAGTCCGTTATCTTCAAAATGCCGAAAGCTTTCGTTGGGACGACCTAACCATTTAAGAACGTGGGATTCACTGTAACCGCGCAATGAAAGTCCGTTGATTAATCTCGCTTTAGCAATAGTATCCAAAGAGTGATGATCTCTTCTAAAACCTGTCTGTCCAATCGAATCGCTCCTCCATTGCACTTAAAAGTCAAGCATGATTGAATCAATTTCATGTTCAGTTGGGTCATGTTTGAAATCTGACCGGCAAGCACCTAGTCCTGTAATCAGTAATATTGACAGCAATATGCATTTAACGATCATTTGAATAAGTCATGGATTGGAGATTTTCTTTAACGAATTGATATATCGAAAACTCTACAACGAAATACAAACATATGAAAAGGCTAAATGAAGAACGGCTAAGAAAATTTCCAGGCATGGAGGATCTAAGTGATGAACAAGCTCAAAAAATCATCGCAGACCTTCATGCATTGTCGATAATGCTCATTCAGAAATTATTGAAGAGTGACTCGCAATTTAATGGATCGAGATCAGAATTTATCGAACCTGAATATCCAGATAATCAACGGCTTAAATCGGAAAATAAGTGATTCACTAGATCAACTGAACCGGACATTATCGAACCACTAAGTCTCCTAACTATCAGAGACTTAGCAATTCGAATTGCGTGAAAACGCAGAAGTACACTCAGACTCTCGAATATCGAACCGATTTCTTGAAAATTTAGCTGCTTTCGAGGATTTGTTTGGTTCGATATTGAAACCCGCAGGCTGGGTGTCCTAAACAATGGCTAAAGTTTCAGCAAGTCATAATAAGAGATCAATCAACTCATCTCAACCCCGGAGTCCGGATAGAGACGGTTATTTCGCATTATCACGGTTATTCAAAGGAGATTGATTTAGTTATGATGAAAAACGTGATGGGAATGCAAAGCCAGGTTATCGATTCCAGAAGACTATTGGATAGGCTTTTAAGAACGAAGAAGCTACAGTTGATTCTATTAAGATTTCCGCAATTAGAGATCGAATAAATGGGTTAGATTCTTCGCTGACCGAGGTACTCCACTACTATGAATCTTCAAAGAGTAAGAAATAATTCATGGTCAAAACTGCGACTGAAAAAATAAGAAGCTGGCTCCCGCCGTTTCAAAAGTGTGGTAGCTGCTTTGTCTTCACTGATCGAACTGAGACCCGAAAATCTTTTCGTCCAAATTCTTATACACCTCGAAGGTCTTCATGTGATGTACCGATTGAAAGCATTGTAATCGTACCAGAGGCTTCGGTGAGGCCTTGACCATGCCCTTACCGCAACAAATCAAGCAGCAAATTAAAATTCTTTGTAAGTTGTTCCAGCCTTGGTCTATCAATAACTCTAATACTAGCACCTCGCTGACAGCTATCATAAAATTTGTTCCTTAAAAGATGCAAGTATATTTTTCAAATCACCAATTAATTTGCTTTCATCAGGCTGCTCCCTTTCCAACCAGCTCAGAATATTCTCAAACTGCCATTTAATCGCTGCATATAAGCCGAAATTTACGGGCGGGTGACTTTCATAGTATTCCTTGAGGATTGTAAACGTACTGATACAGTCCTCCAGGCAATTCTGAATTTCCTTATTCTTATGAAATTCTATCACACAGCGCTTCGCGACATGCCCAAGGTTGCCTTCGGTCGTAAAGAATTCTCCAATTTTTAATCCTCCTAAAAACCACCGGTCAAGTTTACTAATTCTTTGGAGCTTGATCAGTAGGTTACAATAATTTTGCAGAACAGTCCGCGCAGCTGGATGCTTTTCAATAATCAGGTTGTCAAACGTGGCCGGGGTCAGATGTTTCACCTCATGGCCTTCAGCGAAAACACCTTTTTCAAAGGCTCTATAAGCATAGTCAGAAACAATAATGGAGGAATTAATGTAGAAGTAGCATTGCTTATAGATGCCGGCCCTTTTCAGACGCAGTTGAAAATTCAGGTCGTTGATTTGTTCAAAGCACTTATTGACCAAGTCAGGCTTATTCAGGTTTATCCCTTTATTAATAAGAAACGTAATACCCTCCAAGGTGTCGCTGGCAATTAGTCGCCAGTGCACGGCGCTTTTAAAATTGTCATTCGAATATTCTTCCGGCTCCTTGAAATTAGGTTCGACTGCCCGTCTGAAACCATTGAAGTAATGAATGTTGTTCTCCTCAGCCGTATTAAGCAAAACCTGATTTTGAATAACGTCCCGAAGGGTGGTGATACCATCAAACACGAGCTCTTCTTTGTTGTTTTCTAAAAGCCGGTTAAAATACCGTTCGAAAAAACCTTTCCGGAAGGTTTCGAGATGTTCCAGTGTTTCCTTGCGAGCTATAATGATGTCATATACACGCGCAACGGCAAGCCAGATATTTCTGAGGATTGATGCGTTGTTTGGCTGAAGCAGGGCAAAGTCAATTACTTTAATATAAAAGGAAATCAACCGCTTGCTGATATATTCTTTATTATCCGAGTTAGTCTCATCAATGATCAGCGCCGCCAGCCTCTGCGTAATTTTTTGGATAATCGCCTGGGCCTTTATACTGTCAGAAACAGAAATCAATGCAATCACGATACTTTCAACCCTGACCAGGTGATCATTCTCAATGAGCTTAGCCTGTTCATCGATATCATTATTCTTGGCTGCAGGTATGAAAATAGTATTCTTATTGATCTGCTCCAATTCGTCATGTGCTAACTTTTCCGGCTTCAGGGATGAAAATAGGTTAAAGGCTACCGGGAAAAGACAGGCGATGACACCGGTAAAAAGTGCAGCATTGTAATAAATAACAGTTACTTCATTCCAGTCAGGATCTGAACTCGAAATCCAGATGCTCGAGATGAACGTGAATATAATGGTGGATACGGAAAAGGAAATGTATAAGGCATTAACCTTGTTGACTAAAAGAGATTTATGGAAATCAACTCCTGATTTTTGTTTGAAAAATTCGTATGCCACTAACGAGACCGAAATATATATGCCGATAAGTGAAACCAAGGAGCTGATGATCAGGGTAAAGAGTTCGTAGATTCTGGTGTACCCCGTAATATTCGCGTAGTCCGGGATCAGTCTGTACGGAAAAAAATAGCAGACGAAACCTACTCCGAATACCAGGAGAAACGGATAGACGATGGAGCCGTATCTTCTCAAAAATGATTTTAAGTGGAGCACAAACTTGAAGGTTTGGTGATTGACGTTTTTACGTGTTTCGTTCCGGACAGATCTGATGTAATTTCGGAAAAATCCGGATTGGACCAGTTCGTAGCTTGGTGGCTAGGACTGTGCGCAGTTCCAAAGCACTTGCACTGGATTCTGCGTTAAAATAAAAACCTGCAATACAATTTGTGTTGCGGGGTTTGTACTTAGATGCTCTCGAATATCGAACAATTTCTTGCAGGACTTGGGAAAATTCGAGCGTTTGATGGTTCGATAAATTTCGGATTTAAGTGTTAGGTTGGTCAGTTTGGGTCAATCTCGTTTGAAGGAATTGACTGCACCTTTCGTCAACTTACGAGTCATTTTCATACCGACGCGCTTGGTTGTTTGATAGCGGATCGATGAAGGACATCAGACTTCCAATCACGGGCGATTAGCTCTTACTACTTCTAGATCTTTAAAATTCGCATAGGATTCTCTTTGATTGAGATAGATTTATTAGATTTGTTATGAGCCCATTACTCCGAAAAATCGCGAGTGAATGGGCCTTTTTTGTTCTATAACATACCTTATTCACCCATGGCTACGAATGATACCATCATACTTGACGGCATCTTAGATGATAGGATAAACTTAAAATTGCCGTCAGAAAAACGCGACGAAGTCTTTGAATTCTTTGCTACAGAGCAGATTTTGAAAGACTTCCATTTATCAACCGACGATATAGCTTCTGGATTTGTAGACGGAAAAGACGATGGAGGAATTGATGTCTTCTACATATTCATCAATGGCCATTTGCTGAATGATACTGAATCCTTCTTTTGGCCCAAGACAAATATTGATATGGAAATTCATATCATCACTTGCAAACACCATGGCACTTTCAAGCAGGCAACATTTGACAGCATGATCCCCACCTTGTCTGATATATTTGATCTTACAAAGGATGATGATGACCTCAAAAAATATAACGACGAGGTCCAAAAGAAACGCAAGATATTAAAGTCGGCTTACAGAAAAGTGTCGCCGCGTCTCACAAAGTTTTCAGTACGCATTTCTTACGCCTCTCGTGGTGATACTTCAATCATCGGTGATAGTATTAAAAGTCGAGGGGGCCAAATAAAAGATTTGATAATTAAATCCTTTGGTAATTGCGTACCCATAATCAGTTATGTGGGAAGTTCAGAATTGATTGAACTGAATCGACGTAAGCCAAATTATTCTTTAGAACTTACCTACTCCCAAGCTTTTGGGAAAGATGATCGATTTGTTCTCCTAACAAAATTGTCTGAGTACAAATCATTTATTACGGATGATCAAGGAAAGTTACGTCGGTATTTGTTTGACTCAAATGTTCGAGACTTTATGGGATTGAACAGAGTTAATGAGGACATCCGAGCTTCTCTCATGAGCGTTGACTCACCGGATTTTTGGCTGCTTAACAATGGGGTAACGATTCTTGCAACAAAGGCCGTTCCACTCGATGGTCGACTACACATCGAAGACATTCAAATCGTCAACGGGTTGCAGACTACCGAGTCAATTTATCGATACTTCACCGCGGGAGGTTTAGATTCTTCGCAAAGATCTGTTCTGATTAAAGTCATCGTCGCCAGGGACTTGAAAATAAGGGACTCTATAATAAGAGCGACAAATAACCAAACAAACGTCCAGCTAGCTGCTCTTCACGCTACCGATAAGATACAGAGAGATATAGAGGAACTTCTTTTAAGATATGAAATTTACTACGAAAGAAGAATAAACTATTATCTGAATCAAGGCATTTCCAGATCCATGATTGTGAGTCCAGCATATCTAGCAGCTGGTTTTGTCAGCTTAGTCCTTAAGGCACCCGCAAAGGCAGCAAATCTTAAGACAAGATTTATGAAGTCACAGTCTTCTTACGATAAAGTATTCAACTCTAATGCGTCTTTAGAAGTGTGGCCAGTAATTGCTCAAATCCTCTTGCGAACTGACCGTCAACTTGAAAATCACAGACCGACTCAGCTTGGGTCGACTGAACATTTTCTAAAAAGGTGGAGACAAACGCTGTCGTATTTGGGTGTCTCAATATTGCTACGCAAATTTGACTTCACCATAAATGAGTTATTAACTCTTAAATTAGAAGATTTTAGCGACGATTTATTGACGGAGACATGGCTGTTCTTGCAGAAAATAAATCAAGACATAATATCGAGAGGTCAAAAGCCTGGAAAAGCAATGGTTGTGAGATCATTTGGAAAGGCTAAGGATCAATTTACAATCGAAGGTTTTGAAAACTTCATTGCAAGAGACGGAGACTCTTCAGTATCCAACATCGATAAGGTTCACAGACGGAAAGAAAATCGTCCAAAGAAAACACCGTCATCAACTTAGGATTAGAGTGCATTAGAATAGCTCTCTGCGGTATTTCAATTGCAAATCTATCAAGCGGACGTTTAGCGCTGAGCCCTGGGAGTTGCGTATCGCTCTTGCAACTCAAAGGTAAAGATAAGACTGAGGAGGCGACACGTTGAACTCGCTCTTTATATTAAGGGGTTTCTTATATTTCTTCACGCTCTTGATTTTTATCGCGTGCGCTACCTCTTTATCAGCGAAGTATTCAAAAAAGAGCTCCTTCGAAATACCTGAAAACTCCTTAGTCTTGGTCCAAACGTCCTTAGGTGCCGAACTGAGAATGTTATCTATTTCAAACTCACCAATTACTTGCTGAACTGGCGATGAAGAATACACCACAACAGTTGTAATATTCGAATTCCTAAACATGATCTTCCGGAATTCATACTTTTTAGTGCCGTCGAAGATTTTATTAGCATACTCTGGCTTTATGGATAACAGTACTTTCATTTTCTTCGTGAATAGGTTACAATATTAGTAAAATTTTCCTCTGATATCTTTCTAAAGCCCCGAGGCATATCATTGATATCTGGAATCACACCGTTCTTATTCAACCATTGGAGGTTAGGTCGTTTCTCAAGAGAATGGACGAAAAGAAAATTCACTATGAATGGCCTCGCTTTCGAGTAATTCCAATATTCTTTAAGTTGGGCAACAGTAAAGACGCTTCGCTTCCCGCAAAGAGCTATAAATGTTTGCTCATCCTTTATATCCGTTACCACCGACTCAACCACACCGATAGTCGTAGCGACTCCCGTATGTATGGCTGGACCCGGTGTATCCTTACCTGTTCTGTAAAACACGATACGATTGCCGCTTTTCAAATTCTTAAATCTGGATCGACATATATAAACCTTGCTTAGCGCATTTCTCTGCGGCGCGTTTTCCGCAAAATCCAGTGGTGATTCAGTTCTGAGGACGGAATCGGGGAATAGATTCGTGTGATATTTAGGGTAAATCGGGACTATATATACATCGCTTTGTCGCGACACATACGGGTAAGTAAGTTTTGGATTCTCCAGATTAACTTCGCCTCTTCGAAAATCTCTAATCAAGACTTTCTCTTCGCCATTGGCGGTCGTCTTCAAACCATGTTCTTGGAAGCCCCATTCTAGCAGAAGCGAAATCAGACGTGCCTGGTCATCGTTTTTGTGAAGATAGTCACGTAGATCTCAGACACCTTCTGCCTATATGCATTATCAAAAATTATCTTAAGAAATCGTTCGCCAAGTTTATACCCATTAAGTATCACCTTAAACGTCCCAATCTTAAGGCGTCGCTTAGGTTCAAAGGCTGGTGCGATATCCCGATAAACCTCATTTTCCTCCTCAACCTTGACAAAAAGAAAAGCAGAGACAGCCTGATCCTGGTAGCACACATAGCAAATTTCATCTGCCTTCTTACTAAACCATTGATCAAATGGTGGCAGTCGATAATCCTCTCGAAAAGAATCAAAAAATGGATCCTTGAGATTGACATTTCCGAAATACTGTTTCCGTACTGCCAGAACTTTATAGTCGACTAGTTCAGGATTCTCTGCCGAAACTTTTTCAAGAAATGCGTCAATTTTATAAACCTTCTCTGCGATTCCGAGTAGCGCAGCCTTGGTATGGATTTTCTTGTCTTCTGAGATTAAGATATCTACACGACCGGCATAAACCTCATTTAATAGTTTGGAATCATTAACATCGTTTCGATTAACATCAACCTTCTTACTCACCGCGGAAATTTCTTCCCCGAATTCTGCCAGGGTTTTAAGAAGATTGTAATGGGCAATCTTAATGATCATTGACTTTACAGTCGCCTCATCCTTATTACCTTTCAGTTCGTCAACCGTCAACGGATGAATACACTTAATTGCTTTCAGTTTATCCAACCAGTTAAAAAGCAATCCGATGTCTTGATGGATTACCTTACTGGCCTCGCGATGAATGATAATGTTGGTATCAAGAAGTACTCTCATAGCTGACCAACCAGTCTGGTTATTTGTGAAACTATTCCTGAAATATCACCCTCTCGTCCGACTGACAAGTTCACTCCAATCGCAGAGGAAATGCGCTTTGCATGATTTAGTTCAGCATTCTGCATCTCTTGAAGCGACGTCTGATCATAAATCTTATTATCTCTCTGCTGCAATCTTTGTGAAATGGTTTGAACGTCACCAAGAATAACACTTAGGGAAATGGGATTAATTTGAAGAAAGGTGTCACGCAAAATTGGAGTAATCACTCCATCACCATTAAATAAACAGTAATGAGCACCGAGTAAGTAATTTGTATCAGGATGAATGTTCGCTCTTAGCGCATCGACAAGTCTCATTTGAGTCATAGAAATGTCGACCACCTTTTTATTCAATGGGTCGGTATTGATTTCTTTCCACTTCAATAACTCACTTGCGGAAAGGTAAACAAGCCTTGTAGCAGCACATATCTCTCTACAGATCGTGCTCTTTCCAACCCCGTGAATTCCGCCAATAAAGTGAATGCGACTCACCATGTTTTCAAAATATGATTAACTCGTGACATCTACTGTCAATAACTTCATCCAATCCATTCACACAGACGGAAGAAATAAAAAAAGCCCACGCTCTGACTTTCGATCAGAACCGGGCTCATTCAAATCTATAAAAACTATTTTAGACTCAAGCGAGAGATGGCATTTTGTTGGAATAGATTTCAGAGTTAAAAACTGAATTATCGAACCATGTTTTTAACTCGAAAAGCTTTATAATAACGTCGACAGAAGGGTTTATCGGCCAGAGTAAAGCAGATATGAGTTGTCATATCTATCAGCACTTTTCTTCAATTATCGAACCGTCGAGGTTAATGGAAGACATTGCGAATAGAGGTTGAATTCGAAGAATTCAGGTAAATAAAAAACCGGACCATCTCTCGATAATCCGGTTCAGTACCAAAGGCGGGAATCGAACCCGCACATCCGAAGATACACGATTTTGAGTCGTGCGCGTCTACCAGTTCCGCCACTTTGGCCTTTAATGGGACCGCAAATATGCCTAAACTTTACCCTCCTCCAAAATCACATTTCCATAAATTTCTCCAAGCTAAACGCCTGCGATCTCTCCGCAAACAACGTCTTCACCTGACCCCATACCTTACCGAATAGCTCCGACTTGCGATACGCCTCCAGGTCGCCCGGACCATTCCAGTAACTCAACGTCGTGAAGCAATTTCTGTCTTCGTGGTCACGCAGCAACTCGAGGTGCGTGCAGCCCGGAAATGTCGCGATCTTCTTCTTGTGCTCCGAAAAGATCTCGAGAAATTCGTCAACACCGGCTTCGGTAAAGTGCATGCGGACAATTCGGATGATCATAGTCAGGTGGATTGAACCGAAAATTACGGCAATCGGCGGCGCTCTGGCAATATAATTGCACGCCCACCCAAAAAACCAACTATGCAAAAAGGAGGTAAGGAGAAGAAGGTCCGGAAAGCACAGGCACAGAGAAGACCAGGGAGCGAGAAAGCCTTGAAGCCAGAGCCAGTGTCGGAAGACAACCGCCCCGGCAGCGGCAAGCTCCTCAACAAAGTCGCGCTGATCACGGGCGGCGACAGCGGCATCGGACGTGCCGTCGCCATACTCTTCGCCAAGGAAGGCGCACGCGTTGCCATCGCCTACCTCAACGAGCATACCGACGCACGCGAAACACAACAGCGCGTGGCGGCGTACAATGAGTGCATCATTATTCCCGGCGACCTGTCCAACCAAAACCATTGCCGCAAGGTGGTCGATAAGGTCATCAAGGCCTTCGGCAAGATCGACATCCTGGTGAACAACGCCGGCATCACGCGCGACAACATCTCGATGCGGATGAAGGACGAGGAGTGGGAGAACGTGCTGCAGGTCAACCTGACCGGCACTTTCCGCCTCATCCGC
>Ga0193708_1000159_pt1 | contig 14083 bp, 7 predicted proteins | sample H3c1metaG_FD_160570 | JGI IMG/M metagenome (GOLD analysis project Ga0193708, IMG submission 160570) | Soil microbial communities from a riparian zone of the East river system, Colorado, United States - H3c1 | ecosystem: Environmental > Terrestrial > Soil > Riparian zone | place: USA: East River...
ATTCATCCAATGTTGGTGCAGGTGGCGCCAGTGGTTCCCTGGATGCTTCCAATATTTTTAAACCGGCGCTTGCCCGGGGCGAGCTTCAGTGCATTGGTGCATCAACATTGGATGAATACCGCATGCACATTGAAAAAGATGGCGCACTGGACCGCAGGTTCCAGAAAGTAATTGTAGAACAGCCATCTGTTGAGGAAACAATTGAGATACTTAATAACATAAAGAATAAGTACGAAGACTACCATAATGTAACTTATAGCCAGGATGCAATTGAAGCCTGCGTAAAATTAAGTGATCGCTATATGACCGATCGTCTGTTACCGGACAAAGCAATCGATGTGCTGGATGAAGTAGGGGCAAGAAAGCACATTAAGAATATTAACGTACCTGCTGAGATCATTGACCTGGAAAAGAAGATAGAAGACATAAAATTAGAAAAGAATAAAGTTGTTAAGAGCCAGCGCTTTGAAGAAGCCGCTTCATTAAGGGATACGGAGAAACGCCTGCAGGAAGAACTGGAGAATGCAAAAAATGCATGGGAAGAAGAAAGTAAGCACAAGCGGTTTCCTATTGAAGAAGAGGATATTGCCGAAGTGGTACACATGATGACAGGTATTCCTGTAAAGCGCATGGTACAGGCAGAAACAGAAAAATTACGCCGCATGGCAACCGACCTCCAGGGTGCTGTGGTTGGACAAACAGACGCCATATCGAAAGTTGTTAAAGCTATCCAGCGTAACCGTGTAGGACTAAAAGATCCTAAAAAGCCGATCGGTACATTTATTTTCCTTGGTCCAACCGGGGTTGGTAAAACAGAATTGGCACGTGCACTGGCCAGGCATATGTTCGACAGCGATGATTCCCTGATACGGATCGACATGAGTGAATACATGGAAAAATTCACCGTGAGCCGCTTAATTGGAGCACCTCCGGGCTATGTTGGATACGAAGAAGGCGGACAATTAACAGAAAAAGTGCGCCGGAAGCCTTATTGTGTCATTCTCCTGGATGAAATAGAGAAAGCACACCCGGATATTTATAATATCCTGCTGCAGGTATTGGATGATGGCCAGTTAACAGATGGTATGGGCCGCAAAGTTGATTTTAAGAATACAATGATCATCATGACATCCAATATAGGGGCACGCCAGTTGAAGGACTTTGGTGATGGCGTTGGTTTTGCAACACAGAGCCGGATGGATAATGCCGATGAGAATAATAAGGCAGTGATTGAAAAGGCTTTAAAGCGCACTTTCAGCCCTGAATTCTTAAACAGGATCGATGATGTGGTGGTCTTTAATTCACTCAGTAAAGACAATATATTTGAGATCATTGATATTTTGATGCAGGGCGTTATGAAGCGGCTGAAAAACCTGGGTTTTTCAATGGAATTGACCCCGGAAGCCAAAAACTTCATTGCGGATAAAGGATATGATTCCCAATTCGGGGCCAGGCCATTGCACCGGGCTATTCAAAAATACCTGGAAGATCCTCTGGCAGAAGAAATACTGAATATGAACATCAAGAACGGGGATATCATGATCGCAGAGCTTGATGAAACAGCAGAAAAGATAAAATTCGTTTTGAAGAAAGAAGAGGAAAAAAAGAAAGAAAAGAAGTCAGAAGCGTAACCGCCTCACTAAATAAATAACAAAAAAGCCATCCTTAGGATGGCTTTTTTGTTGTCTGCCAGCCCTATTCCGTAAAATTACGGAGCAATTTTTTTACCTTGCTATCTTATGATAATGAATTAGTTAGGCCGAGATATTTTTTAAATTTGAAAAAAAAACGGGCAAAAGCTTGCAAATGTGAAATCTATTTAGATATATTTGCGTCCCTAACAACAGTATTTTTACGGTCTTTCACGTGGTTTCTCTCTTTACTGGTCAGTTGATTTTACGATTTTGTCGAATTGTTTCGACAACATGAACACAAGAACATTTCACTAACATTTGATTTTTTTTAACCTCCAGTATTCTTTCCGAAAAGCTATATGCTTAACCTGGTAACAGGTATTAATAACTCTGAAAGAAAACAAGAATGAAACGATCTTTACCCCTGTTGATCTGTGCCTTATTATTGTGTACAGTAACGAATGCGCAGATAGTGCGTCCATTTACACCGAGATATTATAATCCCTCCGTAAAAGGAAACATCGTATATGTTTCCAACAGTATCATTTCCACCTCTGGCATTGGTACCGGGAACCCGGGGACCGGAGAAGTTGCTCCGGCAGGCCTTTCTATGGACAATGACGGATTCGGGATCAATATCGATATCGATAATCCGGCTCCAACCGTTAAAGTGCCCTTTGGATCGGTTTGGAATTACCACGCCCGCAATTCGGCGCCTGCTAATAACCCCGTGTCTTACGATTGGAAACAATCGCCCTATGTGCTTACAGGGAACTGGAATACGGGCGCATTGCCTGTAAATGGTGCCGGTAAATATGGCTATGGTTCTGGCCAGACGACCTGCCTTCCAAACGGGGTGATCCCGATATGTTTACCCCTGCTGGGAACAAAATATACAACCTATTATTTCAGGAAGACGGTAAATTTTACAGCAACTGAGCTGTCAACTACATTTTCTAATATTCACCTGAACATGAAGCGTAATGATGGTATCGTGGTATACATAAATGGGGTTGAAAGGGTCAGGGACAATATGACCTATGGAGCAACTATCAATTACAATTCCCTGGCAACTACGAATATTACACCTGGTGCGGCAGAAGCGATCACTTATACCTTGCCTACCTCACTTTTTGCTGCAGGAAATAATACCATCGCCGTAGAAGTGCACCTTGCATCTACTACCTCGAATGACATGTCATTCGACATGGAGGTGACCGCTGTTCACAACGCCGGTACTTTCAATTCCTCATCAGCGAATCTCAACCTGCCATCCTGCTCAAACATTCTTTTTGCGGGATTGTATTGGGGTGCCGGTGAGGGTATCAATGGCGGAAGTACATCGTGGATCGTAAATGCAGCAACAGTCAAACTTAAATTACCGGGAGCTGCCAGTTATACAAATATCGCTTCTACAGGGACTGACTACTATAATTCCGGAGCACCTGTAGGATTTGACTATACCGGCTTCCAGTGTTTTGCTAATATCACCTCTCTGGTTAATGCTACCAATCCTAACGGAACATACACAATTGCAAACGTATGTTCTCCATTGAATAAATACAATGCTTATGGCGGCTGGACGATCGTTATCGTTTATGGTAACCCTTCACTTGTCGCCCGTAACCTCACGGTATTCGACGGTTGCGCCGTGGTTCAGAAAGGCCTTGCCCCGGTTAACGTAAACATCAGTGGGTTTTTAACTCCCCCAACCGGCCCGGTAAGTTGTGAATTGGGTGGTGTTGTTTATGATGGCGACCGTAGCTGGAAGGATTCCTTTGCTTTTAAACAAAATGGCGCTGCTGCGTTCTATAATTTAACGCCTAACCCTACAGCCAATGTTAATGATATGTGGAACAGTACCATTGGTTATAAGGGGAGTATTGTTAACACCCGTAACCCTGCATTCCAAAATACTTTGGGTTATGACGCGAACATTATCGATATGCCCAATGCAGGAAATGCACAATTGGGCAATTCGAAAACTTCAGGCACATTACGCCTGGCTTCACCCGATGAGATGGTTATTGCGCATGTGATAACCACGTCCATATCACAATACAATCCAACCTTTGCTTTTGATAAATTTGCAACGGATATTAATGGAGGCTTGCTGGTACCCGGCGATAGTTTGCGTTACCAGATCAATTTCGGTAACTCCGGTAATGATTCGAGTACCAACACCTTAATCACAGATAATTTGCCGGCAGGAACCTCTTATACGCCGGGCAGCATAAAGATCGGGGGTATAGCTAAAACGGATGCCTCCGGTGATGATGAAGCAGAATACGATTTTGCAAACAACAGGATATTATTCAGGGTAGGTGTTGGGGCGAATGCAGTAACAGGTGGTAAAATTGGTCCTGCCGTTAAGGATAGTGTTGAATTTAAAGTAGTAACAGCATCGGCCTGTAAAATTGTTAGCTGCGTTGGATCTTTAAAGAACAGCGCAAGGATAAATTATTCAGGAAGGTTATCAGGTAATGCACTTTTTGATTCCAGCGGCGTTATTACGTCAGGTTGTATTGTTAAAGGGCCGGTAATTCATCCTTTGTCTGGTCCCTGCTTTACCCCAAAAGATACCATAATAATCAATAAATGTCCGGCATTGACGCTTATGCTGCCATGGCAGAAATATGCAGGTTATACATTCTATTCGGCCCAGCCATTTGTACCGGCCAATATGTATAACCCCGTTACACCCGTAAATGCTACCGGTATTTACTGGGCATATTTCACAAGTGGTCCCGGTTGTTCCGACACTGCAAGGATCTCAGTGATAATAACGGTATGTATTGATATTGATGATGACAATGACGGTATTCCCGATTACGTGGAATTCAATAACCCTGTTGCTTTACAGGATGCCAACAGCAATGGAATTCCTAACTGGAAAGATCCGGCTTACCCGGGTTATGTTGATACCAACCTGGATGGCGTGAATGATAATTTTGATTACGGCGCTGATTCAGACAACGATGGTAACCCTAATTTCTATGACACTAATTTCGCCGGCTTCGTGGATACAAATGGCGACGGTATTAATGATAATGCTGATAAAGACATGGATGGTATTCCAAACCAATACGATCTTGATAGTGATAATGATGGTATCCCCGACGTAGTTGAATCTTATGGTGTGGATACGAATGGTGATGGCATCATTGATAACTATGTAGATACTGATGGCGACGGGTTCTCACAAAACGTTGACGGTAATAATACAGGCGTGCAGGGTTCGGGTAATGGATTGGGCGCACAGGATCTTGATCTTGATGCTATTCCTAATTACCTGGATACAGACAGTGATAATGATGGTATTCCTGACCTGGTGGAAGCACTGGGAACAGATGCCAATAACGACGGTAAGATCGACGGGTTCACAGATGCCAATAAAAACGGTATTGCTGATAACTTTGTTCTTGGTACAGCATTAGTAAAGACGGGTGTTGATGTCAGCCCTGTTGATGGAAGAGCAGACAGTTATCCCAACAAAAATATAGACAGGGACATGCGCATCAATGCTTTTGACATTGATAGTGATGCTGATGGTATTGTTGACGTAATAGAAGCCGGGTTACCTGATGCAAACCTTAATGGAATTGTTGATGGTGTGATGGGAGCTAATGGTTGGTCAACCACCATATCAGCTATGGGTTCATTAGCCTTAAGAAATACGGATGCCTCGGGTAATCCTGATTACCTGGATATCGATTCAGATAATGATGGTATCCCCGATAATATTGAAGGGCAATCAACAAGCGGTTACAAACTGGGGATAACAACAGATACGGATAATGATGGTCTTGTAAATACTTATGATAATGTTGCCGTCTTTGGCGGAACAGGTATCATGGTATATGATCATGATGGCGATGGCACACCTGATTACCGTGATCTTGATACCGATGGTGACGGCCAGGCTGACGTTGTGGAAGGAAATGATTTTAACCTTAACAACAGGGCTGATGATATTGTAACGCTTACCGGGCTTGATACAGATGGCGACGGACTTGACAATCGCTTTGATTCACTGAACTCGGTAACAAATATCAAGGGAACTTCTTACAGGATGGGAACAGGCGGAACATTCACAGGCGATGCTGCACCAGGTTCAAGAACAACGGTTCAGAAAAAGTATGCACACTATACCGACAGGGACTGGAGGTTTGTGGGTAGCATTTTAGTCAATGAAGTTTTTGCCCTGAATGCGGTATGGCAAAACAATGATGCCTTTTTGAACTGGACGATACTCACAGCAGAAAAAATTGACAATTTTGAGATCGAACGCAGTAACGACAATATAAAATATAATAAGGTCGGGCTGGTAGATCAGGGAATAAAAATAAATGAGCCGCAAAGCTTTTCTTTTAAAGATGATATCAGCAAAATAACTGACGGGATCATTTATTACAGGATAAAAGCCACGACAGTATCAGGCGAATTAACATACAGTAATGTAGTTGTGATCCGTAAGCCAAGGATGCACATACCACTTACGCTGATGCCTAATCCTGCCGGCCCGGAAATAGCACTGAGCTTTTATTCGGAAAAAACGGAAGAAGTAAATATCCGGATGATCGATAACAACGGGAAGGTTATGTTTACCCAAAAGCAAAAAGCGGTAAAAGGCAATAATGTTATTCATTTCTCAAACCTTGCCAGGTTTAGCAACGGTTCATATTCCATGCAGGTGCAGGTGAATAACAGTGTGCTCACACAAAGATTCATTTTGTTAAACTAAATAAGCACAGAGGTTCTTAAGAAGTCAGTTCATTTATGAGATGGCTGACTTCTTTAAAATTTCATTTTGAAATAGCCTTTTTTTGAGCCATTTTTGCGTTAAGATGAGTAGAAAAATTATAGTAACGATCGATGGCTGGTCATCATGTGGAAAAAGTACGCTGGCAAAACAACTGGCAAAGGAATTGGGATATGTGTATGTAGACAGCGGGGCAATGTACAGGGCTATAACTTTATACTTTTTGCGTAACCATGTAGATTGGACGGACCCGGATGAAGTGCATGCAGCTTTACAAAATGTAGTTCTTGAATTTAAATACAACGATAATTCCCAGCAGTCGGAAATTATCCTGAATGGCGAAAATGTGGAGTATGTGATACGGGATCTTATCATTGCTGAAAAAGTAAGCGACGTTGCTGCGATTGAAGAGGTGCGGACCTTTGCGGTGGCCCAGCAGCAAAAGCTGGGTAAGCAAAAAGGGATCGTAATGGACGGAAGGGATATAGGCACAACCGTGTTTCCAAAGGCCGAATTAAAAATATTTATGACGGCAGACACGGGTATAAGGGTGGAAAGAAGGTTTAAGGAGCTATTTGCCAAAAACCCTAATATAAGCCTTGAGGAGGTAAAAAATAACCTGGAAATGAGGGATTATATTGATTCTAACAGGAAGATCAGTCCCTTACGGAAGGCGGAAGACGCAGTAGAGATAGATAATACAAATATGAGCATGGAGGAACAACTGCATATAGCATTGCAGTTGGCTAAAAATAAAATGTTAAAAAAGCTTGCCTGATTGAACAACAAATTATACATTTACATTACCTCTTAGAAAATCCTGTTTAAAGATCAGGATCATTATTTTTCCCAATTTTTAATATCCCCCTGAAGAATTTATTATCCAATGTAACCTGTTATTCGTACAGTAATACCAGATCCGTATATATTCTCCAATCCCTCTGATTTCCGGCTGTTACCTCAGTCAAACTTAATCTGTAACATAGAAACCTAACCACAAGATGAAACAAATCTCTACTCCGGGAAGTACGTATTTAAAGATATGCGTAACAGCATTCCTTTTGATCATTTTACTTATTATAGGTAAAACATCCACTGCTTATGCAGAACCAAACTTTAAAGCAGGATATACTGCTGTTAATTCGTTACCAGTTGTTCTGACTCCTTTAAAAGGATATTACTCGAAAGGGGTTTCTCATTTATATTGGACCAGTTTGCAGGAAAGCAACAGTAATTATTTTGAGATCCAGCGAAGCACCGACGGAATAAATTTTACCGCTGTTGGTAAAGTGACCGCAAAGGGCAGCAGCGACATGGAAGTTAACTATAGTCATTCTGACATCAGTGTAAATGCGGGTGTGAATTATTACAGGCTGAAATTACTGGACAGGGACGGCAGGTTCCAGTACAGCAACATAGAAATACTGAATGTGAACATAAAGGGTATCAATATTACGGGCATTTACCCGGCTCCCTTTATCGATAAAGTGAATGTGACCGTATCAAGTGAAACAAATACCCAGGCCAGTATCAGCTTGTTTGACAATACCGGTAAATTACTGATCAGTCAGCAGGCGGTCTTAAATAAAGGTGTTTCTAATGTTGCGGTAGATAAGTTAAGCGGTTTGGCAAGCGGCCTTTATATCATTAAAGTACAGGTTGGAGAAATAATTATAACAAAAAGATTAATTAAATAATTCAAGAAGTCAGATAACCAAGCACAAACAAAAGATGTCCCCCGCCCTAAACGGGGGCTCTTTGTTTTAAGTCCTCAAGCAAAACTGCTTATTAATGCTGCGCTTGTTTTAACCGCCGGGAAGAAAGACAGCAGTTTATTAATAACTTCTTCCACTAAAGCGTCGGGGCAGCTTGCACCGCTTGTAATTAATATTTTAAGCGGCTTTGTTGCAGGTAAAAAATTAGTTGTTATTATTTCCTGCTTTTTATGCAGGTCATAGTGTGAGATGTTTTCAGCAGAGATTATTTTTTCTGCTGAATTGATAAAGTAAGCAGGAAGCTTTTCTTCGCATAGCTCTACCAAATGAGAAGTATTGCTGCTGTTATACCCGCCAACTATAATAGCCAGGTCTGCATCAGTTTCCAGCAAGCCATATACAGCCGACTGGTTATCATTGGTAGCGTAGCACAACGTATCACGCGTATCTGCAAAGCGCTCTTCAATGGTAGCAGGATCTAACTTATATTTTTCCAGCATCACCTGCTTTAAAAAATCAGAGATCGCCTGGGTATCACTGGCAAGCATCGTTGTCTGGTTTACCACGCCAATGCGTTCCAGGTCCTTCGTTACATCAAAGCCTTCTGAAAATTTTCCGGCAAACTCTTTTTCAAGATCCATCGCATTTTTTTCGCCTGTGATATATTTAGCAAGCGCAATGGCTTCGGCCATATCATTTACGATAATGGTTGGCGTATTTGCAGCCGCATGCGAAAAAGTTGCCCTTGTTTCCTCATGCGTGGGCTTGCCATGTACCACAACAGTGTAATTATTTTTTGCGATCTGTTCACTGCGGTTCCATACTTTTTCAACAAAAGGACAGGTGGTATTATACTTATGTGACGGGATCCCGGTATCCTCCAGTTTTTTTTCAATGGCAAGGGTGGTGCCAAATGCCGGGATGATGACAACATCATCTTTGGTCAATGATTCAAAAGGTATGACCTGTTGGCCGCGTGTATCCTGTAAGAACACAACACCTTTTTCCAACAGGTCTGCATTCACCTGTGGGTTGTGGATCATCTCGCTCAGTAAAAAGATGCGCTTGCCGGGATTTTCTTCAATCGTTTTAAAAGCGATCTCGATCGCATTCTCAACCCCATAACAAAAACCAAAGTGCCGGGCAAGGTAGATCTGCAGGGGGCCAAAATCCAGCAGGGTAGGACTGAAATCTTTTTTCATCTTATCTGCCTGCCTGCGTTTATTTTTTATTGCAGCTATCAACGGGCTGCGATAAATGATAGGGACATTAAATTGCTTCATCTTAATTTATAACAGTTGCAAAGGTACATTGTTGAGCGGGATAATGGCTGTACTTTTAACCCTAAGCAGTGCATACATTTGGAGTTAAGGTCCACACGTTTTTAAAAGACCCAGGGTATTGCGTGGGTGAAATTATACTTAGTTTAAGATAGTGGCCGGTGGGACACCGGCCACGGCCACGCCGTGGTTGGTGTCCCGCCAACCACAAGTTCAAAAAATGCTTACTGATATTGAGTTCTGATAAATTAAGATTTTTCAATAGTAAACATTAAAATCCCAATGAATAATATGATATATAAGCGGGCAGCCTGGTTAGCAACCACGAATATTTACGAGGTCAATTTAAGGCAATATACCGGCGAAGGAACTTTTAATGCATTTGCAAAAGAACTGCCAAGATTAAAAGACATGGGCGTTGAAGTTCTTTGGTTCATGCCAATACATCCTATAGGTAAGAAGAACCGTAAAGGTGACCTGGGGAGTTATTATTCGGTAATGGATTATAAAGCAGTGAACCCGGAGTTTGGCAGCATGGATGATTTTAAGGCCCTGGTAAAAATGGCGCACGGTATGGGTATGAAAGTAATTATCGATTGGGTTGCCAATCACGCAGCATGGGATAATGTCTGGACAAAAGATCATCCCGAATATTTTGAAAAAGATGAACAGGGGAATTTTAAACCGCCTTACGACTGGACCGATGTGATACAGATCGATCATTCAAACCCGGCGCAGCGGGATGCGATGATAGATGCTATGAAATTCTGGGTATCAGGTATAAATATTGATGGTTTCAGGGCCGACCTTGCCCATCTTACCCCATTGGATTTTTGGAAAAAAGCAAGGAAAGAAATAGAACCTTTAAAACCCGGTCTGTTCTGGCTTGCTGAAACCGAAGAGATAAATTACCACGAAGTATTTGATGCTTCTTATGCATGGGCATGGATGCACAAAACGGAGGATCTCTTTAAAGGAACCACAGATCCCGATGGCCTCCGCCAGTTATTACAAAAATATGAAGATGATTTTCCGGCTTCGGCTTACCGCATGTATTTCACCAGCAACCACGATGAAAATACCTGGAACGGGACCGAATATGAAAAATACGGTGACATGGCGCCGGCGCTGGCCGTATTTTGTTTTACCTGGAATGGGATACCCATGATCTATAGCGGACAGGAGATGCCAAATAAAAAAAGGTTGAAGTTTTTTGAAAAGGATGCCATTGCCTGGAATGGAAATTACGCCTTACATGATTTTTACAAAACACTATTGGCATTAAAGAAAAATAATCCTGCCCTTCGTGCCGCAGGTAATGCAGTTAGCACCCGCTATGTTGGTACAACAGCCGGTAAAAATATCCTTGCCTGGTTAAGAAAAAATGAAAATGATGAAGTACTGGTCTTACTCAATTTGTGCAAAGAAAAGAATGGCTTTGCAATAGCAGATGAACAGGTAACCGGCTCTTATGTCAATGTATTCAGTAAGGCAGAGAACCATTTTACTGCCGATACTTTTTTTGACATGCAGCCCTGGGAATTTTTAGTGTTTGAAAAAAATAATAAAAGCGTATAAAAAAAGGCAGCCATTGGCTGCCTTTTTTTATACGAACTTTCGTTTTTAATCAGAACCCAAAGAAAGCGGGTATTCATAAACGCCATCATAGCCGGGGTAGAACCCGCTGATGGTAATAGTTTTATTTGAACCAATAACAGCTTTCATTTCCTCTACGCTTTTCACTTCTTTATCATTCACTTTTAAAATGATGAAGCCGTCTTTCATCCTGGTCTGGTCATTTAAAGCGCCGGAATTTATTTTCTTTACAATAACGCCGCCGGCAACCGCGTATTCCTTTGCCTTCCTGGAATCCAGTGTTAGAAGGTCAGCGCCAAGACTTTCTATCAAAGCATCTGCTTTTACGATCTCGAAATTACCTGCTTTGTTTTTAAGCGTTACGGTCACGGTGCTTTCTTTACCATTACGGAGATAGGTAACGGGTAATTTATCGCCGGGTTTATAGCTGCTCAATACACCCTGCATTTCTGCACCGTTAGAAATATCGATACCATTTAATTTCTTTAATACGTCGCCCTTACGGATGCCGGCAGCATAAGCACCGCCATCTGTAGGAACATCAGATGCATAAATTCCTTCTGCACCGGCGGGAATACCAACCCTTTTTTTATCTTCTTCTGAATAATCGTTTGCATTCAGGTAGCTTACGCCTAAAAATCCTCTTTGCACACTTCCGAATTTAATAAGGTCATCAACAACTTTTTTAACGATGTTGACAGGAATGGCATAAGAATAGCCTGAATAATAACCGGTAGGTGAGGCAATGGCAGAATTAACGCCGATCAGCCTGCCATCTGTATTGATCAATGCGCCGCCACTATTACCCATGTTAACGGCAGCATCTGTTTGTATAAAAGATTCCACACCGGACCTTTGGTCCCCGTTCCTGTCCCTGTTCAATCCAAGGCTTCTTGCTTTCGCACTTATAATACCTGCTGTTACGGTGGTCTCAAGATTCAAAGGATAGCCAATTGCCAATACCCATTGGCCGATCTTTACGTCATCTGAATTGCCATACAATAAAAATGGTAATCCCGCAGCTTCAATTTTTATTACCGACAGGTCATAAGAAGGATCAGTACCGATCACTTTTGCCTTGTATGTTTTTTTATTGCTTAAGGTCACGTTTATCTCATCTGCATTATCCACTACATGATTGTTGGTAACAATATACCCGTCTTCGCTGATGATAACGCCTGAACCGCTTGCTTTTTGCTCGGGGATGATATTACGGCCCCTGCCTCCGAATAACTGGTTGAACATATCATCATCCAGCAGGTCGCTGAAAGGATTTTGTGGCTGCTGTTTACGGGGCAGGTTATTATTTACCTGCTTGGCATTTGTTTTTGTTTTAATGTGCACGATAGCAGGTGTTGCTGCTCCTGCAGGTATGGTAAAATCGATCGCACCCGGAGGCGTATTGCCATCAAGTAATCCCGCATATTTATAATTAGAAGGAATTACACCCGGTTGTTGTCCTGCATAGGAATAATCTTTTTTAAAGTAAGTTCCGTATCCCCAGATAACACCCATGGTAGTTAATGCACTAATGGTTACTGTGAATAGAATTTGTTTCCATTTCATTTTTCTTAGGTTTTATTTTTTTTCTAAATTTTTGTAGAATTGTTTTCAAACGATAACAGTTATTCATCAACTCTCATGCCCTTCTTACAAAATAACGAAGCAATGCCAAAATGCGTTTTACCAACCGGCATCTTTAACAATTAATTAGGAAGAGCTTCGTAGATGAAAAATTCCTTGATAAGATTTTCAATCTTCGCTAATATCTCCGCTTCACCCCTCTCCGCAAGGGAGAGAGCCTGTCCCGATCTTTCGGGAGGATGGGGTGAGGTTATAAAGTTAATAAAAATTGCATTGTATCTATACCATCCGCGTAATCAGAAAGTCCGGGCCTTTGTGCCTCTCCAAATGCAATGCCGCTTTGGCCTGCGATGCATTGGATATCGGGGTTGCCTGCAAGCGAAGCGGCCAGCTTTTCAATATTGTCATAAAAACTGTAGTTAAGCTGGCTGATGGCTGAAAAAATGGCATCATTTTCTATCAGTAATGTGCTGCTGTTTGTCATGTAATAGATATTGTTCATTAAAGCCATTGAAAGCTGGTAATCATAATTGTTCCTGTATTTGTGATGATCTCCAAAATATTTGTATCTGTCAAAAGCTTTCAGCAGCGGAACAAAATCATAGCCCGCGGGAACATACAATTTGGTGACATTCCTGCAACCAAGTCCAAAATACTGGTGTACGTCATCCGATAATTTGTTTAATTCATCCTCCGTTTCTGTCCCGGTCAATATTGCAACAGCGGTGCGGTTACGCCGGATGATATGCGGGTATTTTGCAAAGTATTGTTCAAAATACCTGGCAGAATTATTGCTCCCGGTGGCAATATAGGCATCACATCCTTTCAGCATTTCCGCAAATGAAACAATGGCTTCAACTTCCGGTTCCCATCCGGTTAATTTTTCAACCATGTACTTTAAAAGGATATCATCTTTGGAAGATGGTTTAATGGTTTGTTTATGACCGCTGATAAAGACACATAAAAAATCATGAAATCCAACCAGGGGAATATTCCCTGCCATCACCAGGCCGATATTTTTACCACCTACGTTATCATCCAGGTGATAATGTGCGGCCCATTCCTCAAGTTTTTCTTTTTGTAAAAATTCAGAACAGATATTTTCTATAGCCAGGTCAATGAATCCAGGAATGAACCAGCCGTTATGAGCAGTGGCTTTTGCTTTTATGACCTGCCATTCTTCGCCGTTTTCTTTTAAATATTTTACCAGTTGTTGTAATAATCCAATTCGTTTTTGTAAATTCATATTGTTATTTTAAATTGCGGATGTCTTCCTTAGGAGGATATAAAAACCAAAATTACGATAGATGGCTATAAAGATCACAGAAGAATGTATAAACTGCGGAGCGTGTGAACCGGAATGTCCTAATAATGCCATCTATGAAGGTGGTGTTGAATGGGCCGTTTCTGACGGAACAACTGTTAAAGGAATGTTTACTTTATTAGATGGTACGCAGGTTGATGCTGATCAACGCAACCCTCCGGTGAGTTCAGACATCTATTATATACACC
>Ga0193708_1000160_pt1 | contig 14066 bp, 9 predicted proteins | sample H3c1metaG_FD_160570 | JGI IMG/M metagenome (GOLD analysis project Ga0193708, IMG submission 160570) | Soil microbial communities from a riparian zone of the East river system, Colorado, United States - H3c1 | ecosystem: Environmental > Terrestrial > Soil > Riparian zone | place: USA: East River...
CCAGGCTGGGTATCAAATGATTTTGGCCAAAGAAGTAATCGGAACCCACGTGTGCAAGTGTGGCAATTATGCCACATAAAATATAGAACAGCAGGTAACGCAGGTGTCCCATCCTATCCTCAAGGTTGTCGCCAAATACCAGCAGGTAAAGCATATTACCCGCAAGGTGAGCTATACCCCCGTGCATGAACATGGAAGTGATTATGGTGAGGTAAACAGGAATGGGTGTAATGCCCAGGCCCGGCATCTCCACAGGCTTGCCCGTCAAAGGATCGGGTACAAGGCTGGGATTGGTTACAATGTCCTGCCCTGTCATGATCTCCTGTGGCACTGTTGCATAGCTGAAGGTGAAATTGATATCGGTGCCAAGTTTTTGATAAACAATAAACACAATAATATTTATCGCGATCAGGATAAGATTTACAAAGGGAAATAGCTTCCGGTCAGAATTATCATCACCAATTGGGATCATAAAAAATGGCTTTAGGTAAAATTTAAGTTTTATCTAAAGTAAACAAAACTAAGGCCATTTTCTAATGGCGTGTTGCTGTTGGTCAGGCGACCAACAGCGGCGTGGTTAATTTTCGACGTTGTCATCCGCAAGATCTGGTGAGGAGCCGGCGTTGGTCGCTGACCAACGCCAGTGTATATAAAAACAAAAAAGGAGTAAGAAATCAATCTTACTCCTTGAATTATATGCTCCGGTGAATCTTCAAATTTCCAAATCACCAAATCTTCAAATCAATTACTCCTCTTCGTCAAAGCTCATCGCTTCCTTCGTGGTCATCAACAGTTCGTATTCTTCCTTGCTTCCTACGATCATGTTCTCAAACTCACGCAATCCTGTACCGGCAGGAATATGGTGTCCTGTGATAACGTTCTCTTTCAGGCCAAGCATCTCATCCGTCTTACCCTGTATGGCAGCAGAACTCAATACCTTGGTTGTTTCCTGGAACGATGCCGCAGATATCCAACTATGTGTACCCAATGATGCTTTTGTAATACCCAGCAACAACGGTGAAGAGGTTGCAGGATGTGCGTCACGGAATTCAGCAAGCTTCTTATCAGCCCTTCTCAATACAGAATTCTCTTCACGTACATCACGCAGTGTAACGATCTGTCCCGATTTTAATTTGGTACTGTCACCGGCTTCTGTAATAACTTTCTTATCAAAGATGTAATCGTTCTCTGTATTAAAGTCAAAGCGGTCTTCTGTATCTCCTTCAAGGAATTTAGTATCGCCTGCATCTTCGATCCTCACTTTACGCATCATCTGGCGAACAATAACCTCCACGTGTTTATCATTGATCTTAACACCCTGCAAGCGGTAAACTTCCTGTATCTCGTTCACAACATATTCCTGAACGGCATAAGGGCCTTTTATCGCCAAGATGTCAACCGGTGCTGTTTGCCCGTCGCTCAGTGCAGCTCCTGCTTTCACAAAGTCACCATCCTGTACCAGGATCTGGCGTGACAATGGAACCAGGTATTTTTTAACCACGCTGTCTTTAGCTTCTACAATGATCTCCCTGTTACCACGCTTGATAGCTCCGAAAGCAACAACGCCATCGATCTCGCAAACAACCGCAGGATTGCTTGGGTTCCTTGCTTCAAACAATTCAGTTACACGTGGAAGACCACCCGTGATATCTTTCAGCTTGCTTAATACCCTTGGAATTTTCACCAGCACCTGGCCACTCTTAACGTCATCATGTTCTTCGATCACGATATGTGAGCCAACCGGCAGGTTATATGATTTCTTTTCTTTGCCTTCAACAATGATCACCGGCAATTTCGTCTTATCCTTTGTTTCAATAACCACTTTTTCTTTATGGCCTGTTTGTTCATCGGTCTCTTCACGATAGGTAATACCTTCGATAAGACTTTCAAAACGGATGGTACCATTTACTTCAGCAACAATTACGTTGTTGAACGGATCCCATGTACAAATGATATCACCCTTGGTTACCTTCTGGCCGTCTTTTACATTTAAGATAGCGCCATAAGGAATGTGCATGGTGCTTAATAAGCGGTCAGACTTCACATCAATATTCCTGATCTCACCTGTACGCCCGATTACTACGTTTATCTTTTTACCATCGCTGTTCTCTGTATGTACAGTACGTAAGCCGTCAAACTGAAGCGTTCCGTCAAGTTTAACCGGCAAAGTAGATTCTACCGAGGCTGAACCCGCAACACCACCCACGTGGAAGGTACGAAGCGTTAACTGTGTACCCGGCTCACCAATTGATTGTGCCGCAATGATACCCACTGCATCGCCACGCTGTGCCAGCATACCCGATGCCAGGTTCTTACCATAGCATCTTACACAAACACCACGCTTGCTTTCGCAGGTAAGTACTGAACGTATCTCAACGGTTTCAATTCCGCTTTCATCGATTTTCTTCGCCATTTCAGCGCTGATCTCCTGGCCACCAACGATCAGTAATTCTTCTGATAACGGATGGTAAACATCATGCAGGGAAGTTCTTCCTTCTATCCTGTCGCTCAATGGCTCAATGATATCTTCATTATCTTTTAATGCTGAAGTTGCAATACCACGCAGGGTTCCGCAATCTTCTTCATTGATAACAACGTCCTGGCTAACGTCAACCAAACGACGTGTTAAGTAACCGGCATCCGCTGTTTTAAGGGCCGTATCCGCCAAACCTTTACGGGCACCGTGCGTAGAGATAAAGTATTCCAATACACTCAAGCCATCTTTAAAGTTGGCAAGGATCGGGTTCTCAATGATCTCGCTGCCTGATGAACCTGATTTACGCGGCTTGGCCATCAAACCCCTTAATCCTGCAAGTTGCTTGATCTGCTGCTTGCTACCACGGGCGCCGCTATCCAGCATCATGTAAACAGAATTGAAACCCTGCTTATCTGTTGCCAGTTCATGAATCAATGTTTCTGTTACTTTAGTATCAACACGACTCCAGATATCGATGATCTGGTTGTATCGCTCGTTATTGGTAATTAAACCCATGTTGTAGTTCTCCCACACTTCATCAACCTCACCCTGGGCATTCTCTATCAGTTGCTGTTTAACTTCCGGGATGATCAGGTCATTTATATTAAATGATAATCCGCCACGGAATGCCATGCGGTATCCCAGTGTTTTAATATCATCCAGGAATTTAGCGGTGATAGGAACACTGGTCCATTTGATAATGTCACCAATGATCTCACGCAACGCTTTCTTAGTTAACAGTGCATTGATGAAACCAACCGTTTTTGGAACATGCTGGTTAAAGATCACACGGCCTACAGTAGTTTCAATTAATTTATTGGTCAACGTACCATCCGGGTTACGGAAATCTGCTTTTACTTTTATGTTGGCATGCAGGTCGATCATTTTCTCATTGTATGCAATGATCACTTCTTCTGCAGAATAAAATGATTTTCCTTCGCCTTTTACTTTTTCTTCAGGTGTTGATTTTTTACCCTTGGTGATATAGTAAAGTCCCAATACCATGTCCTGTGAAGGAAGGGTGATGGGTGTACCATTCTGCGGGTTCAAAATGTTGTGTGAAGAAAGCATCAGCAACTGGGCTTCCAATACAGCAGCATTGCTTAACGGTACATGCACAGCCATCTGGTCACCATCAAAATCGGCGTTGAAGGCCGTGGTTACCAACGGGTGCAATTGTATCGCTTTACCTTCGATCAGTTTTGGCTGGAAAGCCTGGATTGACAAGCGGTGAAGCGTTGGGGCCCTGTTCAACATAACCGGGTGGCCCTTTAATATATTTTCAAGAATATCCCAGATGATCGCTTCTTTTTTATCAACAAGCTTACGGGCACTCTTTACTGTTTTTACAATCCCTCTTTCAATAAGTTTACGGATGATAAATGGCTTGAATAATTCTGCTGCCATATCTTTTGGTAAACCACACTCATGCATTTTCAATTCAGGACCTACAACGATAACAGAACGACCGGAATAGTCAACACGCTTACCGAGCAAATTCTGACGGAAACGTCCCTGCTTACCTTTCAATACATCACTCAAAGATTTTAACGCACGTCCGCCTTCTGCTTTTACGGCATTAGATTTACGGCTGTTATCAAATAATGAATCTATCGCTTCCTGCAACATCCTTTTTTCATTACGAAGGATAACTTCAGGTGCTTTAATTTCCAATAATCTTTTTAAACGGTTATTACGGATAATAACACGACGGTAAAGATCATTAAGATCAGAAGATGCAAAGCGGCCTCCATCCAAAGGAACCAACGGGCGCAGTTCAGGTGGAATAACAGGAATATATTGCATTACCATCCACTCCGGGCGGTTGTTGATCCTTGTATTTGCGTCACGGAAGCTTTCAACCACACTCAACCTTTTTAAAGCATCAGCTTTACGTTGCTGAGATGTTTCATTAGCAGCAGCATTACGAAGGTCAAAACTTAATTGATCCAGGTCGATGCGCTGTAGCATATCATGCACTGCTTCAGCACCCATCTTGGCGATGAATTTATTCGGATCCTCATCCGACAAATGCTGGTTATCTTTTGGCAGTGTATCTAAAATATCAAGATATTCTTCTTCCGTTAAAAGGTCACCATAGTTCTGGCCCTTATCAGTACGAATACCTGATTGAATTACCACGAAGCGCTCGTAGTAAACAATGCTCTCTAATTTCTTAGAGCTCATGCCCAGCAGGTAACCAATCTTATTTGGCAATGATTTAAAATACCAGATGTGCACTACAGGAACAACAAGTTTAATGTGTCCCATTCTTTCGCGGCGAACTTTCTTTTCTGTTACTTCCACACCACAACGGTCGCACACGATACCCTTGTAACGGATACGCTTGTATTTACCGCAGGCACATTCATAATCCTTTACCGGCCCGAAGATCCTTTCGCAGAACAAACCATCTCTTTCAGGCTTGTAAGTACGATAGTTAATGGTTTCCGGCTTTAAAACTTCACCATAGCTTTTTTCTAAAATACTGTCCGGGGAAGCCAAACCAATTGTGATCTGTGAAAAGGTTGGCCTTGGACGATTTTCTTTTTTGAATGCCATATGATAATTAAAAATTAAAAATTAAAAATTAAAAATTTGACTGTTTAATAAAGACCCAGCTTTTGACTTTTGCCTTTTTACTTTTGAATTATTAGTCAAATTTCAGATCCAATCCCAATCCCCTCAACTCATGTACAAGTACATTGAATGATTCAGGAATGCCTGCTCTTGGGATATTGTCACCTTTTACAATTGCTTCGTATGTTTTAGCCCTTCCGATGATATCATCAGATTTAAGCGTTAACAATTCCTGCAAAATATTAGATGCACCATAAGCTTCCAGTGCCCAAACCTCCATCTCACCAAAACGCTGACCACCAAACTGGGCTTTACCACCCAAAGGTTGTTGTGTAATTAAACTGTATGGTCCGATCGAACGGGCATGCATCTTATCATCAACCATGTGGTGTAACTTAATAATGTAGATGATACCAACGGTTGCTTTCTGATCAAAGCGGTCACCTGTCTCTCCGTCATATAAATAAGTATGACCAAATTTTGGCAATCCTGCTTTTGTTATCTCTTCATCAATTTCGGCAACGCTTGCACCATCGAAAATTGGTGTTGCAAAACGAACGCCTAATTTTTCGCCGGCCCAGCCAAGAACTGTTTCATAGATCTGACCCAGGTTCATACGGCTTGGTACACCCAATGGATTCAATACGATATCAACAGGTGTTCCATCCTCTAAGAAAGGCATATCTTCCTGGCGAACGATCTTGGCAACAATACCTTTGTTACCGTGACGGCCAGCCATTTTATCACCCACTTTAAGCTTACGCTTAACAGCCATGTAAACTTTTGCAAGCTTCAATACACCGGCCGGTAATTCGTCACCAATAGAGATGTTGAATTTCTCTCTCTTATATCTTCCTAACTCTTCGTTGAATTTGATGTTGAAGTTGTGCAGCAATACGTTGATAAGCTCATCAGTTTTTGCATCACCGCTCCATCCCAAAGGATTTACGTTCTGGTAATCAATATTCGCAAGGTTCTTTGCATTGAATTTTGCGCCTTTACCGATCAGTACTTCACCAAAGTTGTTGCTAACGCCTGCGCTGGTCTTATCTTTCAGCAGGGTCTGCAATTTGTTGATGAGTAATTCCATTAAGTCAACCTCATTTTTTTCATGGGTCCTCTCAATTTTATCAAGCTGCGCTTTCTCTCTCACTTTTGCATTCTTATCTTTCTTTGCACGCTGGAATAATTTCTTATCAATGATCACACCTTCAGTACCACTTGGCGCTTTTAATGAAGCATCCTTTGCATCACCGGCTTTATCACCAAAGATGGCACGCAATAATTTTTCTTCCGGTGTAGGATCACTTTCACCTTTTGGTGTTATTTTACCAATGATGATATCGCCTTCTTTAACATGAGCACCGATGCGGATGATACCATTCTGATCAAGGTCTTTCGTTGCTTCTTCACTAACATTCGGGATATCCGGTGTTAATTCTTCTTCTCCTAATTTGGTATCACGTACTTCGATCTCGAATTCAGAGATATGGATAGAAGTGAAAAGATCTTCCTTAACTACTTTTTCAGAAATCACGATCGCATCTTCAAAGTTGTAACCCTTCCATGGCATGAAGGCCACTTTCATATTTCTTCCCAAAGCGATCTCGCCACCTTTGGTTGCATAACCTTCGGTTAAGAAATCACCTTCACTAACTTTTTGTCCTTTAACAACAGCAGGGCGCAGGTTGATACATGTTTCCTGGTTGGTACGAACGAACTTGGTCAATTTATAAATGATAAGGTCTTCGTCGAAGCTTACCAGTTGTTGTGTTTCATTTCTTTTATAGCGAACATGAATTTCATTTGCATCCACGAACTCAACAACACCATCTCCGTCTGCATGGATCTGGATCCTTGCATCACGTGCTGCCTTACCTTCCAAGCCTGTACCTACAATAGGCACTTCAGGCTTGATCAATGGTACAGCCTGGCGTTGCATATTTGAACCCATCAATGCACGGTTGGCATCATCATGCTCAAGGAACGGGATCAATGAAGCGCTTAACCCAACGATCTGGTTTGGCGCAACGTCCATGTATTCCACTTCTGTTTTATCAAGGATCGGGAAGTCACCTGTTTGACGACTCTTAATTTTATCGTCAACAAAGTTTCCTTTCGCATCCATTTCAATATTTGCCTGTGCGATCTTCGCTGTATCTTCTTCTTCTGCACTCAGGAAAGTGATCTTCTTCATATCAGCCTTACCATCAGTTACTTTATGGTACGGTGTTTCGATAAAGCCCATGTCATTGATCTTTGCATGTACGCAAAGCGTAGAGATCAAACCAATGTTTGGACCTTCCGGAGTTTCAATTGTACAAAGACGACCGTAGTGAGAGTAGTGAACGTCACGAACCTCGAATCCGGCACGCTCACGACTTAAACCTCCGGGTCCAAGTGCGGAGATACGACGCTTGTGCGTTATCTCACTCAAAGGATTTGTCTGATCAAGGAACTGAGACAACTGTGATGTACCAAAGAACGAATTGATAACAGAAGATAATGTTCTCGCATTGATAAGATCAACAGGAGTAAATACCTCGTTGTCACGAACGTTCATTCTTTCGCGGATGGTACGGGCCATACGGGCCAGACCAACACCGAACTGGGCATACAATTGTTCGCCCACGGTGCGTACGCGGCGGTTACTTAAATGATCGATATCATCAACTTCACTTTTGCCATTTGTAAGCAATACAAGTGTTTTAATGATGGCGATGATATCATCTTTGGTCAATACTTTTTTAGTGATCGGGAAATTCAATCCCAGGCGGCGGTTAATTTTATAACGGCCCACTTCACCAAGGTCATAGCGTTTGTCGCTGAAGAATAATTTATCAATGATACCACGTGCAGTTTCATCATCAGGGGCATCAGCACCACGCAATTGCTTGTAGATATGCTGAACCGCTTCCAGTTCACTGTTGGAAGTATCTTTATTTAATGTATTGTAGATGATCGCATAGTCACCGCTCACCTCTTCTTTCTGAATAAAGACGCTTTTCACATCCATTTCCATTATCAGGGAAATATTGGATTCATCCAAAATACTATCCCTTTCCAATACGATCTCGTTCCTTTCGATAGAAACCACCTCACCAGTATCTTCATCCACGAAGTCTTCTACCCAGGTACGCAGTACACGTGCAGCAAGACGCTTGCCTACATGTTTTTCCAAAGTCTTTTTATCAGCTTTGATCTCATCAGCCATACCGAATAATTCCAGTATGTCCTTATCTGTTTCAAAACCGATAGAACGTAATAAAGTAGTAACCGGGAATTTTTTCTTACGGTCAATGTATGCAAACATCACGTTGTTGATGTCTGTTGCAAATTCCATCCAGGCGCCTTTAAAAGGAATAACCCTGGCAGAATAGATCTTTGTACCATTAGGGTGGACAGACTGGCCAAAGAATACACCGGGTGAACGGTGCAACTGGCTAACCACTACCCTTTCAGCACCATTGATAACAAATGTACCGCGTGGTGTCATGTAAGGAATATTACCTAAGAACACATCCTGTACGATGGTCTGGAAGTCAACGTGCTCTTCATCATTACAACTTAAGCGCAATTTTGCTTTTAAGGGAACGGCATAGGTCAGTCCCCTTTCAATACACTCTTCGATGGTGTACCTTGGCGGGTCAACAAAATAATCCAGGAATTCCAGTACGAAAATGTTACGGGTATCAGTAATAGGAAAATTTTCCTTGAATACACGGAACAATCCCTCCACGTTACGCTTGTCGGGAGTGGTTTGTAACTGGAAAAAATCTTTGAAAGATTGGATCTGGATTCCTAGCAAATCGGGTGTTTCTGCTAAAAGTTCAACTTTTCCGAAATTGTAACGTTTAGCAGCGTGTGTTTTTGTTGCAGACATATTGTAATTAAGACGTTTAAGTGTGCAGAAGATACTTTAACCCGGGTTATACGGCACGACTTGCGCCACTAACCCCAAATTAAAGGACGGCAAAGGTAGGGAATAATTTCCTATTTTATTATTACGATATACGATTTTTTACTGAATTGGAAAGGTTTTTGTGGATAACTAAAGATTTTTGCCAATTCACCCTATTTTTCTCCTGATTTTTACTTACTTAACTTGTAAAAAGCAGTAAAACCGGTATTGCCATTTTGGTAATTTGGCAGGAGGGCTAGCCTTGAGTTCATCTTTTTGTTTTTATGGATATGAGGCACTAATATGCCTACAAGGGTTCCAATCGTAACGCCGGTTATCAGGTCTGTCGGGAAGTGCTCTCCCGCTTTTAAGCGTAATAATGCTGTTGCCGCAGTAGCCGTTCCTGCCAGCCCGAATAAAACCCATTTCATTTTCGAGCCCGGGTGGTAATCTGAATAAACTTTTGCAATAAAAAATGTAGAAGTGGCTACCAATGCCGGGTGACCTGCCATAAATGAATTCCTGGCGCCTCCGCCCTGCCTTTTATCCATGGGGACATTGGGGTTATAGGTGTAAGGCCTTAACCTATCAGCGATCATGGCAGTTGTTGTATAAAATACTCCTGTAATGGTCATAGCCTCCAGGTATAACAGGCCTACACGAGGCCCATCCTTTCTTATTTCCTTATCGAATAACAATACCAGGGGTAAAGGCATACTAGCGTAAAAGAACAGGTCACTGGTATTTTTTGCTTTTTCAGAGTAATTACTTGCTGAGCTCCTGTCAAACTTATTTATATTATTGGTATTGAGTGCTAATATCTCCTCTTCAGGCACCTGGTCCCTTCCGTAAATAACACTGAACCCACGCAGCGTTAAGCCTGCAAAAACAACAGTAACAGGTATATCCACCCATGGCCTGATATTATAGACATGCTGTTTTTTAGTTGCCAGCGATATATTCAATGAATCGGTTTGCTGCGCATATGAGGAAAATGAAAAGACTGAGATAAGAATAATGAGTACAAGGTTTTTATTCATAAATAAAGATTTACAGATAAAAAGACAAATACTATACCACACGGAAATGGCTGTATATCCGGCAAAACAAGTGCTAAAAAAGAAATAAAACGGGGAAAATAATTCTCAATAAGCCGGTCATTGATTATAAACAGAAAAGCCGAAGATCTCTCCCCGGCTTTAAAGCTATTTATAGAAACGGCTTAATTAAGCAATTTCAACGTCAGCACCTGCTTCAGTTAATTTTGTTTTTAATTCTTCTGCGGTTGCTTTGTCAACACCTTCTTTAACTGGTTTTGGAGCGCCATCCACTAAATCCTTAGCTTCTTTCAGTCCCAATCCTGTTAATTCTTTTACGATCTTAACAATTGCAAGCTTGTTTGCACCTGCGGCTTTCAGGATAACATTGAATGATGTTTTCTCTTCAGCAGCAGCAGCACCTTCGCCACCACCTGCACTTACTACAACTGCAGCTGCAGCTGGTTCAATACCATACTCTGATTTTAAAAATTCAGCTAATTCCTGAACTTCTTTTACTGTTAAGCTTACTAAGCTTTCAGCTAATGCTTTTACTTCTGCCATGATGTTTAAATTTTTTCCGCCTTCATTGTTTTTGACTCCGGCGGAGATTAAAAAAATTATTTTAAGCCGTTTGTTTTATGCCATCGGGCCAGGCATTAATATTTTTATTACTCTGCTTTTGCTTCCGGAGCTGCTTCATCAGCAGCTGGTGTTGCCGGTGCTTCAGCTACAGGAGCTTCAGCTGCGGGAGCTTCCGTTGCCGGAGTTTCTGCTGCTGCTGTTACAGGTGCTTCTGCTACTGGTGCAGCTGCTTCTTCAGCTTTTCCTTCGAACTTGTTTTGTAAAGCACCCAGTACACGCTGTATAGGTGATTGCAGCAAGCCGATCACTTCACCGATCAATTCATTCTTGGTCTTGATCTGTGTTAATGCTTTAAGCTGGTCGTTACCAACAAATACATCACCATTGATAAAGGCTGCTTTCAGTAAAGGCTTCTCGTTATTGTTCTCTTTACGGAAGCTGCTGATGATCATTGCAGGGTCTTTAGGGTTTTCACTGAACAATAACGCAGTTACCTTATGCAATGAATCATAAACACCGCTGTATTTTTCAGCATCAAGACTTTCAAGCGCTTTTTTAATAAGTGTATTCTTGGCTACTTTCATTTCCACCTGCTTGTTGAAGCAATGGTTGCGCAATTTGCCAACCTGTGCAACTGTCAGGCTTTCTGTATCGGTGATATAGAAGTTATTATATTGAGCGAACTTGCCTTTCAGCAACTCGATCACTTCATTTTTTTCCTGTTTTGTCATAACAAATATTTTTATGCATCAACGCTGTTGCGCTGCTACTAATTTTGAACAGATTTTGTGTCAATTGCAATACCCGGGCTCATTGTGCTGGCCATGCTAACACCTTTCAGGTAAGTACCTTTAGATGAAGAAGGTTTTAATTTCATGATAGCGTTGATCAGCTCCTGGCTGTTTTCAGCGATCTTTTCAGATGCAAAGCTTACCCTGCCGATAGAAGCATGTATGATACCTACTTTATCTACTTTAAAAGCAATTTTACCTCCTTTAAGATCATTGATCGCCCCGGTTACGTCATTAGTAACAGTACCGGTCTTTGGATTTGGCATCAGGTTACGTGGGCCTAATACTTTACCCAGTTTACCGATCTTAGGCATTACTGAAGGAGTGGCAACGATAACGTCGATATCTGTCCATCCACCTTCAATTTTAGTGATGAATTCTTCCAATCCAACATAATCAGCACCTGCAGCTTTTGCTTCGGCTTCTTTATCCGGCGTACATAAAACCAAAACACGCTTGGTCTTACCGGTACCATGCGGCAGTGATACCGTACCACGGATAGCCTGGTCGGCTTTTTTAGGATCTACACCCAACCTGATATGCAGGTCGACAGAACTATCAAATTTTGTTGTGTTTACTTCTTTAACCAGGGTTGATGCTTCCTTTAAGGAATAAGCTTTATTAATATCAACCTTAGTATTTGCTACTTTTCTTTTTTTCGTAATCATTTCTTACAAATTTTTAGGTTGATTATTAATTTTCCCATGGGGCTTTACCATCTACTGTTAATCCCATGCTGCGTGCGGTACCCGCAACCATTTTCATGGCGCTGTTGATGGTAAAAGCATTAAGATCAGCCATTTTATCTTTGGCTATTTCTTCTACCTGGCTCCAGGTAACTTTTCCAACTTTAACACGATTGGGTTCTTTACTGCCGCTGGTAACTTTGGCAGCGTCCATTAACTGAACTGCAGCGGGTGGGGTTTTAATGATAAATTCGAATGATTTATCAGCGAAAACGGTGATAAGTACCGGAAGTACTTTCCCTTGCTTATCCTGGGTCCTTGCATTGAACTGCTTACAGAACTCCATGATGTTGATACCTTTAGAACCCAATGCAGGGCCTATTGGCGGTGCCGGATTGGCTTGTCCTCCTTTGCACTGGAGCTTGACATAGCCGGTGATCTCTTTTGCCATTTTTTTACATTTTTTGGTGATAGCGTGCCGCCATTTAGCGACACTCCCAAGTCAATAATATTCTTCTAAAGAACTATTTGGGGCGGCAAAGGTAAGGAAAATATTCTCAATATTGAGCCTCATCTTAAAAAAATTCCTCTGCCGGCTGGCAGAGGAAACAAATCTTACATAAAGGCTGAATTATAGTACCAGTATGCCCTTTGCCTGTATGGTAACCTCTTTTTTAGGCTCTTTTATCTTAGCGATCTCTTCTTTGCTCTTACCCGCATCTTCTGCATAATGACGCAACATTTCAACTGATGTTTCCTTAAGAATTGCAGTACCTTCTGCTACAATAGTTTGGCCATTCATAGCCAATGGAACTAAAAATGCATGGTCTTTCATTTTTATCATCATAGAACCACCATTTGCAGTTTCCATACGTAACCAGCAACCCTCTGCTTTACAAACTTCCACTACCTTACCGGTAACTTTTACTTCTGCAGGTTCAGCACTCTTTAATTTGGTAACAAGTTCATTTGAAGCAACTGCACCTTCAGCGGTTGTTTTTTCGCCAAAGATCATCCCTTTTTTAGCAGGACCTTCAGGAGGTTGTGCCATTAAGGTGAAAGTTAAAAGCAATGCGGGGATAATTACCATTAATTTTTTCATCATTAAAAATTTATTATTTAAAAAAGCCACTGCTGTGGCTATACAATTTACACTAATTTTTCTACCTGCATATAGCTGAGTTCTACCGGGGTAGCCCTGCCAAATATCTTTACCTGAACCTTTAATTTTTTCTTTTCATCATTCACCTCTTCAATAACACCATTGAAATCGTTGAACGGCCCGTCAATGATCTTTATGGTTTCGCCAATGATAAATGGCTCACTCATTGTCATTCCGCCACTATCACTCATTTCATCTACTTTACCCAGCATCTTATTTACTTCGGCTTTGCGCAGGGAAATGATATTGCCTTTTGATCCTTTACCGTCTGTAAGAAAATGCATCACATTGCTGATATTGCTCATGGACTGGATCATATCATCATTCAACTTACCATCAGCAACTTCTATCATGATATAACCCGGATAAAAATTTCTCTCCCGCATTACTTTTTTACCGTTCAATACCTTGTACACTTTCTCTACCGGTAAAAAAACCTGTTTAACCGTATTGGTCCAGCCATTGCGAACGATATCCTTATCAAGGTATTCCTTGATCTTGCGCTCTTTTCCGCTTACTACACGAAGTACATACCATTTACTTTCTTTCTCAGCTTTCTCTGTTTTTTCCACACCTGGTGTTGTTGCTTCCATAATTAATTAAATAAAGAGTAAATAAATTTCATAGAATTATTGGATACAAAATCCATAACCCAAACCATTGCCGTGATCATTAAGGTAGCTCCTAAAACTATCATCGTTGACTGTTGCAACTGGTCCCAGTTTGGCCAGGTTACTTTATGCACCAGTTCTTTGTAAGAATCCCTTAAATAGCCTGTGAATCTGTTCATTTTAAATAGTTAATTAGTTAATTAGTTGACCCGTTAAAAGGATCAACCATGTAATCAG
>Ga0193708_1000162_pt1 | contig 14009 bp, 14 predicted proteins | sample H3c1metaG_FD_160570 | JGI IMG/M metagenome (GOLD analysis project Ga0193708, IMG submission 160570) | Soil microbial communities from a riparian zone of the East river system, Colorado, United States - H3c1 | ecosystem: Environmental > Terrestrial > Soil > Riparian zone | place: USA: East River...
GGTATTTTTCAATGATGGCATCACTAAGCTCACGCGGAAACTTCGCATTCTTCAAAAGCTGCCTTGCCTGCAGCCCGCCTCGCCGCAGCGATTCGATGTCATCAAGTTTTATATTGTTGATGATACTGTGAATCGCTTCATCCAGGTTATTATAGCGGATGAATTCACGGTAAGCAGCAACCGTAACAACAAACCCACCGGGGATCTGTATGCCAAGCTGGCTTAGGTTCTGAAGCATCTCTCCTAATGATGCGTTCTTGCCGCCTACCTGTTCAATATCTTTCAATCCCACTTTGTGGAGGTCGGCCAAATAAACAGAACTGTTCATAGTGTTGGGGTTAAGCAGTTATACAATCGTTACTCTAATGTAATTCTTTTTATTAAAAATTTATATCTATGTACGACAAATGACCCGATCCATCCATTAACTTTAAGCTATGAAACGCAAAGATTTTCTTTCTTCTGTTGTTCCGCTTGCTGCAAGCTTCAATTCAATGGCCAGCGGCAGGATGATCATTGACACAGAGAAGCCTGCAATTATTCCCCCCTATTTAAAAAAAGGAGACACGGTTGGTATTTGTTGCCCGGCCGGTTATATAATGTTGCCGGACATTCAACCTGCTGTTATGAAATTAAATGAATGGGGATTTAATGTAAAGCCGGGCGATACCATTGGTAAACGGGATTTTACTTTTGGCGGCACAGATGAAGATCGTACTAAAGATCTCCAGCAAATGCTGGATGATAAAAATATAAAAGCCATCATGTGTGCAAGGGGCGGTTATGGCGCTGTAAGGATCGTAGACAGCCTTGACCTGAAAAAATTCAAAGCCAACCCCAAATGGATCATCGGCTTCAGCGATGTTACTGTTCTCCATTCGCACATCAACCTGAACCATCGTGTTGCCTCTATCCATTCCAAAATGTGCAATAGCTTTCCCGAGGATTGGAGTAAGGCAGAGCCTGTACAAATAGAGACCATTGAATCTATCAGGAAATGCTTAAGCGGGGAAAAAATGAATTACCTGTTCACACCAAATCCAAATAACAAGACAGGGCTTGCTGTTGGGGAACTGGTTGGGGGGAATTTAAAAACGCTGGAATCCTTATCGGGCAGCAAATCAGATATACAGACAAAAGATAAAATTTTATTTGTAGAAGATACCGGCGAATATCATTATAGCATCGACCGTATGTTTTGGAATTTAAAGCGCAGTGGAAAATTATCTGAGCTGAAAGGGCTGATCATTGGAGGCTTTAAGATCAAGCCCGATGATGCAGGTGAAGAATTTGGCAAGACGCTGATGGAAATTGTACTGGAAAAAGTACGTGAATACAATTATCCCGTATGTTTTGATTTCCCTGTAGGGCATCAAAAAGATAATTTTGCCTTGAAGTGTGGCGTACGACATACTTTGGCTGTACACTTAAATGAATGCAGGTTAACTGAAACCCGATGATAAAAATTCCCCCGTATTTAAAGAAGGGCGATACGATCGGCATAACATGCCCCGCCGGCTATATGGCTACTGCAAAAGCAGAAAAATGTATTGAGACCTTACAAAAATGGGGCTTTGAAGTAATGGTGGGAAAGACCCTGGGCAGCAGGTCAAAAAATTATTTCAGTGCAAAGGATGAGGTGCGACGGGATGAACTGCAGGCCATGCTGGATGATGAAAATATCAAGGCCATCCTTTGCGGCCGTGGAGGCTATGGTGTAGGGCGTATCATTGACCAGCTTGATTTTACGGAATTTTCAAAGAATCCAAAATGGGTGATAGGCTTTAGCGATATTACGGTTTTGCATGCACACTTGTTTACGAAAATTGAGACTGCTTCCATGCATGCGCCGATGGCTAATGCTTTTAACGAAGGGGAGAATAAATTTGTAAGATCGCTGCATGAAGCGATCATTGGAAAAAAAGCAAAGTATAGTTGTGCGGCGCATCCTTATAACAGGCGTGGAATAGCAACTGCAGAACTGGTTGGTGGAAATCTTTCTTTGCTTGCACATTTAACAGGAACCCCATCTGACATCAACACAAAAAATAAAATACTTTTTATTGAAGACATCGGCGAGCAGATCTATAGTATCGACAGGATGATGTACCAGTTAAAACGCAGTGGAAAACTGGATGGCCTGGCCGGGCTCATCGTGGGCGGGTTTACTGATATGGGTGATACCGAGAGGGCTTTTGGAAAAACGGCATATAGAGTAGTACAGGAGATCACTGCCGGGTATGATTATCCCGTTTGTTTTAATTTTCCTGTAAGCCATGGAAAAAGAAATTATACCTTAAAGGTAGGCGTAGCTTATACTTTAAAAACAGGAAAGAAAACATCCCTGCTATCAGAGCTTTAGCAAGCTGTCCAGTTTTTGTTTGATCAAAGGAAAATCATTCAGGTTTTGGTGTGAAGCTTTTTCAACCGTAATGAATTCATCCGCTGGCTTTAATACCTTTTTGAGTTTTGCAGCACAGCGGTAAGGTATCACAGCATCAGCAGTACCATGAAGGATACTGATGGGATAATGTACATCCTGTAAAAATTTATAGGTTGGTATTTTATAGGTTGACATGGAAGAAGTTGGATAAATTGGCGCATAGCAACTGAAAAGCGAAGGTATACTGTAGTAAGGTGTTTCCAGTATAAGCCTTTTACAATCTGATTCGGAAGCAACATAAGCCGCAATACCGGTACCAAAAGATTTTCCATAAAGAATAATACTATCCCTGCCATACTTCCCGGCGGCCATCTTTTGGATCTGTAAAGCCTGTTCGTACATTTTTTTCTCGGTACGTTCGCCGGTACTTTTTCCAAAGCCGGGGTAATCTTCCATCCATACTTCGTAACCATGGCTGGTAAAGTTGTCTGCAAATTTTGCGTAGCGTTCAATATTCTCCCTGTTTCCGTGGAAATAAATTACCACTCCCCTTCTTACGGAATCTTTCGGAAAGAATTTAATCATGTTGATGATATCCGTGTTATTGATCGGGATATCGACCTCTTCGAAAGGGACTTTAAAATTAAAAACATAAGCATCGGATAATTTCTCAGGATGAAATAAAAATTTCTCCTGCAGGTAATACAGGGCAATGCCAATGCTGCAATAGATGATGATGATGACTTTTAGCCAGCGAAAAAGAGTTTTTCTTTTCATAGAGGGTGCAAGATACAAAGATGCAAGATGCAAGATACAAGCTTCAAGGGCAGGTTTTAATATGACAACATTATTATGATTTAGTAACTCTCTTAAATATCATATTTCTCCCTTGAAGCTCCTCCCCTTGTAGCTTGTCTTCAGTATTGCAAAATATCCCTTATAAAATTATGATACTCCGGAAAGGACGGCAGGTTATTGTGCCCTCCGCCTTGTATACGGATGAGGGTGATCTTACGGGGATTGAGCGCCTGCAATTTTTCGCTGTTGCTGATGGGGAGCAGCCAGTCTTTTGTGCCATGTAAAATATAGGTATGGCAATTTACTTTTGTTATCCATTTATCGGTACGCATATGAAAGCGCAGCACAAAGCGCATGGGCAGTATGGGCAAGAACCGCTCTACTGCTTTTTTAAAACTGAAATAAGGTGCGTCTAAGATCAAATACCTTGGTTTGTTGTCACTGGCGATCTTTGCGGCAAAGCCACTGCCCATACTCCTGCCGTAAACAATGATGTGGTTTTCCTGGTATTTTGCTGCAAGTGTATTGTAAACAAACTGCATGTCGCTGAGCATATCTTTTTCATTACGCTTGCCGGTGCTTTTGCCAAAGCCACGATAATCCACCAATACCACATCATACTTGTACCGGTAAAAATCCTTGGCGTATTTCGCCCATCCTTTTATGCTCCTGCTGTTGCCATGAAAATATAAGACGAGACCAAGTGGCTCTTTTACAGTAAAATGCAAGCCATTGATACGAACACCAGGCTCCACGTCAAAAAATAATTCTTCAAAGGGTACATCATACCTGTAAATGAAATCCTGTTTTAATTTTTCAGGCTTGAAAATTAATTTCTCCTGGACGAAATAGACGATTATGGAAAGGACAACAATGCCGCCGGCGATATAGAGAATAATTTGAAGCAAAGATTAGTTGGTAGTTTGTTGTTTTGGGTTTGTAGTTATTAGCACTCTGTTAAATTAAGTATTCTCTTCTTAACAACAAACCATAAACCTGCCTACCGGCAGGCAGGCTTCAAACCTTAAACTGCTTCTTCCACGCTTCGGTGCCGCCAATAAGGTTTATAAGATTTTTAAAAGGGGATTTTTCCTGCAGCCGCTGAATGGCAACCTGGCTGCGTATGCCTTTGCGGCAATAAATAATGACCGGTTTGTCTATAGCGATCTTCGCCGCATTTTGTATTATATCACCCAAAGGGATCAGTTCTCCACCAATATTAAAATCTTCATGTTCATAAGGTTCCCTTACATCGATCAACTGGAGATCTTCCCTGTTATCTATTTTTTGCTTTAATGCTGAAGGGGTAATGGATTGCATGCCCTGGATCCCTAAAGGGACTTTTAAGAGTTTAATAATTTGAATTCCTTTCTGCTTACAGATACTTTATTGAAGTCCTGAAAAAAATAAAGCTGTTTAAATCTTTATTCTCCCAAGTCCCCTTTAGGGGATTTAGGGGCTACTCCTCCTCATCCTTATATATCCTGTTCAGTTTGAGTTTACTCATCGGGGCAATGATTAAAGGAAATTTCTCAACCTGCACGGTATTCTGCTCCAGGCCAAAACCTTTTTCTTCGCTCAGAGATATTTCTTTTAACCAGAAATATATCTTCATGATGATGCGTTCAAAAAATGGTAACTCATTATCCTGGCTCAGGAATTTTTCCATAACCACAAACTGGAAATCGCCCACTACATTATTTCGCTGCTGGCTGTCGTACCTGCTGGTAACATTCACTTCACGGTTGGCTACCAGGTCTTCCACCACTTTTTTGAACATGAGGTTAATGCGTGGCGCCATACGGAAACCCAAACGGAATTCAACACGGATAATATCATTGGGTATAATGTGCTCAACAGAATATTCGCAGGTATAGGGATCATCCATCGTATCAACGTGTACAAACCAGAATATATCGGCACGTTTTGGTTTACCACTCAATATGGAATAAATGATCTTGTGCTCGATCTCTTTTGGATTATTGGCGCTGGTCAGGTACACCAGGTGTGTTGCATATTTAGGCACAGAAGAGTCATTACTTAATTCCTCCAGCTTGGGAATATATTCTTCGAGCCGGACAAATTCGATGTAGCGGTTCTTGATCTTGCGGCTGCGGAACCATATGTACATGACCGAGAACATACAAAAGCCGATCATCAGGGTAATATAACCGCCATGCGCAAACTTGTCCATCAATGCAATAAGGAACGAAACTTCCACGATGAAATAAGCTATCAGGAAAACATAGATAAAACCCGGTTTTACCCTGTGCAGCACCATATAATTTGCAAAGAGGATGGTGGTCATGATCATTGTAGCGATGATAGCTAAACCATAAGCGGCTTCCATCTTTGTAGATTCCCTGAAAAACAAAACCACGGCAACGCAGCCAATGAATAACATCATGTTTATGGCCGGTATGAATATCTGTCCCTTGGCTTCTGAAGGGTAAACGATCTTTAATTTTGGCCAGAGGTTCAGGCGGATGGCCTCATTAATTAAAGTGAAAGAACCCGTTACCATGGCCTGGCTGGCAATGATCGCTGCACTGGTAGCAATGATAACGCCCGGAACAATGAACCAATCAGGCATCAGGTCATAAAATGCATTGATACCCTCGGCATCCATAGTTGCCTTATCCAACAATTTTCCGCCGTGGTGTTTTAATAAACTGGCGCCCTGTCCAAAATAGTTGATGAGCAGGCATGTTTTTACAAATATCCAGGATATGCGGATATTACCCCTGCCGCAATGGCCAAGGTCACTATAAAGGGCCTCGGCACCGGTAGTACATAAAAAGACCGCCCCCAGCAGCCAGAAACCTTCGGGATATGTAAAAAGAAAGTGAATGGCATAATATGGGTTCAGCGCTTTAAAAATAGTAGGATCGTCACTGATATGTATAAGTCCCAATACCGCCAGCATGCCAAACCAAACCGACATGAAGGGGCCAAACAACCTGCCAATATTTGAAGTGCCGAACTGTTGTGTAAAAAAGAAAGCTGCAATTATACCCAGTACAATGTACACGATGGTATCCTGGCTAAGGTCATGAAATTTGGGTAACTCCTTCAGACCCTCAATAGCTGAAGTAATGGAGATGGGCGGAGTGATGATACCATCCGATAAAAGTGCGGCCCCGCCGATCATAGCCGGTATGACGAGCCATTTTTTTCGCCGCCTCACCAGCGCAAATAAGGCAAAGATGCCGCCCTCACCACGGTTATCAGCCCGCAATACCAGTATCACATATTTAATGGTAGTAAGTAATGTTATCGTCCAGATGATAAGGGAAAGTGTACCGAGTATAAGTGTTTCGTCAACTATCCTTTCTTTGATAATAGAGTTAAAAACGTAAAGTGGTGAGGTACCAATATCGCCGTAAATAATTCCCAAAGCAACCAATAAGCCGGCTGCCGTTACTTTATTAACATGTTTTGACACACAAAATATTTAAATGTTCGACGGGTATGAAAAACAATTTACAAATGTAGAAGTAAAACGTAGAAACGTTGGGAAATATTTTTTATTGGGTTAGAATAGCCTTCGCCTGTCTTGATCAGCCGGTACCGGGTTTATGCATTCCTGCAAAAGGGCCTGGTAACCGAACCGGAAATTTATTAATTTAGCTTAAAGAAATTTTAAAAATGGAAACTACCGCAGACATATATAATATCTACTTTGACAAAGACCTTAATGCCGTAGTAATGAAATGGAACGGCTATGCTACCAGTGATCAATTCCGTGAGGGTACAGAACTTATGCTGAATGTGCTCATTCAAAACAATGGCTCAAAAGTACTTGCCGATATCCGTGACATGGTATTAATAGGAATGGATGACCAGAAATGGATGGAGTCTAATTTTCTGCCAAGGGCAATAAAATTTGGCTTCAAGGAGATCGCAATTATAAAACCCACATCCTATTTTAATAAAGTGGCAGTAGAAACCATTTCCTACAAAGTTGATAAAGAACACCTCATCATAAATTTCTTTGACAGCCTGGAAGACGGAAGAAAATGGCTGATGACGAATAAGAGCAATGCGGGTTAGTTTGCATATGTTTTAAGGTCTGCAAAAAATTGCTCAATCACTTCTCTTATTGAAGCAGAAGCAATGATCCGGGTTGCTGTTTTTCTTGTTACAAAAGCATTTTTACCTATTGGGGAATGTTTGTCCGCATCTGTAATATCAATACAATAGGTTTTTATAAGGTTCCGGTATTTTATTTTAATTTGACAAAGCCCATGAGCCCTGATACTGCCCAAGCCAATAAGCCGGGCATCAATAGCTTCAAACCTGACCTGTAAAGTGTCATTAGATGTCGAATCCCGGACAGCTCCGGATTGCCTGAACAATGTGTCAATATATTTGCTCACTATAAAGATGGTCTTCGGATTAACAAACTCGGAAGTATTTGTAAACTCAAGTTCAGAACACTGGATCTTTTTAAGTTTTAAGCTGTCCCTGTCATCAAATACTTCCACCCTGAGTTTAAGCCCGTTAAAATCATATTTGTCAATGGCAGGATAATAAGAAAATGGCTTACCGGGAAGAAAGCCATGCTCAGGCATACCAGTGGAACCAATAATCAGTGCAGGGAGGGGAAAAATAATTACCTGTCCGTATATAGAATTCAGAAAAACTAATGCCGGGACTAAAAAAATAAGTTTACGCTTCATATTTAAAGTTCTGAATTAAAAATCTATTCCAGGCCTGGTTTATTTTTCCTGCATCTCTTTAACCTCCTTTAAGGTAAGGTGTACATATTCTACGTCAAGTCTTTTTGCGTTCTCTTCAATGGTTTCTTTAAATCCTGCTTCTTTTCGCAATGCATTCACCGATTTTGGATCCTGGACAGGCCAAATGATCATCTTAAATACTTTTTTTCCTGTTTGCTGATCTGTGATTTGAATACCCTTCGCCTGCGTACCATAGATCTGTTCTTTTCCATTATACATTAGTGAACGGTCAAGCATCATTGCGTACAGACTAAAAAGAAGTTCTTCCTGTTCGGCAGCTTTTTTAATAATTGACAGGTATTGATCAATTCTCTGTGAATGCTGAAGAACAAAAAAAGCAGCCTGGTTAGTGGGCAGACCAACAAGGGTTTTGCCGGGATACCCGTGTTGCTTAATTATTTCCTCAACTCTTACAATGTTGGCGGAATCTGCTTTTTGCATGGCTGACATAAGATAATTTACCAGATCCTTTTTGTCAACTTTATAAAACGCTGCGATAGAGTCTGCTTTTCCTTTAAGCTGATCAGAGAAAAGGAGTTCCCGGTACCTTTGATCCTCGGCGTAAATGCTATCCAACTCTTTTTTCAGGCTTAAATTAAGCTGTTGCTGTCCAACGGAAGTGGAAGAAAACCATATTGTAACTAATACCAGATAAAATGATCTCATAAAAATGATTTTAAAGCCTGCCTGACGCAAGGCCAAATTAAAGAAACGAAATTTTACCTGAAATGAAAAGCCAATTGCTTTGTTGGCAGGAATGTTTAAATCAAAAAAATAAATTAGTATAGACAATTAAGCATCCGGAATTTCCGGTTCTACCAATTTTGCCAATTTTTCTAGTGACTCCTGCCAACCTAAATAACACATTTCAGCTGGTATAGCTGAAGGGATACCTTCCTGGAGAATTTTAAGGTCAGTTCCACCCAAAACCTTTTTGAGCCAGACTGAAGTGATCATCTCTCCCGGCAAATTGGGATCGTCAAATTTATCTGTATATTTTAAAAAAACGTTTGGATCAATTTCCAGGTATTTGCCACCAAAAGAATGCGCATTACCGGTTGAAAAATTGATAAAAGACATTTTATAGCTGCCTCCTGTCTTTACTTCCATGCTGTGTACAACACATAAAAATCCATAAGGAGGTATCCAGGATGCCATAGCATTGGCATCGGTGAATGCACGATATACTTTTTCAGGACCTGCTTTAAGGACCCGGTGTAACGAAACACTATTGGCTGACATATTGATCTTATTTAATTCCCTACTCGTATGGCTTTTCGGTTTCGCCCGTTTTTAACTGGTCGCTGCTCCATGTTATTTCTATAAAAATCATGCCGTCATTACAGTCATGACAATTATTATTAAAGAAACGAATTATTCTTTAAAACTAAAAGCGGGTGTAAACGGTTCAGTCTGGGAGCTGAAGAAAGCAACGCCGGATGGAAAGATAAGGCAGATTGTTTTCCTTACTTTTACTTTGTACAGCAGGCTTCACGGCAGCCGGTTATTTCATCGATAAACTTACTCGCCGCTCAATAACAAAACCCAAATGGATAACCCACTAATTATTAAGACTACCGGGCTTTCTTATCATTATTCAAAAGATGTAAAGACCCTTTCCGATATCAACTTACAGGTGGAGCGTGGAAGCATCTATGGGTTTCTTGGCCCGAATGGTTCGGGTAAAACAACTACGCTAAGCCTGGTCCTTGGATTATTGAATAAGCAGCAGGGAGATATTGAAATATTCGGTCAGCACCTGCATTCAAACAGGACCGGTATTCTGAAAAAGATCGGGTCACTGATCGAAACGCCTTCTTTATACGGTCATTTAACTGCAAAGGAAAACCTTGAGGTCTACAGGTCAGTTTATGGAGCATCGAAAGCAAAAGTTGCTGAAGTTTTAGACATTGTTGGTCTTGGCGATACCGTTAAAAAAGTTATCAGGAAATATTCTCTTGGCATGAAGCAAAGGTTATCCATTGCGTTGGCCCTTTTGCCGGATCCTGAATTGCTGGTACTTGATGAACCTTCAAATGGCTTGGACCCGTCGGGTATTATTGAGCTTCGTGAATTGATCAAAAAACTAAATAAGGTAACCGGTATGACGATACTTATATCAAGCCATTTGCTGGGTGAAGTAGAGAAAATGGTAAGTCATGTTGGAATTATTCTAAAAGGAAAAATGTTATTCCAGGGTTCACTGCAGGATCTTCATATACTTCAACAAAAAGGGTCAAGGCTGATCATAAAAACATCAGACAATGAGGTGGCCTTTAAACTCCTGTATGAGCATGGTCCTGAAAGACTGGAAGACTCGCTTTCAGTCCCTTTCAACGATATCAGCCAGGTAGCGGCAATCAACAGAAAACTTATCGAACAAAATCTTGACGTTTACCTTTTGCATCCAAAGGAGAATGATCTTGAACAATTATTTATTGACCTCATATCTGCCCGATCATGAACCTGCTCACATCACTTCGCTCAGAAATTTTAAAAACAAAACGGACCGCATCGTTCTATTTTACCCTTATAGGTGCGGCTGTTGTGCCATTCATCTTCCTGTTAAATATATGCATGGATGGCGTGCCCCGGGAATTCAGGAAGGATCCGTTGAACGGTATGTTTAAAGCCGCGGCTGAAATGAATGGCCTGGTTATCTTCCCCCTGTTTGTAATATTGGTATGCACGCTGTTGCCACAAATAGAGTACCGGAACAATACATGGAAACAGGTATTGGCATCACCACAAACCAAAGCAAATGTATTCATCGCAAAGTTCCTGAATATTCAATTATTTATACTGCTGTTCCTGGCAGTAAATTTTGTATTGATGTTTTTTGTCTTTACTGTAACTCATTTCGTGGATCCGGGCCTGGATCTTTTACAGCAACCATTTAATGGATACACAGTTTTGGAAAACGCCGTATATACCTTTGTTACCATACTTGCTGTTTGTGCCATACAATTTTGGCTGGGGTTAAGATTTAAAAACTTTATTATTCCTGTTGCCACCGGGCTTGCTTTATGGATCACGGGTGCGTTATTGGTATTTAAATATCAATCCGTTTTGCCGGAATATTTTCCATACAGCTTCCATATTTACAACCACTTCCCGGAATATAGATCCGGGCGCCATTCACCCGGATGGAATTCTGTTGCATATGCTGCCTTGTTTCTTATAATTGGCTTTTTAAATTTTAGAAGAAGGAGAATGAATGCATAACCTTTTATTTTTTAATATTTTTAAAAAGCGCCGTTTTTTACTCTTATTAATTTACCATTCACTTCATCAGAAAGCAAATACAATTTACCCATTGGGCTTTGTACCACTTTCCGTATTCTTAACCGGTCGTCTGCAAATAATTCCTCGGCACTTTTTATGGTTTCGCCTTCTATGACCATGCGCCATAAGCTACCCTTTGCTAATCCACCAATGAGCAAATTCCGGTTCCAGGCAGCAAATTCGTTACCCGAATAAAAATGCAAACCGGTGGGTGCTACGGTTTGCAACCACGACCAAACAGGCTCTGTGTAGTTATTTCCAGGGATGGGTTTTGGTGCAAATTCTGCAAAACGATATTTGCCTGTTGTCTTCATAGGCCACCCGTAATTCGCCCCTGCCTTTAGCACATTGATCTCATCTCCCTGGTGTGTACCATGTTCACTGAACCATATTTTATTGGTATTGGTTTCAAGTGTTAAGCCCTGTGCTGCCCTGATACCTGTTGCATATAACCCGGGAGTTGCTTTGTCCCCAAAATCAGGATTGTCTTTTGGGATCGTTCCATCGGGGTTTATCCGGTAAATTTTCCCTCTTTTATCCTCAATATTTTGAGCTATTGGAATTGCAGGTTCATCTTTTTCAGTAAATATCCGTTCGCCAATGGTAAAATACAGTTTGCCATCAGTCCCAAAGATCATTCCTCCGCCATAATGAACCCGCTCCCAGGTAAAAGGTTCTGCCACAAAAAGTACTTTGATCTGTTGTAAGAATTCATTTTCCAGTACGGCCCTGATTATTTTAGTAGTTCTCCCATTGGGCGATTTCGCAGCATAAGACAAATAAATGAATTTATTTTTTTTAAAATCCGGGTCGAGCAAAACTTCGAATTTGCCTGTATTATCTCCAAAACCACCCAGGCTATCTTCCAGGTCGGTTGGAAAGCCCTGTATCCTGGTCCTTTCTTTTTTCAATAAATTGAATTTTACCAGGTCACCTTCTTTCTCCGAGATCAAAACCTCATCTTCTGATAGAAAAGCCATGCTCCAGGGACGTTTCAGCCCTTCTAAAACCGTTTCTTTTTGGAGTTGTATGGCATTTATATCAAAGATCTTATGGGGTGTCCGGGTAGATACTTTATCGGCAATAAACCAACCCTCATCGGTTTTCATGAGGTTAAAATAATCGGTAAACAGGTCCTTTGCAGTGCTGATCTCTACTTTTGCACTGCCCATATTGTTGGTAATATCTATGGCAACTATACGGGTGACCAGGTTTTTAGGCCTTTCATGGGGTTTGAATAAGCTGAGGTAATGGTTTCTCGTAAACTCGGTAAACTTCCCGTTGCTGTAATTTTTTAAATGACAGGAAGCATGCATTGCTTTACCCACTTTAATGGTATCTCCTGTTGCCCAGCCATCAAAATATAGTTGTATCGTATTTTCTATCAATTGTCTTTCAGTAGAAGCGCTTTGGGAAAATACCGGAGAAGAACCGGAAAATAAGCTTAGAAACAGGATTAGTTTTTTCATTTAAAAGTATTTTTTGATTATCAAAATGAAACCATTTCATTTCGTTTGTCAAATGTCTGCTATACTTTTATGATGAAGCTGCAATAACGGGAATTCAGCAGTACGGCTTTATAAATCCGGAGTAATTGACTGTTGATAAACGCTTGGGGTCATGCCTTTGATCTTTTTGAAAGTAGAGAAAAAGGTAGACTTAGCGTTAAATCCAACCTCGTCGCCGATAGCATCTATGGTTAAATTGGTGTTTTCAGATAATATTTTACAGGCCTCGTTGATCCGGTATTCATTTACAAAAAGCGTAAAATTCTTCTCAATATTGTCATTTAAAACCTGGGATAACTGGTGCCCGGAAACATTGATCTCTTTGGCAAGATCATTTACTTTGAGGTTCGGATTTTTGAAGAGTTCTTTCTCCGTCATGGCCCTTTTGAGTTTGCCGATTATTAGTTGTGCCTCGGCAGAATCCAGTTTTTTGTCGGCATATTTTTGAGTAGAGAAAGAAGACAGGTCATTTGTTTTCTTCCGGTAAAGCAATATAAATACTACAATATAAATGATCAATGAAAAATATACCGCTCCATTGATATAACTGCCTTTGGTAATGTTTAAAATAGCCCAAACGTATGATGTAAAAAGTATTAATACGCCTCCACAAATGGTTAAGATCCATTTTTCGAAAGGCTTTAATTTTTCCTTCCGACCTGCTTTTTTTAAAAGCGGTATTAATAAGAAGACTGAAAAAGCGATATAAAGGCCCCATTGCAGGTAAATAAGGGGTATAATGTAATTGCCCCATACCGGGGGAAAGCGGTGGTAAGGATAAACAGTACCCACTAATAGAATTATGAAAAGCCAGCATACCATCTGCCAGGTCCAGGATCCTGGCAGTTTCCTGGTCTGGTTAATTTCGGATCTTATGTAGAAATACAAAAAAGGGCCGATAAAAAAACAGGCAGTCAATCCAATTTGGAGGTATATTTTAGGTAACCCATAATCAAAAAAATACGCAACCGATTTTCCTATCCTGATGCTTAGTACAAATAATAAAGCACCCAAAAAATAATTAGACAAATGTTTTTTAGATGTAAAGAAGAAAAAATAAATACTTAGCATAAGCCCGTTAAATGCGCCCAAAGCACTAAAAAAGAATAATACTTTATCGCCAAAGCTCATGGTAAGTTTTTGTTTTTAAATCCCGGGCAAATATACAATGAATGAGTAAACCAGGTCCGTCCCGTGGCGATGACATAAAGAAATGCAATTTTTATTTAAACCTCAACCCCAAGCCAATGATTGACAGCAAGATCAGGTTGAGAATATGACTGTCAATCATTG
>Ga0193708_1000163_pt1 | contig 13991 bp, 18 predicted proteins | sample H3c1metaG_FD_160570 | JGI IMG/M metagenome (GOLD analysis project Ga0193708, IMG submission 160570) | Soil microbial communities from a riparian zone of the East river system, Colorado, United States - H3c1 | ecosystem: Environmental > Terrestrial > Soil > Riparian zone | place: USA: East River...
CAGAAGACCTTAAAAGAAACCTTGAACAGGTGAGCGGCCAGGATCTTACAGAATTCTTTAAGGACTGGTACAAAGGCGAGGGTTATCCATCTTATAATGTTCAATGGTCGCGGGCAGGGGGCAATAATGTACAGATCAAAATGAATCAAACAACATCGCATCCTTCTGTAAGCTTTTTTGAGATGCCCGTAGCATTAAAATTTAAAAATGCAACCCAGGAAAAAACAATAGTGGTTGATAATAAAACCAACGGCGAAACATTTATAAGCAATATTGGATTTATTGCAGATACGGTATTGGTTGACCCGGAATACTGGCTGGTAACAAAAAATAATAGTACAACCCGGCTGCCGGATGTAGTGATCACGGCCGGGCAAAACCTGGTCAGGGTATCTCCTAATCCTTTTCGAAACGAGTTCACTGTTGATTTACAGAACATGACGGTATCCACAGTTACGATCAATTTATATAATGCTATTGGCCAGCTCGTGTATACGGAAAATTCAAGTCTTGTAAACGGATCCGGTGTTATTCCTGTTCGTATACGGAATCTTGCTGCGGGGGAATATACTTTACGCATTACCTCGGGTAAGGATTTTAAATTGATAAAGAAGATGATCAAGCAGAATCATTTGTGAAAAATTTATAAAATAAGTACATCCATTTAATGCAAATTTGTGTAGCTGCATTTTTAAAAAAGCAGGACAATAAAACCCTTGGCAAAAAGAAGAAAAAAAAGTATCCTCAGGTCCATTCTGTTCCCGGTCATTGTACTGGCTGTTATAGCTTCAGCGATATATTATTTGATCGGGTATCTTAACAAGCCAAAATTTGTACGCTACCCTGCCTTTGGTATAGACATCCCTGTAAATTTTCCCATCCACGGAATTGACGTAAGCCATCATCAAAATAATATTGACTGGAAAGCTTTAAAAGAAATGCAGGTAAAGGAGATTAAGATCGGGTTTGCATTTATTAAAGCCACAGAAGGACTGGAGCGTGTGGATAATGACTTTCGGAGGAACTGGTTCAATGCAAAGCAATCATCCCTGCCACGGGGTGCCTATCATTTTTTTATATCGAGCAAAAGCGGCAAAGCACAGGCTCAAAATTTTATTGAGACCGTTTCTTTAAAAAAAGGCGATATGCCGCCGGTATTGGATATTGAAACAGCCAACGGAGCCTCGGCAACAGATATACAGCAACGGGCGAAAGACTGGCTGGATATGATCGAGCGCCACTATAAAGTAAAGCCGATCATTTATACCAATATAGATTTTTACGAAAATTTCCTCCAGGGAAAATTTGATGATTACCCGCTTTGGGTGGCCCATTATTTTGTGCGTAACAAGCCAAGAATAAAACGCAACTGGGTCTTCTGGCAACACAATGAAAAGGGCAGGGTGAATGGCGTTGATGCTTATGTGGACTTCAATGTGTTTAATGGCGACAGCGCAGCTTTTAGAAAAATGCTTTTGAAATAATTCCCGGTTCTTTTATTTTACTACTGGTAACTTTACCAATAAATGACCTGATCATGGGAATGGAAGAAGATACCAGGGCCTTTTTAATAAGAATAATGCAGACCATTTCTTTGGTATTGCTATGGATGCTGGTAAATGTTTTTATCGGCATCTATAAGGATCTCGCATTTTTTGAAGGTCGGCCCAACTGGAAAAATTATCTTTATTATGCTTTCTTTTTGATCAGCCTGGTAGTGCTTATCATTCACCTGAAGCGTAAATGGAAATTATAACTTAACTGCTGTGGTCTGCCACGATCACCCATTTGTTCTTTACTTTTTTAAACAGCAGGGTAAAATGACCGCCAACATCCCCAATGCTCCTGGTCAGGTGCCATTTACCCACTACAAAAAAATACATAACTGATAATCTTTTTACTTCGAGGATATCAAAATTAAGTTTACCCATTGCAGCAGTATCGGGGTAGCCTTTTTCATAATTCTCCAGTGTTTTTTCCCAGCCGTAGGTTACACCGCTCTTGCCAATGAACATTAAGGAATCGCTTTTCCAATAGGTATCCATGAATGATTTTAAATTTCCAGTATTCCAGTATTGTCTTTGCTTTTCAATTTCAGAGCGGATGGTTTTTTCATCGCTGCTCATCTGCTTTACAGGATTTGATTGTGCAGAAGAAGAAGTGACAACTAAGAACAGGAGACTGAATGCGAAGAAAAACTTTTTCATAATATTTCGATTGAACTATAAATATAACGCAAACCGAAATTATGCTGTTCTAATGTTTATGATGCGGTGAAGTACATTTACTCTGGTGGCATAGCCTGAAGTTATAATAGTGCGCAGTGATGATAAAAGCCACGGCAATTGCTAAAAGGGGATATTCAATGGCTGCAAAGAATTGTTTTAAAACGAGGAAAATAAAACCAATGGTAAAGACGAGTACAGGGGTAATGACCCGGTGGTGCTTTATATAACCATGGGCCAATGAATAAGCACCCACAACAAAGGCAAGGCCGATCATGCCCCATTCAAAAAATAAATTATGAACAATGTTAATACCGAAGACCGGCATAGAGGTTAAGAGCACCGGCAATACCGCACAGTGAACGGCGCATAAAATGGATGTTATGATCCCCAGCGCATCCCAGTTCAATTTGATATTCATAATTTGACTAAAGGGCAAATATAGTATATTTGCAATAAGGTTGCAAATTACGCACTGTTAATTCAGCTCCTAAATGAAAGGATCGTAAATTTGTTTAAAATAATCTGATATGAGCAGGAAGATATTGGGGTATATAGTTTTTTTCGCTGTATTACTTACCGGGTTTTTATTTTTTGTGTTTAAGGATGAAGACCTGTCAAAATCGCTTTTGCCAGTCCTCAATGCTGATGTACAGGATTTTTCATTTACCAACCAGGACGGGAAAATAATTACACAAAATAATGTTGAGAACAAGGTATATGTGGCAGAATATTTTTTTACCACCTGTAAAGGCATTTGTCCAAAGATGAATGCCAATATGCGGAGGGTATATGATACATACAAGGATGAAGACAATTTTTTGATCTTATCCCATACCTGTATGCCCGAAACAGATTCTGTCCCGGTATTGAAAGATTACGAAGCAAGAATGATCAGTGGTGAACTTAAAAAGAACCAGGACGGATCTTATAAGATCGAATATGATTCAACGGACAGATCACAAATTAATAGTAACTGGAATTTTGTAACAGGCGATAAAACGGCGCTGTATAAAATGGCGAGGCAGAGTTATATGATCGATAATAATAAGCCCGATACAGCACAATCTATGGCCGACCAGTTCATCCATACCCAGTTCTTTGCGCTGGTAGATAAGCAACGCAGGCTGAGAGGGATCTATGACGGGCTGAAGGAAGAAGAAATTGAAAAGCTCTTAAAAGACATCAAAGGATTGCTGAAGGAAAAAGTTGTAGCGAAAAGATTTCTGAACGGGTTCAGTAATAACCCTAATTAAAATTTATATGGACCAGCTTTTAGATATATTGAAGAAGAACCAGCTCAGTGTAACTGATGGACGAAAAAAAATACTCGATTTATTTTTAAAAAGCCCGGGAGCACTTGCGCATGCTGATATTGAGAAAAAAGCAGAAGCTGCTTTTGACAGGGTAACTGTTTACAGAACACTGCAGACCTTTGTTGAAAAAGGGATCATCCATAATATTCCTACAACAGACAATTCCATATTATACGCTTTGTGTAAAGACAATTGCGAAGCAGGCCATCATCATGATAACCACGTTCACTTTATCTGCGATATGTGTGATAAAACCATTTGCCTGGATAATGTTATCATTCCCGAAGTAAAGCTTCCCAAAGGGTTCAAACAAAAACAAACCGATGTGGTGGTTAGTGGTGTGTGTAATGAATGTAAATGACCCCAGTCCAATTATCCATTCATTTCCCCTTTCACAAAATCCATCAGTACTTTTATCCTTTCAGGACTAAAATCAAATTTCAACCCTGCCGTTTCAAAAAGCTGGGGTAGTGTTCTTGTTCCGCCCAGGCTTAATGAATTGCAGTAATTGTCGAGGGCTTTTTGCTTGTCATTTTTATACTGCATCCACATGCCAATTGCGCCCAGTTGCGCAATGCCATATTCAATATAATAAAAAGGCACTTCAAATAGATGTAGCTGGCGCTGCCATGCATTGCTGCGGTAATTTTCCAGCCCGCTGTAATCAATAACATCATCCTGGAATTCTTTTAATATTTCATTCCATTTAGCAGTGCGTTCTTCATGTGTATGTGTAGAATGCTCATAGATCCAGTGCTGGAATTTATCTATGACGGCGATCCATGGAAAAATAGTGATCACTCTTTCCAATTGATGCTCTTTTGCTCTTCGCAGATCTTCTTTATTTGTAAAAAAAGTTTTCCATTCATCCATGCTCATCAGTTCCATTGCCATACTGGCCACTTCTGCAATTTCCATTGGGTATTCTTTAAAGCCATTAAGCTCTAAAGGGTGAGCAAGAAAAGAATGCACGGCATGTCCGCCTTCATGAAGCATAGTGGTCACATCATGCATCTGCCCGGCGGCATTCATGAAAATGAACGGAGCACCACTTTCTGCCAGCGGACAATTATATCCTCCCGGGGCCTTGCCCTTCCTGCTCTCAAGGTCAAGGTGTTTAAGCTCCTGCATCTTTTTAAGGCAATCGCCAAAGAAGGGACGAAGCTTTGTAAAGCATTCAATGGATTTGCTGATCAGTTCATCGCTTGTTTTAAAAGGATGCAAAGGCTCTGTTCCTTCCGGCTCGGCGTCAATATCCCAGGGACGTAAGGTATCCAGCTTTAGTTTCTCTTTCTTCTTTTGATAAATAATATTCACCAGCGGCAGCACGTGTTGTTTTACTGCCTCGTGAAATTTATAACAGTCTTCTTTTGTATAATCAAAGCGGCCTAATTCTTTAAAGCGGTAATCCCTGTAGTTGGAAAAGCCTGCATTGACGGCTTCCTGGTTTCTTTTTTGGATCAACTGGTCATACAGGCTGTTCAAGGCTTCCTTATCCTGTAACCTTCTTTCATTTATTTTCCTGTACACTTCTTCTCTTAATTCCCTGTCATGACTTTCAAGGAATTTAGCTGCCTGTTGTAAAGTGTATTCTTCATCCTTTACTTTTACCGTCATCTTTCCTGAAATAACGCCATACTGCTGCTGCATTACCGAAAGCTCGGCCTGGATTGGAATATTTTCTTCGCGAAATAATTCAATGCTTTTGCGTACGCTGCGCAGGTAGGTGAAATACTTTTCGGCATCCAGTTCTTGCGCCAAAGGATTATTTACCAGCTTTTTATTCAGTGCATCGGAATAAGGCTGGATCTTTGGCTGTATCTCCATGCAGAAAAAAGTAAAAGCATCTTCCAGCGATTTGTTCTCGGTATCACAGGTCATCTTTATCTGGCGCCAGCAAGCGTCTTCATTCACTATGGCTTCAAGCTCACTCTGGTCTTTAAGCCATTTTTCCAGGTCTTCCTTCCTGTCAATATTGCGATCAAGCAGGTCTTTAAAAAATGGCTCAAGGTTAGGCCAGTCGGTAACCTTAAAATCCTTTGGAACGAATTGGCGGGGTAATTTTTTTATATCTGCGGTGTAATTCATGTTGTTTTATAAATTATTACTCTCTTGTCATTTCGGCGATAGGAGAAATCCGTAGTTACTATTGTTTAATATTCCTTTCTATGATGCATATCTTTCGGCGGCCATTCTCCGAATATTTCTTTATTTAAAAAATCTCGTTTGGGATTCATGGTGTCAATAAGCTTATCCTTTTTTCCCTGCGCCATTTTTTAATTTCTTTCTCTCTGGCAATAGCGTCATTCACATAATCATAGTTTTCATAATAGACCAGATAGAAGACATTATAAGTTGAAGTAAATGCGTTTGAAAGAGAATTGTCTTTTTCTAAATAGTGTTCGATAAGGCGTTGCTCTAAATTATTGGTTACATCAATGTATAACACCGTTTTTTTGAAATTGGTTAAAATATAAACCGTGTATTGAGTTTTGGAAACTTGCATACGGTAACGTATTCCCAGATTTCTCCTGCGTCGAAATGACATCGAATATATTATGCCATCTTCCTCGGTGTATTTATTTTCCTCGCAGGCGCATTATTAACTGCACTTGTTTTAGCAGTTGTAGGTTTTGCCTTAACGGTTTCATGGGTTGCCGCATCGCCTTCTGGTAGTTCAGATAATTTTATCTCAACATCATTTGCTTTTAAAACATTGAACCACTTTACCATCTTTTTCATATCGCTGGCATATACCCTTTCAAAATCCATATCGGGGTAAACCTTTTGAAAATATTTTTTGATTGCTGCGGCATCGCTGTCAGAAGGTAATTTTTCCTTGCTTTCCCCCATGGCGGTAAAGACTTCCACCAGGTTCACATTGTCCTTGGTTGTAAAAACCTCGATACTCTCCAGGTGAGAAAAATTGTGGATCCGGGTACTCACAAATTTTGTGCTTTTATCTTCCAGTGAGCGTACCACGCCCCCATCGGCCTTTGAAGATAATAATTCAAACAAACCACTTAACCCCGTTACAGAAACAAGCTTATTATAATCCATATCAATGTAAATTTTAGGGCTGCAAGTTAGTTCAAAAAAGCAAATAAGGGACAAGCCGGGCCTTTTGAGGCGGGGCCTTGGTTTTGGCATGATTTAAGATGCCGGATATAACAGGCAGGAATTTTTAAAAAATCCCGCCTGTTTTTTCACAAGCCGTCGTCTAATATGGCATAACACTAAAATTTATGAGATTGAGATCAGTTTTACTAGTATTGGTTTTTAGCCTGGCAGCAATAATTGCAAAAAGTCAAAATATAAGCCTCAGGGGCAAATTAACAGATAAAGGAGATAATTCCCCGATAAGTGGGGCCACTATAAGCCTTTCTTCCCTAAAGGATTCCACACAAATCAAGCAGGTAGTTACCAGTAATTCAGGGGACTTTGCATTCACCGAGCTTAGTCCCGGGGCCTACACAATCAGGATAAACTCCAGCGGCTTTGAAAAAATTGAACAAAGGATCAACCTACAGGCCAGTAATGCCACCCCAATCCCTTTTAGTATTGCCAAGCTCGCTACAGAGCTAAGTGGCGTTACCGTGGTGGCCAAGGCCCCGCCGGTAAGACAAAAGGGCGATACTACTGAATTCAGTGCCAGCCAGTTCAAGGTAAACCCGGATGCAACAGCCGAGGATATGATAAAAAAATTGCCCGGTATTGTCGTTGGCCGGGACGGAACGGTAACCGCCATGGGCGAACAGATACGAAAAGTTACAGTTGATGGCAGAGACTTCTTTGGAGACGATGCGACAGCGGCCTTAAAAAATTTACCGGCAGACGTAATTGATAAGATACAGGTGTTTGACAGACTGAGCGATGAAGCCCAGTTGACAGGATTTGATGACGGCAACTCTGTGAAAACAGTGAACATTGTTACAAAATCAGGGATCAAGAACGGGCAGTTCGGCAGGATATATGCCGGTGCCGGAACAGAAGGACGCTATATGGGCGGTGGTAATGTGAGTTTTTTTAAAAATAACAGGCGCATTTCCCTGGTAGGTAATTTTAATAATGTCAACCAGCAAAATTTTGCCTCACAGGATTTACTGGGTGTGACCAGTAGTGGAGGTGGCGGTAACCGTGGAGGTGGTGGAAGAGGGGGTTTTGGTGGCGGCGGTGATTTTAACGTGGGTCAATCAAGCGGGATAAGCCAGACAAATGCCGTGGGTATCAACTTCAGCAACATGTACGGAAAAAAATTAACCTTATCCGGCAGTTATTTTTTCAATAACAGCACCAATAATAATGAGAGCCTGATCAATACACAAACATCTGACGATTCCAGTACCCAGTTCAGTATAGAAAGAACTAATTCGGTTACAAAGAATACCAACCACCGGCTTAACATGAGGCTGGAATATAAAATAGATTCATCTAATTCGCTTTTTATCATACCGAGTATTAGTTTTCAGGATAATAGTTCTTCTTCATTCTCTACTTTACAATACTATGAAGGGGCAGGAGACTCAATCAGCAACTCACAGACTAAGGGTTTATCAGACAGGAGTGGATATAGTATCAGGAACAATATCATGTTCCGCCATGCTTTTCCAAAAAGGGGCCGCTCACTTTCCCTGGGCTTTAATACAAGCTGGAATAAAAATGACGGTGAATCAATAACAGATTCAAAGTACAGGTTTTATGAAAATGCTATTGTCACAGATTCGCTGCAAAACAGGCTGAGTGATAATAATACCAATGGTTATACTATTGGCGGTAATATCTCCTACACCGAACCGATCGGGAAGAAAGGACAATTACAATTTGAATACAGGCCTTCGGTACAAAAGAATAAGGCCAACCAGCAGACATTTTCTTTTGACGGGCAGAAGTATACCATGTTCGATACCGTACTTTCAAACCGCTTTGATAATACCATTACCACCAATAATGCCGGAATAAGTTACCGCCTGAATCAAAGCAGGGATGAGCAACTTTCTTTTGGTGTGAACTTCCAGCATGCAAAACTGGAAAGTGACCGAATCTTTCCAACCACAACTTCTGTTGACCAGTCATTCACTACAATATTGCCAAATGCAATGTGGCGGAAGAAAGTCTCTGCCAATGCAAATATCAGGCTGTTCTACAGGGCTTCAACCAGTTTCCCTTCCGTGACCCAGTTACAGGATGTGGTAAACCTTAGCAACCCGTTAAGGGTAAGCAGTGGTAACCCCGACCTGAAACAATCATATACCCATTTGATATCAGGACGCTATTCTTATACCAATTCAAAAACAAGTAATAGTTTTTTTGCAAACTTATTTTTGCAAACAGCCAGCGATTATATTTCGAATGCAATTTATATACCTGACCAGGACTCTGTTATACAACAAAATATAGTATTGAAAGGGAGATCGCAATTCACCAAACCGGTAAACCTGGATGGTTATAAAAGCCTGCGTACATTCTTTACCTACAGTATGCCGCTGAAATTCATAAAAACAACTTTGAACCTGAATGCAGGTTTCAGTTATTCCAGGTTACCCGGCCTGATAGATTACCAGGAAACTGTTACGAACAATTATGTTTACAACGGCGGTGTGGTACTTGCAAGTAATATCAGTGAGTATATAGATTTTAATTTATCGTATACTGCCAATTTCAATGACGCTAAATCAACCACGAACAGCAATAATACAAAATACATTAACCAAAGTATCGGCGCACAGGTAAACCTGTTAAGTAAGAAAGGCTGGTTCCTGCAGAATGACATTTCCGGGAATACTTATAGCGGGTTATCGTTATCCAGCGGAGCAAATCAAAGCTTTTGGTTATGGAATGCTGCTATCGGAAAAAAATTCCTGAAGAATAACGCAGGGGAACTGAAGCTATCAGTGTTTGATCTTTTAAAACAAAATCAAAGTATCACAAGAACAGTAACCGAGAATTCAATTATAGATACACAGACCGAGGTATTGAAGCAATACTTCATGCTGACATTTACTTACAGTCTTAAAAATTTCGGTACAGCAGCAACAAGAGGCGGAAATAATAACCCGGGTTTTAACAGGGGAGGAATGGGACAGGGAGGCAACCGGCAGTTTTAGTTAATTGGTTATATTTAGGCCGGACAAAAATGAAGTGTTTTGAATCAACCGGAATTAGTTCTGTTACTGCAGCAGGGGGATGAGTCGGCTTTTAAAAAGCTGGTAGATGAATGGCAGGATATGGTCTATAATACGGCAGTAAGTATTGTTCAAAATGCGGATGATGCGGATGATATAACACAGGAAGTATTTATACAGGTGTACCAGTCAATAAGTTCTTTTAAAGGGGAATCAAAATTCTCCACCTGGCTTTACAAGGTCACGCTTTCAAAAGCGCTTGATCATGAAAAGAAGAAAAAAAGGAAAAAACGTTTTGCATTTGTGCAAACTTTGTTTGGGAACAATAACGATGAGGAATTGCATCCCGTGGAATTTGATCACCCGGGCGTTCAGCTGGAAAAAAAGCAAAGGGCAAATGAATTGTTCAACGCATTGAAGCAGATACCGGATAAGCAAAGGATCGCTTTTACATTGCATAAACTGGAAGGACAGAGTTACCAGGAGGTAGCGGAAATAATGAATACAAGTTTATACGCCGTAGAATCATTGATGGGAAGAGCAAAGACCAATTTAAAAAAAGCATTAAGTAAATATTACCTGGATCATAAAAAATAAGATCTGTTATGAATAAGAAAGAAGATATCGATAAGCTGATCAACGAGGCGCTGGGCAGCGTAGATAATGTGAACAGGGCGGAGCCAAAGCCTTACCTGCTCACACGTATCCATGCAAGGATGAACAGGTCAACGGAATCCGTATGGGAAAAAGCCGGGTGGTTCATCGCAAGGCCTGCCGTTGCATTTACCGGCTTGTGCATGCTTATTCTTATCAACTTAACAGTAGTTGTATTTAACAACAGATCAGAAGCTTCTGTCGCCTCAGCAGAGCAGGCTGCACAAACACAGTCAGATGAATTTTCTTATACAGTAGCTACTATTTACGATATAGAAAATAACCAACCATAATGATAAATAAAGAAAACAGGAGTAAGGTCTTTCTTGTGATAATAGGCATATTGCTGATCGCAAATATTGCGCTGGTCTCTTTTTTCCTGGTGAAAAAGCCCGGTGGTAAAATGGAAAAACGCCCGGACAGGAAAACAGTCATAGCTGATTTTTTAAAAAAAGAAATTGGATTTAACCAGCAGCAGCTAATGCAATATGACACATTGAGTGATAAACACAAGGAGTATATGAAAGGAATGTTTGATAAATTACGCGGCACAAAGGATACGCAATTCAAGCAACTGGCAGCAGGTGATTTTAGTGATTCCGCCATTGATAATGTTGCTGAACAGTCTGCAGCATCACAAAAGATGATGGAACTGCAGATGTTCAATCATATAAAAAATATTAGAATGCTTTGCACGCCGGACCAGTTGCCGAAATTTGATTCGCTTTTTGGTAAAATGTTAAACAGGCGGAACGGGGAGGGAAAGAAAAAGCCGTCAAAATAAAAAAGCAACGGTTTTCATCCTAATTGTCGTCTAATTAAATACATCGTAAACCTTTAACTTAAATAAAATGAAAAAACAATTTGTATTAATGGCATTTGCCGCTGTTATCGGCATTACCTCAGTAAATGCTCAGGGCCCTCAGCGCCGTACAGTGGAAGAAAGAGTAAAAGCAGTTCATGAGAAAATGGACAGCGCTTTTAAACCCGAAGCATCCAAGCTGGCGATGATCGACGAGATCTTTACCAACTATTATAAGGCAACGGATAAAGCAAGGGAAGATATGATGGCTGCAGGTAATACAGACAGGGATGCAATGCGTAGTAAAATGCAGGAATTTGGTACAGAAAGAGACAATAAATTAAAAACAGTCCTTACAGAAGATCAAATGAAAACCTGGAAAGAAACAATTGAGCCGTCAATGAGGCCACAAAGAGGCAACAGGGGTGGGCAATAATTAAAGGACGATACGAACAACAGGTCCCCCGAATCTTAATCGGGGGGCTTTTTTTTTGCCCCTGAGCCCGGGTTTGATATGAGCTAATTTATTGCTATTTTGATAAGCGGTACAAAAATCCAGGGCCTATTGCAGAACTTTAAGAGAAAAACGATGAACAGAAAATCTTTTATTCAGCATATAGCCCTGGGCACGGGAAGCATCATTAGTGTTCCCTACTTATTGTCTGCGCAAACTACGCCTGTTGTCAAACCCAAGGTTGATCCCTTACCCGCAGAAAAAGTTAAAGAATTTGTCAGCGCCGGGCATAATAACCTGGATAAAGTAAAATCACTGCTGCTGGAATTTCCAACATTGTTGTATGCCACCTGGGACCTTGGTGGTGGCGACTTTGAAACTGGTATAGAAGGCGCCGGGCATGTGGGCAATAAAGACATAGCAAACCATTTGATCACTGCAGGCGCCAGGGCTAATATGTTTGTATTGACCATGCTTGGCAAAACAGGTATCGTAAAACCTTACCTTGAGGCATTTCCCGCATACCTCAATGCAAGAGGCCCGCATGGGTTTACACTTTTACATCATGCACAGCGTGGCGGGGAAGATGCAAAGGAACTTTTGGAATATATTCAAAGTAAAGGCCTGAAAGAGACGAGAATGGCGATATAAAAAATCAAAATGGCAGAATTAAAAACAAAGCAAGTAAGTACCAGTGTAGCGGAATTCTTAAAAACAATTACCGATGAGCAAAAGCAAAAAGACTCCAGGGTTCTGTTGGAGTTGATGAAGAAAATAACAAAAGAAACACCTAAGCTTTGGGGGAACGGTACTATAGGCTTTGGCACCTTTCACTATAAATCTGAAAGGAGCCGGCAGGAGGGCGACTGGTACATGAGCGGGTTTGCTCCAAGGAAGCAAAATCTTACCGTCTACATAATGTCGGGGTTTGGAGAGCACAAGGACTTGATGAAAAAACTGGGTAAGCATAAAACCGGCGGGGGCTGTTTGTACATCAATAAACTGGTCGATATTGATCTTAAAGTTTTACAGGAGATCATAACCCGCTCACATAAGTCCATGAAAGAAAAGTATAAAAAATAAAACCAAACAATATGCAAAATGCAATAAGCTGGTTTGAAATAGCAACCACAGACCTGGACAGGGCACAAAAATTTTATGAAGCCATTTTTGGTATTAGTATGATACCGATGGACATGCCCGAAATTAAAATGCGGATGTTCCCGGTGGACGATATGATGACGCAGGTGGGAGGTGCGCTTGTTGACAGTAGCGGTTTTCATAAAGTTTCTGAAACCGATGGCCCGTTGATCTATCTTAATGGAAATCCGGATGTGCAAAATGTACTGGATAAAGTGGAAGGCGCCGGTGGAAGTATCATGATGCCCAAAACGGAAATAAGTCCTGAATATGGTTTTATGGCGATAATAAAAGATACTGAAGGGAACCGCATTGGATTGCACAGTGTGCCCCAATAAAAATCTCAACATGAAAAAGCTTTTGATATTCTCCGGGGCTGTACTGTTTTTCATGAATGCAGCTGCCCGGTCAGACAGCCTGAAATGGGTAAAGGAGATCAATGACCAGGTATGGAAACCTTTTATTAAAAGTTTTACTTCGGGAGATAAGCAAGGATTCCGGGATGTACATAGTAAGCGGGTGACCAGGGTGGAGATAGACCATAACGTGGTAATGAATTATGAAAAATATTTTCCGCCAATAGATCCCAATGCGCCGGCAGTTAAAAGGAATGGCAGCACTACGTTTGAATTGCGCTTTGATAAAAGGATCAGTAACGGCAGCAATGCATGGGAAAGCGGATTTTATAAAGGAACATACAGCCAGGAAGGAAAAGCGCCACGCTCATGGTACGGGAGGTTTTATGTAATGCTGGAAAAAGAAAATGGCCTGTGGAAGATACTGGTGGATGCCGATACGGGCAGGGAAGCAAATGAAGAGAATTTTAAAAAAGCTTCCCCGATGGAATAAGAACAATAACTGCTAATATCAAAAATTAAATTTTATGAGTAAGCATGACTGGAGCCGCTTTACAGTACGCATCCCGGTAAAGGCTGCTCCAAAGGACCTGTATAAAGCATGGGCAACAAGAAAGGGAATGGAACAATGGTTCCTTCGCCTGTCGGAATATAAGAAACCGGATGGCACAGCAAGAAATACTGATGAATATACAGAGACAGGCGACACTTACCGTTGGTTATGGCATGGCTGGGGCGATGACACAGTAGAAACGGGAACTATTCTTTCCTGTAACGGCAGGGACCAGTTCAAATTCAAATTTGGCGCAGCGGGTGATTGTACGGTGAATATAAGAAATGAAGAAGGCGAAAATATTGTTGAGCTAATACAGGAAAATATTCCCACGGATGAAGAAGGCATGAGAAATTATCATTTGGGTTG
>Ga0193708_1000165_pt1 | contig 13972 bp, 32 predicted proteins | sample H3c1metaG_FD_160570 | JGI IMG/M metagenome (GOLD analysis project Ga0193708, IMG submission 160570) | Soil microbial communities from a riparian zone of the East river system, Colorado, United States - H3c1 | ecosystem: Environmental > Terrestrial > Soil > Riparian zone | place: USA: East River...
ATTGCTGTCTCGGTGTCGCCTGTGAGGGACTTGATCCAGAATACAGAGAGCTAAATCTAACCCATGGTACTTCCATCGCCTACATTATAGATAAGAACGCTAAGAAGTTTGGCCTAACGAAGGAAGATCAATCTGAGGCATCTAGATGGAATGATACCCTCGGCTACGACTTCGATCGCATCGCGGACATGGTTGGATTTGCAACCGAGTTCAATACACCATTTACGATGTCTAAGCCAATTAGAGACTCAGTCAATCATGGATACGCCATAGAATGGTTGAAGCAATATGACAGTTGAACTTTCGGAGGATCAGTTTGGTGCTAGGATTATTTGGGTCGAAGAGCTAGTAAGCGGTAACCACCCGCAGGGGCACGGTCGTCTAAGAGATAGTGATGGCCTTTGTTGTCTAGGTGTAGCATGTAAGGTGCTAGAGCCAGACAATCCTATCCTAGACACCAATCAATTTCTAGATGACGGTTTGGTTGAAAGATTGGGTCTAATAACCTACGATGCAGATAGCTCGGACATAGGTCTTATTCATAGTGATCAGGTTACGTCTGCTACGTGGAATGATACTAAAAAACTTAACTTTAGTAGAATCGCTGATTTAGTTGCTGCCGCAACAGAAGATAAGGTAATGTTCTACAAGATCAACCCCGAGGAAGTGCCCGAGGGTTACGCCCAGACATGGCTAGCGCTTCGGCGGTTGACGTAAGCCCCAGCCCGGCGTATGATGCCGGTACGGTAACTAGAAAAAGGACAACCGTTTGCACACGACAGAGTGGCGCAGTTGGCGCTACGACTCCCTAAGTGGGAGAGAAGAGGTTATTGGACTGTGAGTGATTACTTCAAGGTCAAGCAGGACGCAAGGTCCAAAGGACCACTGCCGGTAGGAGCGTCGAGTCCAATCGCCATTCTTCCTGGTAAGGAGTTTTCACTAACACGCAATATCGTAGTACCTGTCACTGGGCCTGAGGGCAAAAAGATCCGTGGCAAGTATGCACACCATCCTGCAATTATCACAGTCGTCGCGTTTACGGCTGGCGAGGCTTCTGCTAGGGCCGATGAAATCCAAGCTAATGCTAGAATCCAAGCTTGGGGTAATAGTTCTCGGCCATGGGATTCAGGAGACTGGACCCTAGTGGAAGTTCCGTCAGATGCTAAGCCTTTGGAGCTTCGATGACAATAATGGAGAAGGACACCGAATTGAAGGAATTCGATTTGATGAGTGATTCAGACGAAATTCCGGCAGAGATCGAAAGTGTTACTGTTCGGCTCGTAAATATCACTCCTGAGCTTGCAAAGGAGTGGTTGACCCGCAATACTCACAACCGCAAGGCTAAGCCTACTACCATTGACCTTATTTCCCGAGCAATTCTACTTGGCGAGTGGGAATTCAATGGTGAGTCCATCAAGTTCGATGTGAACAATGTCCTACTTGATGGCCAGAACAGACTCCACGCCATTCAAGCCACAGGGGAGTCTGTATATGCTCTAGTCGTTGAGGGCCTGCCGGCCGAATCTCAAATGAGCATGGATCGCGGTGCCCGACGGAGCCTGGCAGACATCCTGGAACTACTGGGTGAAAAGACATCTGTCGCGCTCGCCTCTACTCTTGCGTTGATTCATATCACGGAGAGAGGTGCTAACCGCAACCAGACAGTTAACAGGCCTACAGACGGTCAGGCAGTTAAGCTGCTTGGAGATCATCCAGAGATTAAGAACGCGGTAAAGAATGCATATCGTGTCAGAAATCATCTTCCTCTGAGCGTTACCATCATCGCAACATGCTGGTATTTCTTCTCAACTATTGATGAGAATGATAACCGAGACTTTTGGAGTGCAGTCTCTACTGGGTTCCACTTGCCTCTAGATGGTGAGGAAGCTAAGGCTGCTGCACCTGGCTCAGGCCCGTACCTGCTAAAGCGATACCTTGAACGAGAGCGTGGTCGCCGAGAGGTGCCTCAGTTCGTTAAGCATGCCATTGTCATTAAGGCATGGAACATGTACCGTAGTGGCGCAACCGGACAGCACATTTCATTCCGCCCAGGCGGACAGCGTCCCGAGGTTTGGCCGGAGCCTATCTGATGACCAGGCAAGAAGCACTTAAGTACCTGATGTTCGAACGAAAAGTTAGCATTAAGTCGAACACTAAGTACGGAGCTACCCCGATAGCACGCAGTGTTGCTGCCTGGGCGATGGCACTGAAACTGTGCGACAATGATGTGTCGAAAGTTGACACTTTGCTGCTCGACCAGATTATCGAAGCCATTGAAAATGGTGAGAACGTAATCGAAATTTTGTTGAATGGGAAAGTTGAAGATTTGAAGGGCTAAGAAAGGTAGTACCCCAGTGGTACACGAAGATCAGAGTCCGATAGCGGGACTCAATGCCAGGCTCGTTGGCAGGGATAGGAGCACTGGTAGTCCAGTAGACGTTGTAATTGATGATTGGTGGGACAGAATCCATAGTTCATGGAGGCATAGTACCCACCATCTTGCTATTGCTTACACGGCTAGAAGGGCATTCGATCATCTCCCTGACGATGATCATGTCCTTCTAGCCAAGTTATCCAACGGCATGGAATGCCTCATACACGTTACGGAAATCGATGACTTTACTTGATGAGTTAGAGCCAGATCCTTTCGACCCGTTATGTAATAGATTCGCTAGTGAAATGTCGGAGTACGATGGTTACATCTACACATCACAGGAGGAGCTTGATGCTACGCCTGAGGATGAGAGGAAATCCAATCGTGTCAAGTATGTGATTCGCGAAGAAGGCACATACAACCGACAAAATGGCCATTTTCTTTGTGATATGTGCTACATCAAGGCCGGTCAGCCTAGTAGCCCACACGGATGGGTATGTCCCTAATCAAGAGAGCTAGAGCCAGGTGGACAAATAGGGAGTTGTTCGTTTGGCTTTTGATATCCATCACATGTATCTGCTTTTTTACTGCAATGGTAATAGGAAATAATTGGTTACTAATTCCCGGTTGTATCACATTTATAATCGCATCCTACTTCATCTATGTAAAGTTTCCCCGGGAACGAGCGAAGAGGATTAATGATCATGTCAGGGAGGCCCAAGCTGACATAGACAGCAAGAGTTTAGTAGCAGAAGTAGAAGAATACCTTCGCCTCTATAGAGATGAAGAAAATAACAATGGGCCTGATTGATATGCAGGTCACCACAAGGGGTGAGGGAACAGGCGGCCTGAGTGCCGCTATTTTGTTTATCCAGGGTAGACCTGGGAACCCAAACACTGCTACAATTGATGCTGGCTAGTCAGGTCAAAAGGGAAGGATCTAACTAAAAAGGAAAGTTGAATTGTCCGCCGAACCATTGTTTACTGCGGAAGAAATTCAGGTGGGCACTAGATTTCCAGTTCCAGAAGGCTGGGCTACGCCTACTGAATTAACGCATATTCTACGCGCTCGTGGAATCATAGAGAATCTAGCTCCGCAACAGATATACACTGGATTCATACGACGTCCCAATAGTGATTTCCAGTTTGCGTATAATCGTGATGGGAGAGTCATTGTACCGATCGAAGACTCCATTAAATGGATCGTGCAGTGGCTCCAACGAAAGGCTGAAAAGGAAGCAGCTAAGGCTGCCGAGGCAGCACATCGAGCGCAAACAGCAATCGACGCTGCTAATATGACAATCGAACCTGCTGATACAACGATAAAGCCTACAGAAATAGAGCCTGTAAATGAATGGAGTGAGTGGGGCGATCTTGCCTGATGATGAAGAAATTGAGGATTATACTGAGTTAGAATTAAAAGAGGGATGGGACGACGCTAATCCTGGAGAAGAAGTAGATGAAGAAAAGCTTGGATTAGAGTTAGAAGCATACCCCCGGCTATATCAGCATTGCGCTCGCTTGTATAACTTCATGTTACGGGATTCCATTGGTGACCCAACTGATCCCAAAGAGAAAATTTACATCGGCACTATCACACCTTTGATTGTCGAGATTGGTATCGCTCCATCATATCAATCAAAGGTGATTAGTAGACTTAAGTCTATGGGTTGTGTATCCATGCTTAAGCGTGGTAGTGGTGCAGTCAAGTCTGTTTGGGGTTTGTACAAGCAGCCAACTATTGAGGCATTTAATGCTTCCGATGGCACAGGGGATTTTCATTGGCGTCAAGAGCGTCAAAAATTTGATGCCGCTAACCAAAGAATTATTGACCTAACCAGACGATTGACCGCATTGGAAGACTGGGCAAGAGCACAAGGTGCACCATTTTGAGTAAAAAGACTCCACTGAGTAATGAGCAGATCACTACCCTTGGCACTGTCAAGCAACTAAATGATAAGGGTGTCAGGCCTGATAAGGGCCGCATTTTTACATTGTCTCTTGAGAATGATCATACACGCAGATATGAGTACTACGATATTGTTGATGGGCTAGTACAAGATGAGCTATTGGAACTACATATCGAAAACTACGGCTCAGCAGCGCGATGGTTTTACTTCTCCATCACTGCCGCGGGTATCAAGGAGCTTCGCAAAGCTCTTAAGAAGGTGTAGTGGAAGAATTTACGACAGGTACGAATCAACGAATACTTATACATGACCGATCAGAATGCGAGGGTGTTCATTGCGTTTATCATAATCCCTCAAATCATCATATGCGAGATTGGCGTATTAATCAGAGGCTAGATTCCTTTTCGTGGCCACTAGTTGAACGACTTTGTAGCCATGGTAGAGGACATCCAGACCCGGACTCAGTTGCTTTCTTAGAAAAGACAGGCCCCGAAGGAGCTAGAGGCTCCTGGGGTGTACATGGTTGTGACGGATGTTGCGCCAGAGAGGATTCAGAAAGTGTCTCGTAGTAATACTTGTGATCGTTGTGGTAAAACTGCTTCCGTATCGGAGTCCGGCACCGGAAGTGGATGGGTATTTGTAAATAGAACACATACAACGACTCCTCTAGATTTCAAGTCTCTCATTGAATCCATCAAGGATACTGAGCGCAAGGAACTATGCTCCACCTGCGCAGATGAGCACGAGACATGGCTAAACACCAAAGTCGGCTAGAGAAGTTCCTGGGCTACAACCCAGGAGATAGCAAATACTTACTGATCCTAGTTACCACTTTTATTGTATGGATCATACTATCGATAAATTTTGGTTGGCTATGGACAACCATCCCCGCATTCGTGATCTTCGCAATCTGCATGAGTCACATTGATCCTAGATCGAAAAGAAAGTCCGACGATATCTAGGAGAAAGCCATGCCCAGGTCTGCTTTGGGTACAATTGCATTAATTCTTCTTATCATCGTCTTACTCATGATCATTCTTTAAGGAGCTAGACGATGGACCAAGAAGAAATTACAGTTGACCAAGCATCACATTGCCCAAAGTGTGGTGATGTAGGGACCATTGCTAAGAAGCAAGTCAAGCAGCACTATATCGATCGCGAGTGGTGGGATGTCTATGTATATATCTGTGGTAACTCCTTGTGTCGTTGGTACAACACAGGCTGGGCCGTTTCTAGTAACGAGCGCGGCGTTGTGTACCAGCGGCCACAGGGGGAACGCGGTATAGATAAAACATTCCAGAAACTAAGTCCTGACCAATTGGCCCATGGTAGGCGCATGGTAGAGGACGTTGAGCAAAGGGACTTGAGAGATTAGAAACCGAACTAGAACTACAACAGGGCCGCCTCATGTGCAGTTGCCAGTCCATAAGGACCTTGTAAGAACAAAGCACCATGCTCATAGTGATGGTGCTGGCAATACATATGGAGAAATTAGAGATTCCCGGCCCTCACCCAATCATCGAGTATTCTTTATTGAGTATCAGAATTTGATTCTGTATGTTTGGTGGATCGAAATGGATCTTCTAGCACCAGTGACAAACTAATGAGCATGCACATCTGTGCCTTTGATAGAGACTGTTGGATAAACTGGTGGCGTTATGCAATGCCCCTTCGAATCCATCTTAAGACATGTATCTTCAATGAGAACAGATGCATAATCAAGGATCATCCAGCGCACTGTAGATCTATTCCATTTAATCCAATCCCATTCGGCAATCGATTAGCTTCTTGGAAGTTCGACAGATGGTTCAAATCTGCTGAACGAGTTCCTATTAGGAGGAAAAATGCCGGTGAGGGTGGAGAGGCGCGGTAGTCAACACTGCGTCGTCAAGGTTGATACTGGTGAGCTTGAGAAGTGCTACGACGATGCAGAACAAGCAAACAAGTATGCATCAGCACTAAACATTGCTTACGCAAAAGCCAAAGGCTATGTTCATAACGACAAGCCACTTGAAACTAGTGTCGTTAAGGAGCTTAGTGAAATGACAGACATTGAATGAAGACTGGTGCAGAACGCTATCTTGAATCTCGTCTAGAAGATCCAGAATATAGACTACTATACGACACAATAAGGACACAAATGACTAAGGTACCCGAAGATACTAGTAAGCGCACTTCTCGTGAGCATCTGCTTGATGCAATGAATCTTGGACCTAGTGGATTTATTGAGGCACAGGAGGCTCAGGGGCAGCGTCAGATGGTCAACAGTGATGTACTGCCTACTGACATTGGTTACACGCACACCAAGGAAGACTACGAGGCTTTAGGCTTTACATTTGGTGCTGTGGTTGAGGATGATCCTCTCTTCCAAAACGCAACGCTGCCTGAGGGCTGGAGCCGTAAGGGTTCTAGCCATTCCATGTGGTCTTACATTGCGGATCAGCGCGGCGTTGAGCGTGTAGGTATCTTTTATAAGGCCGCTTTTTACGATCGGTCTGCTCACATGAGTATCACCAATGTCGGTGGCAAGCTTGCTTCCGATTTCATTTATGGTGAATCTAGTCTTCGAGATGATGCAGATAGAACTAAGAAGACTCTTGATGAAATGTGGCCAATTCTGACCGATCTAGAGAGGCTGGCTTTTGTGCAGTCTTTGCATGGGTGGGTCGAGAGATGGCGTGAGAGTCCTCATATTTATGGCCAAGAGACTAATGTAGTCATGATTAGAAGTAAGTACGAGGCGCTAGCCCTCAAGTATCTTCCATCTATTCAGGTACTGGCTTCCTATGTGAGGTGGTAAATGCCCGAAGTAATATCTGAGGAGCCACAAGAACTTGGCAGTGGTAGGGTATGGGTTTCCGGCAGTAAAACTAGGCCTGGGCACATTCACGCAACTCTTCAGATAGAAGGTAGGGATGAGTGGGCTTGCACTTGTGAAGGATTTATATATCGCAACAAGTGCAAGCACATCACCTACTTAAGAGAATTAATGGAAGATGATGATGGCTTCCCAGATGAGGAGTTTCAAGTCATATTATGACACCACAAGAATTGCTTGACCTGCCCATTGGTGAGAATGAAGCCAACGCATCAACCTTGAGGGGATACCTAAAAGAACTAATTTATAATGTTTGGAATGAGGGTGAAGAGTTTAGTGGTAAGAGAGCATTTGGCAATAGTAGTTGGGAGTGGGATCTAATCAGAGTACTCCAAGAGGCCGGGGTACCAGGCAATGAAGAAGTTATCTGGAACAGAGTTAATGAGGCCATTCGAGCATTGTGATTACTCCTGTCGATATTCCTGAGGAGTGTAAAGAAATACTTGATCGAAGAGCGAGTAAGATCCACAGTCGTGAAGGTCAAGTTATGCAGACACTTGCAGAAATATTAACGATGTGGACTCGCTCCCACATCCACACCTGGTTTCCTCGTTATCTCGTTTCCTCGTTAGGGGGTCGCGTGAGGCTCTTCCATCGTCTCAACACCACCCATCCCGTCGTCCACGAGCTGGGCGACGCTCTACGATGGCTCGGGCTGCGTGACCGGCTACGGTGCCCCACGTGCGGCTCTGTGGGCACGTACAAGCCCTACGGTGCCCTCCTAGACCGGCGCAAGCCCAACCGGCCAAATCGCTGCTGGCTCTGCAAATGGTGTGGGCACTACGTTGGCCCAGAAGAAATCCGTAGAGCATTTCCTAACGAAGAAATGCAATCTTGGGGACTCCTAGAAGAAATGGATCAAGAGGGTGCTAGAGATAGCCAGCTTGATACTCCCCAGATAGTTGCGGAGTCTTATTACAAGGGTTATAAGGTTGATCCATGGAGAGGTTAGTCCATGGCATTAGAATTTTTAGGCAGTAATCTCGTAGGAAACGGTCTAAGAAACGACAGGATAGGTCTTCTCGATACCAAGAGTGGTATGGTAATCGAGTTGACTAGAGAAGAAGCCGAACTATTCATTCGAAGAGTTAAGTCGAGTGAATTCGATCACCTACTCATCGGGGGTAGAGATGATTAAGGCACTAGTCAAGATAGTCCTAGCGTTAAGTTGGGTGGCTGCGGTCCTTGTGGTCAACGCAGCTATGTACAACAGGGATAATATGTCTTACTCACTAAGCCTCGCCGGCTTAGCAGAGGATTCGTACAGAACTATAGCTATCATGGCTATCGTTGCTTCTATTAATATTCTTGCGTGGCACATCTTTGATGGTGCTAGGGATTGGTGGCGAGATCGCAATTATCTAGCAGATTGTGATTATCAACTCCAGAAGCATCAGGTTTCTATAGATGCATGGATGTCCCAGCTAGAAATATGGAAGCAGGAAGACAATGAAAGTAGAATACAAATTCGCTAACCCAGCTCTGGTCGGACTGGATTTGGAGTACGGCAAGGTGTACAAGAACCCAACGATTGAATCGGTCCTCCTAACCAAGGATCAATACGAGAATGACGTACTCATAGTAACACTAATTGTTCCCGTAGAATCAATCGACTAGAATAGCAATTCCCCGGGAGTGGCCAAGCTGGTAAAGGCTCCTGTCTTATATACAGGCGATCGTGGGTTCAATCCCCACCTCCCGGACTATGAATAGAAAGGTAGATAATGGACAGAGCTGAAATTGAAAAGGAACTACAAGAGCTTATGGATAAAGCTACCTTGGACGAAATCTACGACAGAGAATTCAGGCCACCATTTAATGATAATGAGATTGAGGATGACCCAAAGGAATAATGCGTCGGTCGTGGGTTCGATCCCTTCCTGCCACACAAAAAACTATGCAAGCCTTGTATAGATTCATCAATGATAAAAATGAACTACTATATATCGGCAGGTCAATAAGTCCTGGTGTGAGATTCAATCAACATCGCAAGTACCAAAAATGGTGGTATGAAGTATCGACTATTACCATTGAATACTATCCAGATATAGATGCGGTTAAAAAGGCAGAAAAATCTGCAATTAGACAAGAGAATCCAATATACAATATTGTATACAACTTACCGACACCTTTCGTTACGGAAGATGAAATTTCTAATGCATCCACAGAGCGAGAACATCTAAGAGAACATAATCTATGCATAGTATGTAAGAAGTGCATATTTAAGGAAGATATAGATGGTCTTCCTAAAAATCGACAGAGAAGAGCAAGAAATCACCAAGTGGGATGCTGCAATAATCTCTGTTATGTTAAGGACAATCCTAGCAAAGGTATAATAAGGATATGTCCAGATTGTGGCCTAGAATTCTATGTGTGGAAGAACGAAATATCATCCAAGCTCAATAAGAGAATTTATTGTGGATATCGAATGGGAAACGAAGCATGCCATTACATGAGGCACGTTAATTCATATTCGTACAAGGAGCTTCAAGAAAAGCGAGGACTGTTCAACTTTACCAATTAGGCCGCATTGGTGATGACTCGGTCCTGGGTTCGATCCCCAGCCGGCCTACTATATGGACGATGTACTCAAAAATATCATCTTGATGACCATTTAGAAGAAGCAATAGAAAATGGAACCATTACTCTTGATGAAATGGTTACCAGATTTAAAGACACACTTGAGACCTACCTTTAAGGGCATACATGAAGGTAATATGTGATTGGTGCCCTAACATAGAAGTCCTAGAGCCTAGAATAGATGCTAGGACAGGTGCCACTCTTCACCTGTGTAAGCAGTGCAGATATGATTTAGAGCTAGGAACCAAATGACAGAAGATGACCCCATCAATATGGTGCCTGAAAGGTTTAGGCACTTAATCGCAGGACCAATCAAAAGAATCTATCCAACAGACCCAGAATACATTTGTGCAGAAATGTCCAAAGATGATTTGAGTAAGCATAGTTGTATGGAAATGCACAACCAGACCAAAGACCCGAAACACAGGTGTTGCTGTGGATTTGAATGGGAAGCCTGAGCTAACCGCCGCTGGATGGATCAAGCATCTATGGTCTATAGGAGCATTGACAGATAATGATGCTCTTAGACTATTAGAGGAAGATGACTTTCGACAAAAACTAAAAATTTTTGATAAAAATGAAAAATCCGTATAGTGTAGGATCTACCTTTCCCAGAGAGGTAGCGGATATTGCACATGCTGACGATCCATTTCTAACAATTCATAATAATGGGTTTTGTAGAACATGTGCAAGCATCTATCTTGCTGTATCAAAGGCACTGGGCCAGATCGTAACCAATGAGCAGATACATCAAACCCCAAAATCCTAAGTGTGATCATGTCCCGAAAGGCCGAGTATGGTCTGGGAGTATGGAAGGCGCTCACGCATCAACATATGTATGTGATCGTGAAGAGTGCATCGCTGATGCTAAGGAATGGGCTGAAGCCATGATGTACGCGTCATCCAAGACCCACCAATCGGCACAACACAAGAGGCTTGAATCTTGGACGAACAGCAAGAAGAGCAGCGCTACTGGTACGTAGTTGTTGATGATACTCCAGTAAACCCGGAGGATCCGCTCACTCTTGAGCAGGCACTAACGTATTTCGAGTTCTTTGTAAACAACTGTGATGACCCAGACGAGAAGATTGAGATCCATCAGTGCAATGATGAGGATCTTACGTGGGCGAGCAGCTAATTGGGCGTTAGGAAGTCTCGCCTAGACGCCAAGCGTCGCTGCTTATCAGGAGGTGATGCATGACAACTCCATCCCAATTGGTCCACACTCCACTGTGGGACCACCAACGCGACGATGTCGCGAAGCTACGTACTCACCCAAGAGCACTAGTAGCTAACGGGATGGGTACTTAGGTACCGGTAAGACACTTCTCTCAATAGAACGAGATCTGTGGCTAAGAAAAGACGGGGAATATAGTGATCATCCGACACTAATAGTCGCACCACTGTCGACTCACTATTCATGGCGCGAAGCCATCATGCGTGAGACAGATTATACAGTGCAGATGATCAACCCCAAGAAACGTAACCAGTTCTTAGCCAACTTGCACGACTATAACATCATGCATTATGAAGCTCTGAGGCTCATGCCTGAGCTTCAAAAAGCCAAGTTCGGCCATGCAATCTATGATGAATGTCATCGTATTAAAAATAAGAACTCTCAGCAATCCAAGGCCGCAAAAAAGCTTAGAACACCATATCTAACAGATATGAGTGGGTCGCCGATGACGGATAGACCACAGGACATGTGGTCTATCCTGAATCACCTACACTCGAAGAAATATAGTTCTTATTGGCGATTCTTCTATGAGTACGTGGACTATATTCACCACAAGAAGGGTACTCCTTGTTGTGGCGCGTCTATGAATCATAAAGCTTCATACTATGAAATTCTTGGTGTAGCTGACGCTTGGGAAGAATCAGGATTTCCGCAGATACAGCCCTACTTCGTTCGTAGGCTGCAAAAAGATTGCAGCGATATACCGCCCAAGCTGTACAGCAAAATATATGTTGATCTAGCGCCAACCCAACGTCGCATCTATAACGAGATGCGAACCGACATGCTGACGTGGATCAAGAATAGTTATGGTGATGATGAAGCTTTACCCGCTCCGGCGATCATCGCCAAACTAACACGTCTACAACAGATAGCCGCCGGCACACCTGAGTTCGGCCCCCCAGATAAAAAGGGTAACCCAACTATTACCCTGAAAGATCCATCATCTAAGGCTGACGCAGTCATGGATAAATTAGAAGATAACGAAGATCATCAGTTCGTCATCTTTAGTCAATTTAAGGGTCCACTTAGAATCCTCGCAAGTCGACTCGAACGAAAAAAGATTACATTTGGTACTTTTACAGGCGATGACGACCAGCGCATTAGAAATAGAACAAAACAAAAATTCATTGATGGGGACGCTAGAATTCTCTTGGGCACGATCAGTGCTGGCGGGGTTGGGGTTGATGGATTACAACATGCTGCAAGCAATGTTATCTTTATTGACCGAGACTGGTCCCCCGCAATAAACGATCAGGCTGAGGATAGACTTTGGCGAGCTGGCCAAAAAGATAGAGTTAACGTCATAGATATCATGGCCAAAGACACCATAGACTTCGATAAAAGACGAACTGTTGAAATGAAAGCTGGATGGGTTAGACAGATGCTAGGTGATAAGTGATGGATAAGTCAATGGCTGATGAGTTTAATGAATTACTTGGCGGAGCCAGAGTAGTTTTCTGGACGTGTCCTATTGAACACGAGCCGACACCAAACAAGCCAATAGTAGAGTGGATTGATGGGGATGGCGTTATGATTCCGCATTGCTTGATCTGTGGCAATGTTGGCCAGGAACATAAGCTAGGCACATGAAGCACGAGCCTACAGACGGGTTTACGGACGAAGCCGTGCAAGTATGGAAGACCAGGCCAGACCACTCGCTAACACAGGAGGAGGTGGGCTATCTTCTAGATGAAATCGAACGGCTTAGAAAAAGCATAACTTCTGCGATTGAGGTGATTCACGGAGAGCACCAGGATGGCATGGTGTTCTTTAGCAGAGCGAAGGCGGCAGAAGAGAAGTTGATGAAGATCATGGGTATTACAGAATATTTTGATTGGGTACAGCAAGGGAAGCCATGAGGTAAGTCATGAATTCCGTCATAGGTTGGGGATTAGCCGGTGCTATAGTAATGGGTATGTATTATTGGGGCAAGTTCTCCCAGCAATGCCCCTCTATACACAGGCGGTATGGACGTTGTGTCCTTCTACCAAGACACTTCCCCAAAATGCACGTTAACTCTAAAGGATACAAATGGAGATAGATCGTATGGTATCGACATGAAACATAGCATTTACATTCCAGACTGGGTTTGGGAATACTGGCAAGATGAGTCTGGTCTTAAGAACCCAGCTAGAGCTATTAGAGATCAAATCATCCTACTAACCCAACGACATGACATTGATGCCCTTGAAAAAGAAAAGGCCTTACTTCCCGGCAGTATTAACGAGGACATCGACTTTGATGTCGATGATACACCAACCCTGATAACACTTGAGCGCTTCGGTATATGCAATGAGTGTAGAAAACTTATGAAAACTGGTGAGCAAGGCCTGTGGTACACATCGTCACGTGGGCGTAAGCGACTAGTGCACGCAGAGTGCTGGACCGAAGACTAATTGGAGTATACGTATAATGGCTGAATGTGAAGACTGCGACGGCTCCGGCATGACCGACTGTCCCTACTGTGGGTCAGAAGAATCATACGATTGTGATGCGTGTGAGGGCACAGGTGAAGTCGATGACGAAGAAGAGTAGGCCGTAGATTTTCTGGGTTACAGGTTGCACGCGGTGCTAGACATCTACTAATATGGCATCTAGGTCAAACAAGCCATATAATAAGGAGTTATCCCAGATGTCGAATATCGCTGACTTGCTTACCCCCATCGATCCGGGTGAGGTTCCTGCCAAGGCCGGTGGCCAGCGGGCACGGACCAGCCAGCCCGTACTCGACGCCTTCATGGACTCTGGCCAGGTCGCTGCGGTGATCAAGACCGAGTCTCTAGAGGGAGAGACTACGGAAGATCGCACAAAGCGGGCTAAGAGCCTGCTAAGCTCTCTGAGCCTGTACGCTTACAATCACGAGTACCCGGTACAGGTGTTTAGCCGCAGTGGCTCAGACGTTTACCTGCGCCGGCTAGACCTCAACGACGAAGGCGAAGAGCAGGCTTGGACCCCACCGGAGCGTAGGCCCCGCGTGAAGAAGTCAGACAGCA
>Ga0193708_1000167_pt1 | contig 13923 bp, 17 predicted proteins | sample H3c1metaG_FD_160570 | JGI IMG/M metagenome (GOLD analysis project Ga0193708, IMG submission 160570) | Soil microbial communities from a riparian zone of the East river system, Colorado, United States - H3c1 | ecosystem: Environmental > Terrestrial > Soil > Riparian zone | place: USA: East River...
TATCGGGTTTTGCGCCGGCCAAAGTTTTAAAAGCTATTACCGAATGCAGGAAAACCGCAGGTTGGGTAACATTGGTTTGTTTCAGGTCTTCATCAGAACCGTTGAACATAATATCTGAGATCCTGAAGCCTAAAATATCATTGGCCTGTTCAAACATTTCTTTGGAAAACGGGTTTGATTCGTATAGGTTTTTTCCCATACCGCTGAACTGCGATCCCTGTCCGGGGAATATGTAAGCGTGTTTCATACGTTAATCCGTTAAATAGTTAATTGGTTAATCCGTAAAAATAGTTAATCCGTTAAATAGTTAATCTGTTAATCCGTAGAGACCTCAATGATTTTAAGTGTCCCACACAAATTAACGAATTAACGGATTAACGGATTAACCTGTAAGAGTTTTAGTGCAGTTTTGCTGATATCAATTTCACAAACTCACTTCTTGTTTCGTTTTTTTCAAACTCTCCCCAAAATGCGGATGTGGTAGTTACGGAATTTTGTTTCTCCACGCCCCTCATCATCATACATAAATGCGATGCTTCAATAACCACGGCCACACCGAGTGGATTTAAAGTTTCTTTTATGGAATTTAATATCTGGTGTGTTAGTCTTTCCTGTACCTGCAGGCGGCGGCTGTAAATATCAACTACCCTGGCTATTTTGCTCAGGCCGGTAATGTATCCATTTGGAATATAAGCCACATGGGCCTTTCCATAAAAGGGCAGCATATGGTGTTCACACATACTGTACAGTTCAATGTCCTTTACAATGATCATTTCACTCACATCTTCATGAAATTTGGCAGATTCCAAAACGGCATTGGCATCACAATCGTATCCCTGCGTCAGGAATTGCATCGCTTTGGCAACCCGTTCGGGGGTCTTTTCCAATCCTTCCCTGTTGGGATCCTCGCCTATCAGTTGCAGCGTTTTGCGGTAATTTTCTATCAGTCCCGATGTAACTTTTTCATCGTACTGCTCAATTTTTTTATACGCCATTAACTATGATTTTTATGAACGTTCTTTTAATTTTTTTTAAGTTGCCGGGTAATCCACAAAATTTCTTTCTGTTTCATAAAGACGCACCTGCAGGTCAAATTTCAATTCTATTTTATCCCTTAAAATATTATAGATAACGATGGCAATATTCTCTGCGCTTGGATTTAAATTTTTAAACTCCACAGTATCTTCATTCAGGTTCTTATGATCGAATCGTTCTATCACATTTTCCTGTACAATATCACTCAGCACTTTCATGTCCATCACATAGCCTGTCTGGGGATCGGGCTCGCCGGTTACTTTAAGAACAAGCTCATAATTATGGCCGTGAAAATGTGGATTGTTGCATTTACCAAAAACCCGCTGATTGGTAGCTTCATCCCAATCGGGATTGTTTAAGCGGTGAGCTGCGTTAAAATGTTCTTTACGGTAAACGGCTACTTTTTTACTCATGGCTATTGTATAACACTGGTACTAAAAAAATGTTCTCAAAATTTAGCGTAAATGATCAGAACAGTATTCATTGATGGCTAAAACAGAAGTATGCTGTTCAAACACATCAATTATTGAAAGTAATTATAAATAAAGTTAGGCTTTGTTTGGTAATTAATTGCCGTAGTATTCAACAAATATCCTGGGGGTTTCGTATAATTTAAGGCAGTGCAGTTGAACGCCTGCAGGGAGATGGGGAAGCAATTCGTTCCAGATACCGATAACGAGGTTTTCGCTGGAACATATTTTTCCTTTCAAAAACTCAACATCCACATTTAAATTCTTATGATCGAGTTTATCGATCACGTGCTCTTTCACGATAATACTCAGTTTTTTTACGTCAAACACAAAACCGGTTTCGGGGTCAGGTTCACCTTTGAGGGTAACATATAACTCAAAATTATGCCCATGCCAGTTCTCGTTGGCGCATTTGCCAAATACCTCCTCATTTTTTTCCCTGCTCCATGCCGGATTAAATAATTTATGAGCAGCATTAAAATGTTCTATCCTGGTGATGTAAACCATTAAAGTGCAAAAATTTTCGCAAAGGTAACTTCTAAATCCTGAAATATGAAGCGTAAACACGAAATTTGGGTATGCAAATCTTATTAATTGCTGCCACGACACCCGAAATTGAGCCCTTTACAGCAGCCCAACCGGGGATCGACGTTTTAATTACCGGGGTTGGGGTTCCGTCTGTGCTGTACCATTTGCAGAAAAGGATGCAGCAGATCGACTATGATTTTATCATTCAGGCCGGAATTGCCGGTGCATTCAGGTATGATATTCCACCTGGGCAAACTGTATTGGTAAAACAGGATTGTTTTGCCGACCTGGGCATTGAAGAAAAAGAAAATTACACGCCAATTTTTGAGACAGGATTTGCTGATAAAAATGAGCCTCCTTTTGAAAATGGCTGGCTGGTAAACAAAGCTGACTATTTAAATACTTCGGCTTTACCATTAGTTAAAGCAATAACAGTAAATAAAGTAAGTGACAGCGATCTGCAAAAACAGCAATTCATCAAACAATTTAATGCCGATATTGAAAGCATGGAAGGTGCTGCGTTGCATTATATCTGCCTGCAGGAGAACATGCCTTTCATACAGCTAAGGTCTGTATCCAATTATGTTGGCGAAAGAGATAAAACAAAATGGAAGATAAAAGAAGCGATAGAAAATTTAAATTCCGAACTGTTGAAACTCATCAACCAATTAACGAATTAACGTATTAACGGATTAACGTACTAAAATGACATTATCATTAGGCTTCTCCCCCTGTCCAAACGACAGCTTTATTTTTGATGCAATGGTCAATAATAAAATTGATACTGAAGGTTTATCATTTGATGTTGTGCTGGAAGATGTGGAAACATTGAATCAATGGGCGCTGGAAGGAAAACTGGATATTACAAAACTCAGTTACGGTGTTTTGCCTTTAGCGTTGGAAAAATATATTGTACTAAATAGTGGAAGTGCGTTGGGTAATGGAGTGGGTCCGTTGTTAATTCAAAAGTCAAAAGTAAAAAGTCAAAATGTTGAAGAGTCTTTGATAGCGATACCCGGTGAACACACTACGGCACATTTACTTTTTTCTTTAGCATACCCTCATGCAAATAACAAAGTCTTCATGCGCTATGACCAGATAGAAGATTTTGTTTTACAGGACAAAGGGCTTGGCGTAATTATTCATGAGAACCGGTTTACTTATGAAGCAAAGGGTTTGCAAAAGATCACCGACCTGGGCGATTATTGGGAAAAAGAAACGGGCAACCCGATCCCGCTTGGTGGTATTGTAGTAAAACGTGCTGTTGACAACGAAATATGCATACAGTCATCATTATAAAGAATTGAGTGGCTATGTAAAAGAACATGCGCAGGAAATGAGTGAGGAGATCATGCGTAAACATATTGACCTGTATGTAAATGCTTATTCGCTTGGACTGGGTGAAGCAGGGAAAGGAGCTGTCAAAAAATTCCTGGATGTTTATCAAACCAATAAACCCCAAACCGTATTTTCTGAAAATGACCTGTTTGTGAAATAAGAATTCAGTTCTTCCTTAGTGCCTTTGCATATACTTCCAGGCAACGTTTCCTGGCAAACTCATGTTCCACTATTGGACGGGGATAATTTAATTCATTCAGTTCGGGCACCCATTTATTGATGTACTTAAGTTCAGGATCAAATTTTTTTGTTTGGAGATAAGGATTAAAGATCCTGAAATAAGGTGCAGCATCACAACCGCTGCCTGCAGCCCACTGCCAGCCTCCATTATTGGCAGCCACGTCAAAGTCCAATAATTTTTCAGCAAAATAAGCTTCGCCCAGGCACCAGTCGAGCAATAAATGTTTGCTTAAAAAAGAGGCAACGATCATACGCACCCTGTTGTGCATAAAGCCCGTTGCATTTAATTCCCGCATGCCGGCATCTACAATGGGATAGCCTGTTTGGCCATGGCACCATTTTTCAAACTCGCCCTGGTCTCTTCGCCATTCTATATCATCATAAGCTGGTTTGAATGCTTTTCCTTTTCCAACATGCGGAAAATGCCAGAGTATCATTTGATAAAAATCTCTCCATATCAATTCATTGAGAAATGTATCGCTTAAGCCGCTGCCCTGTTTTGCGATCTGCCTGATGCTTACCGTGCCAAAACGCAGGTGTACACCCAATCTTGATGTTCCGTTGATGGCAGGAAAATTCCTTTGTTCTCCGTATTTTAAAACAAGTTGCCCGTTTAGTTCTTTGGACGGAAAAGGTTTTTCAATAGCAGTAAAACCCAAAGACCCTAAAGAAGGAAACGTAATCGCAGGTTGCCGATAAAAATTATTAAAATACTTTTCTGTTGGATATGATCTAAAATGCGATTCATTTAATACGGCTCTCCACTTCCTGCTGTAAGCTGTAAATACGGTATAAGGTTTTCCATCATCCTTGATCACTTCGTCCTTTTCAAAAATTACCTGGTCCTTAAAACTATGCAGCGATGCATCTTTTGTTTTTAATAAAGAAGCAACAGCTGCATCCCTTTCCCGGGCATAGGGTTCATAGTCATGATTGGTAAATACTTTTTCGATCGTATATTTTTCAAACAGTTCAGCAAAAGCTTCAGCGGGTGTAGTGTAAAATATTTCCAGTGAAGAGCCCAGCTTTAATAAAGAAGCCTGTATCTCTTCCAGAGCTGCATGAATAAATTCCACCCTCCTGTCTGATCTATTATCCAGTTGATCAAGAATGTTGGTATCAAAAATAAAAATGGGTACAACCCGGTTATTGTTTTCCAATGCATGGCAAAGCCCTGCATTATCTGCCAGGCGCAGGTCGCGGCGAAACCAAAATATATTTACTGTTTCCATGAATGAATATACTCATCATTAAACAGCAGAATCATTAAATAGTTGGAAAAATATCAGCATAAATTTTCTGCGTTTGGCTATTGCTGTATTTTTTATCTCCAAAGCTTTGGACCCAACGGATATGGTAGATGGAATTGCTTAAAAAAACCTCGTCAGCATTCAGCAGGTCTTCAACGGTTAATTCGCCTTCAATGACCGGGGTATTATTTTTTGCAAGATGCTGCAGTATATTTTTGCGCATTATCCCGGCAATGCAGCCTTCAGTAAGGGATGGGGTATGAATGATCTCATCTTTGATCAAAAAAATATTGGCGATCGTTGTATCGCAGATCCTGCCTGAATCATTTAACAGAACAGCATCATTCCATTTTTGCTTTTTTGCAAATAAAGCTGCCATGGTATAGGGTAAAAAATTATTGTGTTTGAGATTACTCAGTATATCACAGCTTTTTTTTACGTCATTATAAATACCAAGTACCAAACCATTGCTGTTCCATGAACCACTATCATCGGGCAGGGCCCATGTCTGTATCAGGTAGTTTGGCTTATGATCAATGTCATCGTACAAACCTCCGTTTCCTCTAAAAACCGTTAACCTTATCCTGGCTGTTTTATGATGCATGTTCTTTTTAACAAGCGCCAGGATCTGTTCTTCCAAAAGATCCGGGCTAAAAAGTTTTGGTATATTAAACTGTAAAAGCCCCATCCCTCTCCATAACCTTGCAAAATGTTCATCAATAAAGTGTACCTGGCCATGTACAGATTTCATGGTTTCAAACAGCCCGTCACCATATCTTAATCCACGGTTGTTTTCACCGATCACGGCTGAACCGTTTGGATAGATCTTCCCGTTAAAATTAAAATATTCCATCACCCAAATATAGGATTAACGATATTGACTGCCGGTGACTGCTTAAAACAAAATGCCCCCCGGTATTAGCGGGGGACAAATTTTAATTACTGTTTAGAGACCAGAGTTAAAACGATGATCAGTGTTCTTCGTTTAAAATATTATGTTTTACAGCATACATGATCAGTCCTGCTGTACTTTTAGCGCCTGTTTTTACTTTTAGTTTATCACGGATAGCTTCCACGGTACGTGGGCTGAGGTCAACCATATCGGCAATTTCCTTAGTACTTTTCTCCTCGCACATTAATTTCAGGATCAGCATCTCCTTTTCATTCAGGTGGGCTTCCTGCTGCATTAGCCTTTGTGGTGTAATATCATTTCGTTGTTTCAGGTTGGTTAGCAGCGCCTTATTGGTCAAAGAATTAAAATAATATTCCTGTTCGAAACAGGTTTTAATGGCTTCGTAAATTACTTCGCTGTCGCTGGTCTTGGTGAGGTAGCTGTTGGCCCCTATTTCCATCAGTTTGGTGATCATGCTATGGTCATCCATCATGGTCAGCATAATGATCCTTGTCTGGGGGTAAAGCTTTTTTATTTCAGGTAAAGCTGTTATGCCATCCATGATCGGCATTTGAATATCCAGGAGGATCACATCAACCGGGATCATTTTCAGCATGTTGAGTAAATGCATGCCATTGTCGGCCTCGCCAATTACTTTAATATCCTTTTTTGTACTCAGGGCTGTTTTAACACCGGCGCGGTAAAGTACGTGGTCATCTGCTATAATTACTTTTATCGGTTCGGTAATATTAGTATCATTCTGCATCATAATAGCGGTTTTTGGGTTTTCTACGGACTTAGATCTTGTCTATATAACGAAGGCTGCAAGTTCAAATTATATTCAAAGAGAATAAAGAGTGTAATTACCCTTTGTTTAACATAGGGTTTTTACGTAGAATAAAGCGGTAAATCACCCTGTTTTATCTCTTCTTTGTATAAAAAGAATTCATTATATAGCTAAATTAAAATTACAGAATTAGTTTTTATTGGTTTGTTAAAGGAGAATGGAAAAAGGGGGTTAATAGCCAATCTCAAGTTCTACTTTTAGATTGACCAGTTATTTATCTTGTAAAATGGGGTACGGATTAAAACTCTAACCAAAGATGATATCTATAGTTTTTATTAACAAGGGGAAAACAACAGGGGAAATGGGGTTTTTAGGGGATATTTATTAAATTAATTGAAGTAGTATTGTTGAGAATGAATTTTAAATGAGTATTCTAAATTATACCGTCATTTGGATTGGAACTGGAGTTATACTACTTGCTTTTATTATTTCTCTTATATTTTCAAAAAGCAATAAAGCCTATATGAATGGATTTTTTTTCTGCGTATTAATAGGCTTGTTATTATCTATAAACACAATCATTAGCAGATTTTTTTTTCTGTATGATAAGCAAATTAGTTTTCTTATTCAGAACACTTTATTTATACTTGAATTATTTTTTTGGACTTTATTTTTTTTAAAATTATTAAGAGACGCTAAAAATAAGCGGATAATACAAACTTTATTTATAACAACACTTTCACTTGCTTTTTACATACTTTATTACAATAGTACAGATCAATCAAATTTACATGTGCTTGGGTTATTAAATATTTGTAAAACCATTTTTTGTATTCTTTTCTACCATAATCTTTTCAAAAAAATATCTGACCAAAATATTCTTTTAGAACCATCTTTTTGGATTGTGAATGGCCTTATCTTTTACTCATGCCTATCCATCCCATTTTATGGACTTAATAATTATATTACACTACAATTCTCCCCTTTAATTTCTAATAATATTTTTTCAATTTCAAATATGTTGATCATTATCATGTACCTTTTCTTTATCAAAGCTTATTTGTGCAAGCCCCATCTACACAGGCCATAATAATTTTTATAGCGAAAGGTTATACCCGTGATTTTTGACAAGAAAGGGGAAAATAACAGAAAAAAATGAGGTTTTTCAGAAATGATTATTGAATTAATTGAAGTAGTATTGTTGATAATTAAATAAAATGAATACTTTAAATAATGCTGTTATTTGGATTGGAACTGGAGTAATAATAATTTCTTTTATTATTTCTCTTGTATTTTCAAAAAGCAATAAAGCTTACATGAATGGTTTCTTTTTTTGTATACTAATTGGCCTATTATTATCAATAAATGGGATTTGCTCTAAATTTCTTTTTTTATATAGTATTGAAACTTGTTTTTTTATTCAAAGTACTTTGTTTTTACTCGACTTACTTTTTTGGACCTTATTTTTTTTAAAATTATTAAAAGACGCTAGGAATCACAGAATAATAAAAATTTTATTTATACTGACTCTCTCCTTTGCTGTTTATGTACTTTATTACAATAGTACAAACAAATCAAATTTACATGTCCTTGCCTTATTAAATATCTGTAAAACCATTTTTTGTATTCTTTTCTATCATAATCTTTTCAAAAATATATCTGATCAAAATATTCTTTTAGAACCATCTTTTTGGATCGTAAATGGCCTTATCTTTTACTCATGCCTATCAATCCCATTTTATGGGCTTAGCAATTATATTCTCCTACAATTTTCTCTTCTAATTGCTAATAATATTTTTTCAATTTCAAATATGCTGATCATTATCATGTACATTTTCTTTGTAAAAGCTTTCTTATGCAAGACCCATCTACACAAGGCATAATAATTTTTATTGCTGGTATTAGTTTTTTACTATTGTTATTCATCAGCTTCATAGTAACAATAGTCTATAAATACCAGCAAAAACAAAACAACTATTTTAAAGATATAGAAGCGCTTAAGACATCACATGAAAATGCTATGTTACAATCTCAGTTAGAAATTCAGGAACAAACCCTACAAAATATTTCAAGGGAAATACATGATAATATTGGCCAGAAACTAACACTTGCAAAACTTCACTTAAATACCTTGACTTATGATGATAAAGAAAAAACTGCGGCACAGGTAAATGATTCCATAAATATAATAGGCGAAGCTATTAACGACCTGAGCGACCTGAGCCATAGCATGAGCAGTGAAATTATTTTGAACAATGGTTTAATAAAGGCCCTGGAATATGAAGAAAACCAATTAAAAAGATCCGGTTTATATGAAATACAGTTTGCAACAACAGGCAACCCCGTTTATTTAGAAAGCAGCACTGAGTTGGTTCTTTTCAGGATAGTTCAGGAAGTGTTGAACAATATCATAAAACATGCGTCAGCATCATCCATACAAATGCATGTACACTATAATGAGGCAGATCTTTCAATCGAGATACATGATAATGGCAAAGGATTTAATTTAGTTGAAAATATGAAAGGAACCGGTTTGCAAAATATAAGAAAAAGAACTGCCTTGCTAAATGGTAATTTACAGATCAGCAGTGATGAAAACAACGGCACAGAAATTAAGCTCAAAATACCGCTTTATGAAAACAAACCAGTTATATAAACTTATCCTGGCCGATGATCATATTCTTTTAAGGGATGCACTGGCCAACCTGATCAATAAATTTGAAGAATTTAATGTTACAGCGGTTGCCGGGAATGGTAAAGAAGTGATACAATGTATTGAGAACGGGACAGTAGCAGATATGGTGCTGATGGATCTGAATATGCCGGAAATGGACGGTTACGAAGCAGCCAAATGGCTGGTTAAGAACAGGCCCGACATAAAAATAGTTATTTTAACCATGTACGACAGCGAGATAGCATTGATCAGGTTACTCCAGGCCGGTGTGAATGGGTTTTTAAAAAAAGATATCCATCCTGCTGAATTAAAAAATGCTTTACTTACTGTTGCAGGTGGCGATTTCTATTACTCCAATCATACAACTGTAAAACTTGCATCGCTTTTTCGCAAGAGTTCAGCAAAGCAATCAAACCTGGAAAGATCGATCCTGAATGATGCAGAGATCGAGTTTTTAAAATTGGCAAGTACAGAAATGACCTATAAAGAAATTGCACAAGCTATGGATCTGTCCCCCAGGCATATTGACAGTTACCGGGATGCACTCTTCAGTAAGCTAGATGTTAAAAGCCGTGTAGGACTGGTAATATATGCAGTTAAGAACGGGATCGTTAACTTTTAAACCAGTTTTACTCGATCAGTTTATTACGCATACCATACATAATTAAACCACCAATGGTTTTGGCATCTACTTTCGTCTTCATATTCTGGCGGATGGTTTCTATGGTACGTGGGCTGAGGAAGATTATTTTTGATATTTCTTCAGTGGTTTTATCTTCAGCCAAGAGTTTCAATATCTTTAGTTCCTTTTCATTAAAGTTAACAGGAGTATTGCTGCCATAGTGTTGCCGCACATTCTTTTTCTGCATCAGTTTACCCATAACGGCCTTATTTACCAGGTCGTTAAAATAAAAATCATCATTCATACAGGTAAGTATAGCTTCATAGATCTCTTCAGGGTCGGTGGTCTTGGTCAAATAGGCATTGGCACCCATTTCCATCATTTTACTGATCATCTGCTGATCATCGTACATGGTAAGTACAATGATCTTGATATCCTCGTATTCTTTACGGATCAGCTGAATCCCATTGATCCCGTCAATTTCCGGCATCCTGATATCCATTAAAAGCACTTCGGGCTTTTTTATGGCTATTTTGTGCATCATGTCCTTGCCGTCCTCGGCTTCCCATAACATTTTGAGGTTCTCTTTTCCTGAAAGCGCCATCTTAATGCCATCCCTGAAGATCTTGTGGTCATCGGCTATGGCGATCTTGATTAACTGGTCGTTTTGCATTGTAATTGATATTGGGGGTTAATATAAAAGCAGTTGAAGTTACAAATTTCGGTTTACTTATGTCTAATTCTTTAATTATTTGAGCGTCAATATTTTTACAGGCAACTGGTTACCATGGCGTTCGGGATTATTACTACGTAATTTTACGATTATAAATACAGGTTAAACTACGTATCCCTTTTGCACTTATACCTATTAAAAAGTATTTACTACAGATTAAAAATCGGGCATTAATCCGCTTGTACCGGCCTGGTAACCGTTATACATTTGTACCAGTTGATTGACATTGGTTAAATGAATATCCCAATATCCAAATATCCAATAGAAATACAAAAAATTTCCAATTATCCAGGAAAACCAGTTTGTGCTTGTTTTACCAGTGTCGATCAACTATTTTAAAAGTCCCGCTGTAAATCCAATATGCCACATTCTTATAACTCATTTATACCATGTATCATGAACTGGAACCCCTGTAGAACCTGGTATTTTCAAACCTGCCCCGGTTTTTAGTAAAAGCCCTTATTTCAAAATAACACTTACGTATTAATACGAAGGTAAAGTTACTATCTATTTCCATAGTAATTTTACTATCTTGCATTAGTGTTTTTACCCTAATTTGCGGTGGTATTTTACGCACATTTTATGCAGGATCGTTGATGGTGCTAGATTTTGACCATTTTGAAGTTTGACTGCCCAGATTCAGGGGTTGCTAAAATTTAGCTTTTGGTGCAAGTTTACATCAGAAAATTACTTTTAGAAACCTTTAAACTAACAAATTATGTTTAGTGGATTATTAGAAATGATTCTTGAGTGCCTTTGCTAATCAAGTTAATCAATTTATATTTTTGATTTTAAGAACCAATGGTTATTTTTGATTAAATAACCTTTTTTTATCTTACAGAATCTAAAATATATAACTTACGTCTCGGAACTTTTACCTTTTTTTCTTTTTCTTATATTCATAAAACGGAATATGACAAGAGAAAAAAGGGTGTTTTTTTTATATACCATCCTGATTGCCATTCTTGTAGTAATTGGATTTAGTTTATTATATATATATAAATCAACTGAAAATTATCACTCGGTAGTAAGAGCCTACGTAATAATTGAATACTTATTACTTACATACTTATTTACACTTTATATTAGAAATACATTAGTCAAAAAAGCTATACTATTTTCCCAATTAGGATTCCTTTTGTTTTGCATTTATGATTATTTTATAGCAAAAACACCAGGTTTACCATTTGTACCTGCAAGTATCGGTCATATTCTCTTATTGATCTTTATCGTTTATTTCTTCTTTGAAATCATGCAGGAAATGGTAGTTGAGCCAATTTACCACAAGGCGGCTTTTTGGATATCGGTGGCATTTATAATTAATTCATCAGGTAATTTCTTTTTGTTTTTGTATTCAAAGAATAGCTATAATGATGAAATATTTAAAAAACAATATACTATCATATATACTACAGTTACAGTAATTAAAAATTTAATTTTGTGTATTTCAATTCTTATTAAAGAAAAACAAGAGCCACAATCCCCCAATCAACTTGTTGATATCGATTTAGATTCATTTCACCCTATTAAGAACAAAACATAACAGCAATAACCTAAGATGTTTTTTTTACAGGCTATTAATAATTCTTCAGGAATAAATACAGCTATGTTTCTCGGAACATTGGGTATGCTTACGCTTGCTATTGCTATTGTTGGTTTTGTGATCTTTCACCAGCGAAAAGTTATCCGTTACAATAACCAGTTAAAAAAACTGGAGGAAGAAAAGCAGCAGATATTGCTGAATGCATCCATCCGTTTCCAGGAAGAAGAACGTAACCGTATTGCTGCCGACCTGCATGATGATGCCGGACCTTTATTGGCAACTGCCCGGCTTTACCTGAACGAGAACCTGGTAAACCAGGAAAAAGCACAACAACTGCAAAGTATCTTCAGCGCCAAACAGATCCTGGACGACGCCATTTTACTGATACGCAATATCAGCCATAGCCTGATGCCCCCCACCCTTAAGAATTTCGGGCTGGAGAGTGCGGCTACCGACCTGTTCCAAAAAATTGGTGCAAGCGGCAGCTTAAATGCAAGCGCCCGTTTTCATGATTACCGTACCAGGCTTAAAGTGGAGCAGGAATTACTGGTGTTCCGCATCATACAGGAACTGGTAAACAATATCCTGAAACATAGTAACCCGGGTTTTATTCACTTAACGCAAAATATCAGCGCCAATAAAATGTATTTCCGCATTCACCATGATGGTACAGGAATCGTTCAGGCAGACTTTGAAAAACTGAACCACAGTACGCTCGGGCTTGGACTTAAAAATATTGCCAGCCGTATTAAAGTACTCAATGGAAGGATATTTTTTGAAATAGACCCAAGCAAAACATATTACAAAGTAACTATTGAGATACCAAGAGAACCTGCCATATAACAGCTTTATTTTGCCGGTCACATCATGTATTGCTGTCATACTATCTATGAATAACGATATTCAATTTAGAAATGAATTTACTTTTATGTAATTTCGCCGAAGAGCCAAACTTATGAATGAGATTAAAGTTGCCATAGCAGACGACCATAAAATTTTCAGGAAAGGTGTTATTCTTTCCATGAGATCATATTCCAATATCAAATTTGTACTGGAAGCGGATAATGGTGAGGAACTTTTGGAAAAGATCCCTGAATTTGAACCCGATGTTATATTATGTGACCTGAAAATGCCTGTCAAAGACGGTATTGATACAACCAAACTCATCACCAAGAATTTCCCGAATATCCGGGTCATCATTCTTACCATGTACGAGGATGAGCGTTTTGTGGGCCATTTGATGGATTGCGGTGCGGCAGGCTACCTGCTGAAAAGTACCGACCCCGCCGAAATTAAAAAAGCGATCATTGATGTTATGCGTACCGGGTTTTACCTTAACCCCTTTGTAAATAAAGTGCTCATCAAGAAAAATTACTCCAAACAAAAATTCAATCCTTCACTTACATCAGAAGTTGTGCTTAGCGAAAGGGAAAAAGAAGTACTTACCCTGGTTTGTATGGAATTTACTGCCACTGAGATAGCTGCTAAAATGGACATCAGTGCCAGGACGGTAGAAGCTATAAAAGACAGGCTAATGGAAAGGTTTGGAGTTAAAAACTCGGTTGGCCTTGTTTTTTATGCGATGAAAAACTCGCTGATCGACTAAAAAAGACCAAACAACTTGGCATCAATACTTGTAATGATCTGCCCCAGGTGTTCCTCATTTTCAGCAAACTTATTTTTATCTGCATCAATGATCAATAAGGGCCCTTCTTTGTAATTGTCTATCCAGCCATTATAGAACTCATTCAGTTTTTTTAAATAATCAAGGCGGATATTTTCTTCATACTCCCTACCCCGTTTTTGTATTT
>Ga0193708_1000168_pt1 | contig 13902 bp, 21 predicted proteins | sample H3c1metaG_FD_160570 | JGI IMG/M metagenome (GOLD analysis project Ga0193708, IMG submission 160570) | Soil microbial communities from a riparian zone of the East river system, Colorado, United States - H3c1 | ecosystem: Environmental > Terrestrial > Soil > Riparian zone | place: USA: East River...
TTTTGTAATTGCACATAAAAGCGCAGATCCTGATGTGGTGGTTACTGCATTGGCAAGAGGCGCATTTGAATACCAGGGACAAAAATGCTCGGCTGCATCAAGGGCTTATATCCCATCCAATATGGCGGCGGAAGTAAAAAAGAAATTGGTTGATGTTATAAAGACAATGAAGATGGGAACGGTGGAAGACTTTACCAATTTCATCAATGCCGTGATAGATGAAAAGAGTTTTGATAAGCTGGAAGGTTATATCAAAGGCGCAAGAAAAAGAGATGCAAAAGCAAAGATATGGGTAGGAGGCAAGTGTGATAAGACGGATGGCTACTTTATTGAGCCAACGGTGATCGAAGCAACAGATCCGAATTATGTTACCATGTGCGAAGAATTATTCGGGCCGGTGCTTACCGTTTATATCTATGACGAAAATAAATACGAAGAAACACTGAAGCTGGTAGATGCCACTTCTCCCTATGCATTAACAGGCGCTGTAATTGCACAGGATCGTTTTGCGGTGGAGCTGGCAACAAATAAATTGCGCAATGCTGCCGGTAATTTTTACATCAATGATAAGCCAACAGGCGCCGTGGTAGGCCAGCAGCCATTTGGCGGCGCAAGGGGCAGCGGTACCAATGATAAGGCGGGTTCTATTTTAAATTTATACCGCTGGTTAAGTGCCAGGACGGTCAAAGAAACCTTTAATTCACCAACGGATTACCGTTACCCTTTTATGCAGGAGAAATAAGGGAAGTAAATAAAGTAGAAAGTAAATAAAGTAACAGATATATTCGCTTTACAAATAGTAAGCTTGAAAACCATTTTAGATAAACAACAATTACACCTCACCATATTAAGGCTGGCGCACCAGTTGTTGGAAAACCACCTTGACCTGAAGGATGTGGTGTTCATCGGCATACAGCCACGTGGTGTGCATGTGGGAGCAAAGATCGTGGAATGCATCAAAGCGCTTTATCCCAATGAAAAAATGCAGTACGGCATTTTGGACATTACTTTTTACCGCGACGATGTAAGAGACGAATTGCACGTTGCCAATAAAACCGATATTCCTTTTTCAATTGAAGGCAAGAAGGTCATTTTAATAGACGATGTATTATACACCGGCCGAACCATCCGTGCAGCCCTGGATGCCATACAGGATTTTGGCAGGCCGAAGAAGGTGGAATTGTGTGTGCTGGTAGACAGGAGGTTCAACCGTGAATTACCCATCCAGCCTGATTATTGCGGCAAGGCCATTGACTCTATCGTTTCGCAGAAAGTGAAGGTGGAGTGGGACAGGGAGGCTGTAGTGCTGTACTGAGTTAGGTTGATATGTTGATGGGTTGATAAGTTCACAAGTAATTGCCGGCCAACTTTTCAACAATCTGACTTGTTAACCTGTAAACAATCCTTTAACTTCGCTGCTTAATGCAACTATCTACCAAACATCTATTGGGCATTAAAGACCTCACAGCACAAGATATTTCCCTTATTTTAACGACGGCAACACAGTTCAAGGAAGTTTTACAGCGTTCTGTAAAAAAAGTTCCTTCATTGCGTGACGTGACCATCGTGAATTTGTTTTACGAGAATTCTACCCGTACAAGGATATCATTTGAGCTGGCTGAAAGGCGCCTTAGTGCAGATACCATTAATTTTTCCGCTTCTGCTTCTTCCATATCCAAAGGAGAGACCCTGCTGGATACCGTGAATAATATTTTAAGCATGAAAGTGGATATGGTGGTAATGCGGCACAGTGCAAGCGGCGCTCCTCATTTTTTGGCCAAACATATTCCCGCTGCGATCATTAATGCAGGAGACGGTATCAATGAGCACCCAACGCAGGCCTTACTTGATGCATTATCCATACAGGAAAAATTAGGAACTTTGGCAGGGAAGAAAGTGGTGCTTATCGGTGATATCATGCATTCAAGGGTGGCGCTCAGTAATATCTATCTTTTAAATAAAATGGGCGCCGAGGTAATGGTTGCCGGGCCGCCAACACTTATCCCAAAATACATCCGCGAAGCATTGAATGTAAAAGTGGAATACAATTTAAAGAAGGCCCTGGAATGGTGTGACGTGGCGAATGTATTACGCATCCAGCTGGAACGGCAGAACCAGGTGCTGTTTTCTTCCTTAAGGGAATATAACCTGGCTTACGGCGTGAGTAAAAAATTACTGGATGGGTTGAAGAAAGAAATTGTAATTATGCATCCCGGGCCCATCAACAGGGGAGTGGAGATCGACAGTGATGTTGCAGACAGCCACCAATCCATAATTTTGCAACAGGTTGAAAATGGTGTGGCGGTGAGGATGGCGGCTTTGTACCTGCTGGCAGGAAAGCATAATTAGGAATTGGGAATTAGGAATTAGGTTTTGGACGCAGGATGTATTCAATCATCAAATCACCAAATCTTCAAATCTTCAAATCGATGACCCGTATTTGTTTATTTCCCGGAACATTTGATCCCTTAACACTGGGCCATACAGATATCATTGACAGGGCGCTGCCGCTGTTTGATAAATTAGTGATCGGTATTGGCAGGAACAGCAGTAAAAAACCAATGTTCAGTGAAAGCCAAAGGCTGAAATGGGTGAGAGAGATCTATAAGAATAACCCGAAGATAGAAGCACTGGCCTATGATGGCTTGACGGTTGAGTGTTGTAAAAAAGTTGGCGCAAGGTTTATTTTGCGTGGTATCCGTTACGTGAATGATTTTGAATATGAAAAAGCAATTGCTGATATGAACCGGAGTATTGACGGTCATATCGAAACCATTTTTCTTACCTGCCTGCCGCAATTCACTTCAGTTGCATCCACATTGGTGAGAGATGTGCTGCACAATGGCGGTGATGTTTCGCAGTTCCTGCCCGATGTTGTTAAAAGGTCAATCGGTAAAAAGAAATAATTTTTGGCAACTACAAGATCACTTATGTCTATCTGGTTCAATAAATCTTTATCGCTTGCAGATCTGCTCCCGCTTGGTCCAAATACCATGTCGGAATACCTGGGTATGGAATGGGTGGCTGTGGGCGATGACTATATCAAAATGAAGATGCCGGTTGACCACCGTACCAGGCAGCCTTATGGGTTATTGCACGGTGGCGCAAGCTGTGCCCTTGCAGAAACTGTAGGTAGTGTCGCCTCTCATTTTGTGATCGACCCGGAAAGATTCCTTTGTGTTGGGCTTGATATCAATGCCAATCATATACGTGGCGTAATGGGTGGTTATGTAACAGCAACCTGCACACCTCTTCACATTGGCGCATTAACCCATGTTTGGGATATTAAGATACATGATGAGAAAGAGAAGCTGGTTTGTATCAGTCGTTTGACTGTAGCACTCCTGCGAAAGTCCGGGAAGTGAAGAAGCTAGCTTCAAGATACAAGCCACAAGGGGGCAACCTATAATTGTTAAGTGCCTGCACATCAGAAAAGATCTCAACTTTTATGCTTCGCCCTTGTAGCTGCTTTCCTTGCAGCTTGCTCTCACGGTGCATCAAAAAAAACACCCAGTATATTTTTTATTGAAGGGTATGTATTTTTCATGGGTTCTTTAATATCAATGGTCTTCACCCATTTTATATCCGTAATATTCTCTTCTTTTTGTGGCACCAGGTGCTGGTTGGCAGAACAGGTAATGTAAAACCAATGAGATATTTTTAAGAAATGCTTGCCGAATTCATCGTAAACATGATAGGTTTCGCCCGTTTTCTTTCTTAGTGTAAGGTCCTTCACGCCTGTTTCCTCGGTAACTTCCCGCATAGCGCAGTCTTCAAGCTTTTCTCCTTTTTCAAGCTTGCCTTTTGGAAGGTCCCACTTGCCCAGGCGGTAAATAAAGAGCAACTCCTTGTTATTGTTTTGTACTATTCCGCCCGCGGCTTCAACTACCGTAAAGTTTTTAAAGAAGGCCTTCTTTAATTTTTCCAGGTCAGCATTCCATAATACACCTGCATGAAACTCTTCTTTCTTTATCTCGTGCAACATTGATTTTATTGCCTGGGGAGATATCTCATCAACAAAAACAGCATCGGGGTGATGCAGTATTTCGTTTAGTTCCTTATCAATTTCATCACAGAGAAAAACCGGTTTATCGCCAAAATAAATTTTGATGTACATAAATAAATTTCAATTTTCAAATTGCAAAGGTCAAATTTGTATCATGACAAACGAAAAAGCAGTAGCTGAAAAGCTTTTACAAATTAATGCAATTAAATTAAGCCCGCAAGAACCCTTTACCTGGGCCAGCGGCTGGAAGAGCCCGATCTATTGTGATAATCGTAAGGTTTTATCTTACCCGTATATCCGCGACTTCATTAAAAGCGAGATGTGCAGCGTTATTTTTGAAAGATTCCCCGAAGCTGAAGTACTTGCCGGTGTTGCCACAGCAGGTATTGCCTGGGGTGCAATGGCAGCTGACCAGCTTAAGCTGCCCTATATCTATGTACGGCCAAAGCCAAAAGAACATGGTCTTGGTAACCAAATAGAAGGCAGGCTTGAAAAAGGACAAAAGGTTCTTGTAATTGAAGACCTGATCTCAACAGGGAAGAGCAGCCTGCAGGTTTGTGAAGTATTAAGAACAGCCGGGGCGGAGGTGATGGGCATGGTTTCCATCTTTACTTATGGATTTGGAATAGCGGATGATGCTTTTAAAGCTGCCGGGATCCCGTATCAATCCCTTACCAACTACCAGGCGCTTATAAGCCTGGCTTTAGAAAAGGGTATCGTAAGCGCAGAACAACAAAATACCTTGTTAAATTGGAGATCTGATCCCGCAGGATGGCTGGGGAATTAATAACTTTATTCAAATTTCAAAGCATGAAAGCAATTTCACTCGGTTTTTTGGCCACTTTTTGCGCTGTTACAGTCAGCTTTGCCCAATACCAGCCAACTAAAGCAACAGGTAAGGCCGTGATAAAAACACCCCATATCCTCTGCGATGTATGCAGGGACAGGGTAACATTCTTTCTCACCCACCAGGATGGAATAAGTTCTGTAAAAGTGAACACCAGGAGCAAAACCACTACGGTGGCCTGGCTAAATGACCGGACTACCCTGGAAAATATAAAGGTCGCCATCGCAAACCTTGGATTTGATGCCGATGACGTAGAAGCAGAGGAATATGCTTTTAAAAGACTTCCTAAGGATTGCCGGGCTCATAAACCCCCGCCTGAGACTCCCAAAAATTAAACTATTTACTTTTAGTAGAGGCTAAACTTGTGTATTCCTTCGTAATTAACGGGGAATATCTTATAAACATTAGCCTTACCAAGCGTTACTTTCCCGGTCACCTTTAACATCACTTCTTTGCCCAAAAATGTGCTAAGGGCATTTTTCAGCAGGTTCTTCATATCAACTTCAACCTGCACCGGCAGGGTAAATTCCCCCCTTTTTGGGATATGGATCTGGTATTCCTGTAAACTATGGCCGAGGTAATTATTATCTACATAAATGTCCAGGTCGGTAAGCTTAAGCTGTAACCCGAAATTATTGGGGTTATAATAGACCAGGTCCATTTTGATCATGGACGAGGCAGCCCCGATCTTTTCAACTTTCAGGTTTTTAAAATCCCTGTACTCCAGGTCTTTTGGAGCACGACAGGACGACAGCAGGAACAAAAAACCAAAGGAGAGGGCCAGGAGGCAGGAGGTACTATTTTTCATACAAATTTTTCAACTGTAATTTAAGCCAAGAAATCGAGACAACAAGAAGGCCAAAAAATGGGCGACGATATACTTACGACCACAGGTTATTTGTAACCGTTAGTTTATCATCTTGTTATAAAGATTTTTAGTTTTTTGCTTATTCATTTTTTGAGGCATGTAAGAATCAGAAATTGCTAATTTGTCATAGCTGTTTATTAGCCTGGGCAGCTACTTAAAGTAATATAGCAGATAAAAGGATTAATGAGGTTGCCTATCGAATAGCTTGTAGTAAGAGAAGTATTTGGAAGCAAGCGATATAATTACACTCGAAAATAAGACAGCATCTATACTGTGAAGTTGCCCATCTGTTAACCATTGTAATCTGGGAGGGGTGGCTAAATGCCATACTACCAAGTAGATACATGCCCACTACTACAACATTATGCAAATGCCTTTTATAAGAGGTTGCTCGCTTATGGTCGTCAAATTTATCCTTCTTTTCCCCGACCGCTAACTTTTGGTCATAATCCAAGCCTGCTTGCTGAGAAACGGCATGAATAAACTGATCCTGTACTGATTCGGTTGTAGACATAAATTATTAGGCGGGTAACAAAGCGGCTAAAGCCTGCGGGTTAACTCCGGTATCCTTCATTCTTTCCTTATAATGTGCTTTTATATAATCGTTCGGGATGGGTATATGTCTTTGGGTTTTTGCTCCTTCTTCGTGCCATACTTTGTACCATGGTGTACCTACTTGGTGGGTCATGGCACTTAATTTTATTCCATCATATTTTCCGTATGCTTTCCAGATCATATCCAAAAAAGGCTCAATTGGCTTATCAGGCATCGGATAAACCCATTTATTAGGCTCTATATACAGCATGGTAATAGGACAGTCGCCATAGCCTTTAAACTCATTGTAAAGGGTATCGATAACTGGCCCGTATTTCCAAGCGTAAATGGTTTCGGTTAAAAGTGGCTCATCTTTAATCCCTAAATGCCACCCATGGGCTATATAGCATAGCTTTATTAGCTTCATTGGCGTTACTTCTTCGCCCGTATCTTGGGCTCTCTTTAGAAAGTAATTTGCTATTTGGAAGGAGGTGTACATGGCGTAAAGTTACTAAACTTTTTAGTTTAGCCATGTTAAGGTACAGTAAAAATTTATACCCAAACCATTAATTTTTAGAGAAAAACAACATATAAAGTGGGGTTTTTCCCCTCAAACCCGATTTTTTATTTCAAAGAACTACTTAAAAATCTCAATCGTCGTATTTTACCATTGCTTGCGAATACTTAGTAAAACCGCCTATTTCTGGTTGATAGACCGCTACGCTAACACCTCCGAATGGATGCCATTCTTTTTTCATAGCGGCATTTACCGCCAGTTGCAATTCAGTTGCCTCAACTGCATCAATGATCCTATATTCTATTATCTTTTTCATAAAAGCTATTTTGCGTTGTTTAAAGCTGATATTAATTAGCTACTTCGTGATTGCCTTGATAATATTTTACAAAAGCCTGTGTTAACACTATCCCGGAAGCATCAGCCCATACGGAAGTTGTATTGCCATAAAGAACCCACCCATCCTTTAGTTTGTTTTTTACTAATTCGTCGAATCCTTTAAATCCTTGTGTTACTGTACAAAAATCAATTACTTGTTGCATACGATTTGTTTTATTAGGTTATTATTTTGCTTTTTTCTTTGCTCCCTTTTTAGGCAACGGGGTATTGAGTGCCTTTTTCATAGCTGCCTCAAAGCCCATATCCAGCTTAACTACAATATCCTTTTTTTGGGTGGCTGCTTTCTTTTTAGCTGCCTTTTTCTTTGTTGCCATTTATTTAAGTATTTCGCTTACTACTATTAGCTGAAAAGTTCTTTTAACTTTTTGACTGTCTTCAGAAGGTATTTGAAGTAATTTATAATGACCTTTAGGGCTATTATCTAAGTGTGTCAACCTGTACCATCCTTCTTTTGATGAGCCTTTTTTTGTACCTCCGATTTTCCATTTGCCCAATGTCCATACAATAAGTAAAACTATATGGCTCTTATTTGAATGACCTAAAAAATCTTCAAGATTTGGCTCTAATTCAGCATAAATAAATTCATCTCTACTTTCGTCATATAGCATGCAGTCAAATGAATATTGGGCATTATAATCTATCAGTTTATAAGAGGGGTGGATTTTTTCATTACATAATCCTGGGCTATAAGTATTGCCAGTTCTGCATCAGTATCTGGCTTAAATATAAATCCAGAATTAAACCCTTTGATAACTACCTCTGCTGTTTTAGAGACTCTTTTACGTGCTAATTCCTCCCGCTGTTTAAACTTTTTATTACCAGTTTTTTCTTTGAACTTATCTAATTTAGCTAATTGAGGATTTATGAATTGTGTAATAAGCCTACCAACAGTTTTTTTAAAAAGATTTTCTAATTGAGGGTTATTAAATTTAATTGAATTTCTTGATAGTGTTATTTCACTCCTTAACCAATCTATTGTCAATTCGCTTCTCATGGACGATTTAAACTGAATATATTTACTTATGCCAGCAGTATATTTATCATTAGAAAAATCGCTTTTTAATAATCTACCATATACCCCCCTTAAAGATTCTTTTAAGTTTTTGGGCTTATCTCCTTGCATGCCTGCAAAATAAATAATACCACTTGCATCATTTTCTTTATCTACTACATGAATAGGCTCACATTCTGAAAGTTCGCTATCGAATAGATTTGTAACAATCTGAATCTTATTTTCGGCATACAGCTTTTTAGTTATTTCGCTTAATCCAGTAAAATTCTTTTGGAATGGGGCTACAGCATTTTTAGCAACTGAAATAAACCCGCAATAGCAATTAAATTCCCCATTATCATTGGGTAAATTACCTAACACCTTTATATATTCATCCAATTGGCTTTTGTCAGTTGGATTTTTTAAAGTTAAAATAATAATCGTGCCTTTACTATCTGCTGTTGGTTTATCAGATTCATCAAAATCATATCCTTTTGAATCACCTTCCATCATTTTATCAAACTCGGCTAAGTCTATAGTTGTAGAATATTTTTTATTGTCCTCTTGGGAGCAGGTTGTAACTGTGATTTCATTTGCAATATTAACAATAGCCTTAAATCCGAATCCATAACTGCCTAAGTATATTCTTCCCCCCGGCTCTGCATATAAACTTTCCTTTTTTCCCCCGCCAATTGTAAGCATTTCCCCCATTGCAGTATGATTAAAGCCTTTGCCGTCATCAAAAATGTATAGTTTAAAATTTAATTCATCTAAAAGAAATAATGCAGTAGAGGCAATAGCATCATAACTATTAGCGGCTATTTCTTCAATTACAGATACTTCATTATATTCCTTTAATGACGTTCTGTAGCCTTTGGGGTTAATAGCAGGTTTAATCTGACCCCATATCTGTATCATTTGTCGGGAATGGAATATACGCAACATTGGTTAAATGTTTTTTCATTTTTCATTGGGTTTTGACTTTTGGATAAGGGTTTTATAGTCTAATCTCTGTCCTTCTGCGTTCATCATAGTGGTGTAAACTTGTCTTTATCCGTTGTTTTTCTCATGTTAAACCTGTAACTGGTCTCTGTGCAGTATCGTTGCAGGTGTTTCGGGCTTACTTGGTGGTATATGCCGTATATGGATCGCTTAAGGCATGAGAAAAAGCCCTCAACCCCATTTGTATAGGCTAAACCGTCTCTATATTGGCTTTGTGAGTGGTTAACTGTGCCGTGTCCTGCATATTCAAAGGCTAATCCCTGGTATGAAAGATGAGTGTCCGTCATAAGGACGGCATTTGAATTGACATTAGCCCTTACAACGTCTTTAAATGTGTTTTTACCTATTACAGTCAATCGGGCTTTGCCATCACGTTCTAATAAGCCCATTACAGCCGTTTTATTATCTACCTCATGCTTTTGCATCCAAGCCCGTTTGCCTCGGTTCATATTGGCAAATTTTCCCCCTACATAGGTCTCATCCACTTCTACAATTTGACTGTCTAAGGGTGCAGGATCATTGTCGCCCATTATGTGCCTTATCCGGTGCAAAATGAACCAAGCCGTCTTTTGAGTGCAGCCCATATCACGGGCTAACTGATGGCTGCTGATCCCTTTTTTATGCCCCGAAATAAGAAACATTGCGCCATCCATGTAGAAAGTGGAATATGGGATTTTTCAAAGATTGTGCCTTTGGTAACTGAAAAGTCCTTTTTACAGGATTTTGAACTGCACCTGTATTTTCCACTTTTGAGCAAATAGGGGTTTGAGCGATCACAATGTGGACAAACCGGCGATCCTCCCCAGCGTAACAGAGCATAATATTCCCTACACCTTTTTTCATCCTTGAGGTAGGTCATTAGCTGTTTTAGATTTTTAAATTCCATTAGTTATAATTTTTTGATAGTGATAAAAAGGTTAGCAAGCTGGCAAAATGACGGGAGGGGAGCAAGCACATTTTGGACACCTTTTTGGCAACTGCGGCTAACATCTTTTGCACAGCCTTGTGGTCGGAAATATATTGTAGCCAAAAAATGGCAAAAAATCACTGCTAAATAAGGTAGTAATAATCAATGTTATTATGACAGTTTGCAAAAATAAAGACAGCCAAAAATCATAGTATAAATATTTATACAGTTTTACATTGGTTATTAAGTGTTTATAATGTTTTAATACTATAAAAATATACTACAAAAATGCAACTAATTTTGATTTTACGGGGCGAATTTCGTAAAAATTTATCATTTTCAATAAAAATATGGCTTTGTAGAATTAATAATAAGCTTATAAGTTTATTATGAATGCTTAATGTTATTTTATGTTGTATAAACACACAGATAAAATTATTTAACATATTTGACCGGGTCAAAATGCAAAAACTGAAATAAGATTGGGGTAATGATGACGTTAATGATGGGAGAAAGATCTTATGAACAGCACCTGGCGGTCAGGGCTCCGGGTTTTCATAAATGGCAGTTTTGGCCTGGAGGGCGTTGATCTTCTCCTGCAGCGCAACCTGTTTTAGCGGACCGTACTTTTCAATCCTGGAACTTATTTTATCCGCCTGCTCCTGCCAGTACCAGGCTTTGGTTTTATCGGAGTTTGGGTCGCCGAGGATCTTTTGCACCCGCCTTAGACTTTCAGAAAGATCATTGTATTTTGAAAGCATCCGCCGGAGTTTTCTTTCCGACAGGTGAATATCGAGCCTCGAGATATTTGCCTTTGCACGGGCCATTTGGGCGAGCCAGATCGTATAGAAGTGGGTCGTTCCCTGTCTGGTCAGGGCCAGACATAGCCATTTCAAGCTCAGCCAGGCGATGCCGGTCATTCATTTTCAACGGGCGCAAGCCAGTTTCCGCAAGCGACAAGGTACTTCTCGGAATAGATAAGAAGAGCGCCAGTTCCGCCTGTGTAAGACTAAGTTTTTTGCGTATTTCCTTTATTTGTCCCATTTGCTGGTATATATATTATATATAGTGTAGCATTTTTTTGCGGATCGATTTTTTTGCTACATCCATATTCAGATCTCATCGACCCCGGTTTGTTATCACTAATCTAAGAAAAAAGACCTGGAATAGGAAATTATACTCATATGAAATTGGCCATTTTGGATCATGTAGAACGGTAACTACAAAAACAGCTTTAAGTGTGCTACGTGTCAACCCCTTTGGGTAAAAAAGTAAGATTACTATTATGATTTTTGTAAGCTGAGAGGCATAATTTTGCGAAAAGCGCAATAAACCTTCGCTTTAATAGAAAAATCTTTACTATTTAATTGATTGTTTTGTTTGAAAAATATTAACAATTTCAATATTAAGACCTAGAAATTATTTAATAAAAAGACCATTTTACGTATTTTCACCCCTTTGGCAGTAAAATTACGGTGGAGAAAACTTGCGGTTTCCGAAAATGCACTGTATGTTTGCATTGAAATTATGGATGACACGATTACCTCGGTTATTCATTCTTTCCAAAACTAAACTCCATCCTCCTCTAAAGAACCATCCAAATTTGGTCCGGGTATAACAACCCTACGTCAAGTTCCTGTTTAGAACCAACAACTGAAACCTCAAACCACCAAGAAATGAAAAAGATTTTTACATTAGTATTAGTATGTCTTACCATAAGTGCAACTGCACAATTTGAAACCTGCCCTCCAGGCACGGATCCGAATTCAGTCCCAAAATTTGCCGGTGTTCCTACCTTAGTAAGTGGTACTCATTTACAGGAAAATGCTGTTTACAGGTATGATAATGCTGTAACTATGCCCTACAGCATGTATGCATTGGTTACCATCGTTGATATCGATAAGGCAAAACTTGTGGCTATTGATGAAAGGGATCTTAATGATGTTAATAAAGACAATCGTTTTCAACCGCAGATAGCTCCTGATGTTACTACTTTGAGCAGCAACAGGAAGGGCCTGGTTACTTTTAAGATGGCTTTTTACAAGACAAGCAATGGTAACTCCGCAAATATCAACGGCCTTAAGTTCACCCATTATGATATGGATGGATTTACCAACGGCAGTACCGGTTATTACAGGGAAGTAGGCTGTATAACGAATGCGCAAAGTGTTTTAACCAGCATACTGCCGCTTAGCAACCTTTTAAATATTCTTCCATATTTGGATCTTGGATTTCTCTGGAACCAATACAATGGTTCTACAATTGAACATGACGGTATCTCTTTTGATCCTGAAGTTGCCCTGGTAGCAAATTACGGACCCACTTCTGTAGTTAATTTCAGAATGGGTTACGATTTCAAAAAAGGAAATGGCAACAACTTAAGCGCACCTGCAGGCAGGCAATATGCTGCAAAATTTGGTTGTTTCCAGTTTGCAAGCGGAAGTTTGCCGGTTACACTGAGTTTCTTTGGTGTAGTTGGTAAAGATCATAAAGCAACTGCAAGCTGGACAACTGAAACTGAGGTTAACCATGACCGTTTTGAACTGGAAAGGAGCTTTGATAATACCAATTTTAAAACCGTTGCTTTGATCCTTGGACCCAAGAGCAGCAATGGCGAAACAAAATATTATGAGTACACGGATAAATCTTCTGAATTAGCAGATAAGAAAACAGCTTATTACCGCCTTAAGCAGATCGATATTGACGGCAAGGTCACTTACAGTACTATTAAGCTGGCACGCTTTGAAGGCAATGCGGTTTCACCGATCCAGGTTTCACCAAATCCATTTGTGGAAAAACTGAACCTGAAGTTCGTATCAGAAGAAACGGGGAAGGCGGAGATACGTATCATGAATATGACAGGTCAAACTTTGTTATCCAAACAATCTACAATAAGTAAAGGCTACAACAACGTTCAAATCGAAGGCCTTCGCGGGTTAGCCAGCGGCATGTATATGGCCCAGCTGATCATGAATGGTACGGTAATCGACAACCAGCGTGTTATTAAGAATTAGTACCCCGTACCCTAAACCAGTTTTCAGGAAGCTGGCGGATAAAAACGCCGGCTTCCTTTACCAACAAAAATCCTTTATTCATTGCAAAGCATAATTTAAAAAATAAAATGTACAGCAATGAGTGATCTTAAAAAAATAACGTTCCTTCTTTTGATTACAGTTCTTTTATGCTGTAATACTAAAGGACAATCATCACCGGGTAATCAAAAAATTACCATAACAAATTTTAAAGTAGATGAAAAAGATAACCAACTTATCATTAACTGGGCAACTGATGGAACTGTTGAAACAAATTACTGGCGGGTACAAAGCAGCACGGATGGAAAGAACTTTTCAACCATTGCCATCGTACTGGGTCCTGATCCCCGTCAGCAGGGAGACAATTATCAATACAAAGGGAATAGGGTAGGCAGGAAGGAAAACAAAAACTATTACCGTCTTTGCGCTATTGTCGATGACGGAAAAGAAATAATCAATGAAATTATAGCACAAGCAAAATAATAAAGCACTAAAGCACGTTTATACCGGGACCCCCACCAGATAAACGTTAGTGCTTGGTTTACGAAGTTTTCTTTGGGGGTTACAGAATCGAAAGATTCTTAACAAAAGCTGCATTTCTATGCGGCTTTTTTTTATGGTCTGACGTCCCCGTCTGACCATAAATGACAACCATTCAAAGTCAGACGAGGGGGTCAGACTTATTTATGCCGTTCAGGGTTCTGAAATAACCATTAGTCGCTTATAAGTTGTTGGTCAGGCGACCAACAACGGCAAAGATTCTTAACAAAAGCTGCATTTCTATGCGGCTTTTTTTTTATGG
>Ga0193708_1000170_pt1 | contig 13812 bp, 14 predicted proteins | sample H3c1metaG_FD_160570 | JGI IMG/M metagenome (GOLD analysis project Ga0193708, IMG submission 160570) | Soil microbial communities from a riparian zone of the East river system, Colorado, United States - H3c1 | ecosystem: Environmental > Terrestrial > Soil > Riparian zone | place: USA: East River...
GGGCATCATATAATATAATATGAGTAAAAACAATTACGTAGCAATCATGGCGGGCGGTATCGGCAGCAGGTTTTGGCCCATCAGCCGCACCGATTTTCCAAAACAGTTCCTGGATATACTGAATACGGGAAGAACACTTATCCAGGCAACATACGACCGCTTTGCAAAATTTATTCCTGTAGAAAATATTTATATTGTCACTTTTGAACAGTACAAGGATATTGTTGCCAAACAAATTCCCGAGCTGCCCGCAGAAAATATTTTATGTGAGCCTTCGAGAAAAAATACGGCGCCATGCGTTGCTTATATTGCCTATAAGCTTCAGCAATTAAATCCAAACGCCAATTTGATCTGCGCTCCCTCAGATCACCTGATCGCCGATGAGGAAGGGTTTAAAAAAATATGTACCGACGCATTGCATTTTACTGCGCACATAAAAGCATTGATAACGCTGGGGATAAAACCAACCCATCCCAATACAGGATATGGATACATACAGTATGAACAACAGGAAGTAAGTGAGAACGTATATAAGGTAAAAACCTTCACCGAAAAGCCTGACCTGGAACTGGCAAAAACATTTATTGCCAGCGGCGATTTTTTATGGAACGCAGGGATATTTGTATGGCAGGTTAAAAATGTTATTAAAGCATTTGAAAAATATTTACCCGAACTGACGGAAGTATTTGAGGCTGAAAAAAGCCACTTCAATACAAAAAAAGAAAATGAGGCGATACAGCGCATTTACCCGCAGTGCGTAAACATATCCATTGATTATGGTGTAATGGAAAAAGCAGACAATGTGTACATCATTCCATCATCCTTTGGCTGGAGCGACCTGGGAACCTGGGGCAGCGCCTATGATAACCTGGGAAAAGATTACCTGGATAATGCTGTTGCCGGAAATAATGTTGTTGTTATTGATGCCACAAAGAATATTGTTCATGCCGATAATAAGAAGCTGGTGGTATTGCAGGGGCTTGATGATTTTATAGTGGTAGATACAAAAGATGTTCTGCTCATCTGCAGAAAAAATAAAGAACAGGAAATAAAAGAATACGTTGCCGAAATAAAACGAAGCAAAGGAGATAAGTATTTATAAGTTGATCTAAATAAACCTGCTGTTGATACCTGCCATTAAAAGTAAGCTGCCCGATGTGGGCACCACCATTTTTACCGTAATGAGTGTTTTGGCAAACGAGCACAAAGCCATCAACCTCGGCCAGGGTTTCCCCGATTACCAGATGAGTGAAGAATTGATCGCATTGGTGAATAAGGCTATGCAAAACGGCCATAATCAATACACACATATGAACGGCCTGCCGGCATTGCGGGTGGCTGTTGCAGAAAAGATAGCCGGTCTTTATTCCAAAAGCGTTGATCCCGAAACAGAGATCACCATTACACCCGGTGGTACCTATGCAATATACACAGCGCTTACTGCCATATTACAACCCGGCGACGAGGTTATTGTTTTTGAGCCGGCATACGACAGCTATATACCCAATATAGAGATCAACGGTGGAGTGCCTGTATTGATACCACTTGTTTATCCTGGTTATAAGATCGACTGGGACCTCGTAAAGAAAAAAATTTCGGAAAAAACAAAGGTCATCATGCTGAACACACCGCACAATCCTACAGGAAGTGTGGTGAGTGCAACAGACATTGAGGAACTGCGCAACATTGTAAAAGGAACGGGTATTTTCATTTTGAGTGATGAAGTGTATGAGCACCTGATATTTGACGGAATGAAGCACGAAAGCATATTGCGCTATCCCGACCTTTATGAAAGAAGTTTTGTTTGTTTTTCATTTGGCAAGGTCTATAATTGTACAGGATGGAAGATGGGTTATTGCGTGGCGCCACCTGCACTGATGAAGGAATTCAGGAAAGTTCACCAGTTCAATAGTTTTAGCTGCAACACGCCCGTACAGTTTGCGCTTACCGAATTTTTACAACGAAAAGAAAATTATTTAGAGCTTGGTAGCTTCCTGCAGCAGAAAAGAGATCATTTTCAAAAACTGATGCAGCAGACAAAACTTAAGCCATTACCAACCCATGGAAGTTATTTTCAGTTGTATAGCTATACCGGTATTAGCGATGAAAGCGAAAAGAATTTTGCCATCCGGTTAACAAAGGAATACGGCGTTGCCACCATACCCACTTCTGTTTTTTATAAGAACGGGGAAGATAATAAAGTACTGCGTTTTTGTTTTTCGAAGAACGAATCTACTCTTGAAGAAGCAGCCAACAGGCTGATGAAGTTGTAACATTTTTTACCACAGATGGTCACAGATTCGATCTGAGCGGGTCAAAGGATTAACACAGATCATCTGTGGTAATCTGTGAATTAATTTGCGTAATCTGTGGTTAATCCTACACTCCGAATTGCGTTAAATGATGATCCAAATGTTTGTACATGCTTTTTCCCCATTGCTCTGAAGTATATGATCCAAACATGGGATGTGGGAAAAGGCCAACCTTGCCTGGTCCCAGTGTGTAGAATTTATCGATCAACCCGGTTAAATCCTGTTTCTCTTTTTCAAAATCACGCTGATCCTTTATTTTAAAATCAGGAGCCGCAGGTAAATTTCTTTTCCAGGGTTCTTCATTATATAATTTTTTCTTTACAGCCCAGCCAACAAGCAAGCCTAAAATGCTGCGGGGCATTTTCTTTTCGCTCAACGGAACGCCGAAAGCAACCTTGCAATGCGCCAGCATCTGCGCTACATCCATCTTTCCCCATTGGCGTTGTGAAGCGCTGTTTAATTTATTAATTCGGTCAATAACCCCGTTATATGTGTTTCGGTCGAATAAGCTTTTCATATTCAGCAGTTTTTGCAAATATAAATCCCGGCTCCTGAAAATAAAACAACCTTGCGTGCTTTATGGCAAACACTTTGTGTGTTTAATGGTAAATAGTTTTATCAGGATGTTTCCTCCATTCAAAGATCACCCAGTCTGGTACATCGGCATCGACCTGTTATTCCACATGATACTTTTTATTTGTGTTGTTGCGGCGGTGGTATTTATACTTAAGAAGCCACTGAAAAAACATAAGACAATAGACCTTCTCGTGTTTAAAAAATTGCAGCCATTGCGAACCTCCTGGTTTGACAAACTGATGCTCACGATAACTTCACTGGGAAATCACCAGGTGCTCATTCCAGCCAACCTCTTTTTGATCGCCGGGTTCATCATTTCCAAAGATCAAAATAATTATATCATCGCAGTATTGCTGGTATCATTGAGCAGCCTGTTGCTGATGTTCATACTCAAACGGGTGTTTCGCCGCCAGCGGCCACTAACGCAACTGCTTTTCCAGGCTAAGGGACTGAGTTTTCCCAGCGGGCACGCAATGATGTCCATAGCTTTTTACGGGCTGTTGCTGCATATGTTATTTCATACAGGAATAAACCCCACTCTTTATATTCCCCTGAGTATAGCAATCATATTACTGATCATAGCCATTGGCTTCAGCCGGGTTTACCTGCAGGTGCACTATGCAAGTGATGTGCTTGCAGGATTTGTTATCGGCGGAAGCTGGTTGTACGTGTGCCTGCAGGTACTCACGAAATTACCGGAACTGCTTGCCGAGATCTGATCTGCCGGATAATTTATGTAACCTTACAAGCCGCCGCATCATAATCACGATATTTAATTAAAGATCAAAGCAGGACAAGATGACCAAACAGGCTATTGCCATATTAACCACTATTGTAGTTTTTTGTTTTGTCAATGCAGGAAACAGGACCTCTTTAGAAAAAATAAACAGTAAACATCAATTAGTTCAAAAAGATCCGGTTAAGTCCATTCTTTTTGTTGGTAACAGCCTTACCTACAGCAATGACCTTCCGGATCTTGTTGCCCGCATTGCAAAAGACAGCGGGATCAGGATCATTACAGAGATGATCGCTTATCCAAACTATGCACTTGAGGATCATTGGAACGATGGCCGGTTGCAGACACTTATCGCAACAAAGCATTACGATTTCGTTGTGGTACAGCAGGGCCCGTCTTCACAGCAGGAAGGACGCATGATGTTGCTGGATTATGGAGCCCGGATAAAAACCTTGTGTGAGAAGAATAATTCCAGGCTGGCTTTTTTCATGGTATGGCCGGCCTTTTCAAACTTTCAGCACTTTGATGGTGTGATAAAAAATTACAGCGAGGCGGCATCCGCAACCAATTCCTTGTTATGCCCGGTTGGACAGGCTTGGAAAACCCATTTTTCAAAAACAAATGATTATTCTTATTACGGACCGGATATGTTTCATCCTTCACAAAAAGGCAGTGAAGTAGCTGCCAAGGTGATCTTTGAAACATTGTTCAGGTGATGCAGGCTGTTGGCTAAACATTCTTTTTTATTTCGTCCAGGTATTGCATCACTTTCTCCTCAGCTCTTTCCCGGAGAACAACATCATTAGTGAACAGGGATCTCCTGAGATCACGATAAAGTGAAATAGCCTGTTCCAATGCATTAATTAAAGAAGCCTTATTATAAGCAGGCAGGGTTTTTAATAATTTTTCAAGATCATCGCCGGTTACCCGGCTTTCTATTTTCCGAACGCCTTTGGGTAAATTACCATTTTTAATGTGAAGCAAAGGGCCCAGCACCATACTTCTGAGTGCGCTGAAAAAATCAAGCGTTTCAAAATACTCACCCCTTCCTGTTTTCACACTTGCATAGTGAATCCAGGTCCAGAAGCGATCTTCGATCCATTGATAACCGGGATAAGGAAATTTTCCTGTTGATTGCGTAAGTGCATTTGCCAGCTGGCTGTCATTATCCAGTAAGATCACAGGTGTTTCAATACGGGATTGAAATTCCGTTAATGTCAGGAATTTAATGTCAACATGCAATAACGGGTTATCAAATAAACAAATTAAAACCCTGGGCTCACCAACGTGTTCTCCTGTAAATGCCGTTAGCAGGTCTCCGATATGATTGGCATAGCCAAGCATTTTATTTTTGTCACCGGAAATTTTTTCTTTAGTGACCAGGATAAGGTCAAGGTCAGAAAACTCATCCATTTCATTTGTTATCCAGGATCCGGCCGCGGCTAAGCCAATTACAAATTCGTCTTCTTTTAAAATTTCTACTGCGTGCTTTGCAAATTGTTCCTGTTTCATTTTAATCTTATCATTTGTATTAATCCAGACGGGCCACTGATTAAAGGAACAAAATTTCCTCATGATTACAAAAGCCTCTTAATGAAAAAACTTATGCAGTTAATTACGAATACAATCTCTGGTAAAGTTTTTTTTGTGGTTAGAAATCTACGAATATTATAAACGCGGGGGAGTATTGACCTCAATTGACAAAAGGTTTATATACATTTTATAGTGGAGAATATGGGATATCATATTGATTGTCCCATTTTGATCACATTTTGGAGGCTGGCATTGTTTTAGAACTATATACTGAAACAATGTTCAGTGAAAACGATTCAATCCATAATACAAGCGATCATCTGCAATTTGTTCCCGGCCGACATGGCTTATTCGCTGGTCAGCTTTTTCAACCTCGTGCTTCCGCTGCTGGGCATCGTGCTCTTCCGCACCAGCTTATACATCATCATATATACCCGGATAGCCTTAACCTTTATACGTTCCCTGCATGAAAGAACGCCATTACCCCCGAAAGAAGTTTGGATACTGAAGTGGGAAGAATGATGCACAACGCCCGCACCTTAAAATTTTAGGTTTAAAAATATTGCCACGGTTTTTCTAAAAAACTTTTGGCGCCGAATTTTCAAAAAAAGAAATTTTTGCCACAATTGGAATTGATGGCCAGGAAGCCTTGTCGTAATACGAAACACTTAATTCACGCTGCCAATTTCCTCACCCGATTTCGTAACAATGGTGCCATCCTTATAGATATACAGGAGTTTCTTATCGTCCAGAATGATACAATTCTGATATTCCTCATTCTTCAGTTCCTTCCACTTACCTATCGTTTTGAAGTTCCTGCCCTCCAGCCTCACCACGTTCAGACTTTTGGTAACAAAATAAGAACCCTTCGCATCCAGGTATACACGGATGCTTTTCCAGACATGCTCGCCGGAAGCATTGCCATAATCAGTGCCGGGAATGTCTGCCATCACGGCTCTTACAGCGCTTATCTTTGCTGTGCTTTTATAGGTTGCCGGTGCCGGGTTTATTTTTATTTTATTTACGGCCACCTGGCCGGATTTTGTATTGCTTTTTTGCCTTGCTGTTATGGAAGAGGGATTGAGGATCTTTTTGGAATTCTTTACATAGGGAAGGGGGTTCACCGCACGGCCTCCGCCATAAATGCCAAAGTGCAGGTGCGATGGCCGGCGCCTGGCGTTGCCCGTATTGCCGATGGTGCCGATGGTCTCGCCCTTTTGTACATACTGGCCCACGCGAACGTTCAGCTTATCGAGATGGGCATAATAGGCCGTCCACGTCTGTCCCGCAGCCTTCAGGCGTATTGTTTTGCCTCCCATTTTTTCCGTTGCGGTGGAAGTGATCACCCCGTCGCAAACAGCAACCACGGGAGTTCCCTTTTTGGCGTAGATATCCACTCCCTTGTGCGAACGGCCGCCATTGCGGTAATCGCCGAAGAAGCCGCCGATATTCGATTTTTTTCCCGATACCGGGTAAACCAGCGTATTGGCATTGGGCTTAACCGGTTTTTTTTCAATGGGTGTAAGGGCTGTAGCACTAACCGACGGGACAGCCAGTGTGAATAGTAAGAGGAGACTTTTCATGTAACGTTGAGCTTAAGTGGTGAATATTGGAAACGAGGAACAATTTCAAAGATTATTTGCAAAAGAAGTATTAACAAGCTTTTAAAGGAACGTTAATTTCTTTAACAGAAAGAGCACCGGGCGATGCCATAAAAAAATTTTAGAAAAGGTCGCGGTCAATTTTTGGAAAAGGAGTTCTGGAATAAACACCCAAAGATTGCAGTAGTAGATCAGCCGGGGAGATATACTACGAAAAAAGAATCTTCTTTATACACCTACAATCTCTCATACAAAGTTCTCAGCTTCTCCCTCGTCATCTGCTTCTCCCAATCTTTGCCAAGTGCATTCTCCCATAGCGGCTTCATGCCCAGGGATACATTGATCATTTTATTGAAGTCTTCATCGCTGAGCCCGGCGGTTATATTTTTTGGGATATCGATATTGTTCTTCTCTACCATGTACTTGAATTCTTTCACGCCTTCGGGGTAGTATTCTTCAAGATGATCAAATACGATGCAATTGCCAATACCATGCTTGGTGCCCAGTAAATAACTCAACCCATAACTCACCGCGTGTGCCACACCTACCTGGCTGTAGGCAATACTCATTCCTCCTGCATAAGATGCCATCATTAGTTTATCATCGCTGTCGGCATCCCAGCCATTTTTATTTACATATACTTCACGGCAAAGCTGCAGGGCTTTTTCGCCATAGCTTTTGCTGAATTCATTTAGAAAAGTACCGTTCAGGCTTTCAATGCAATGAATATAGCAATCCATACCGGTATAAAAACGCTGGTTGGCAGGCGCATCGGCGGTAAGTTCGGGATCCAGGACGATCTGGTCAAAAGGTGTGAAGTCGGAGTTCATGCCCAGCTTTTTTGTTGGGCCGGTGAGTACGGTAGTGCGGCTTACTTCTGCTCCTGTTCCACTCAATGTAGGAATGCCTGCTTTATAAACACCGGGATTTTTCACGAGGTCCCATCCCTGGTAATCGGCACTGCTGCCGGGGTTATTCATCATTAATGAAACGGCTTTGGCAAGGTCCATTGCCGAGCCGCCGCCAATACCTATAATACCACTCACAGTTCCAAACGCTTCTTTTAATTCGTTCGCCAGTTTATCAACATAGGTTGTTTTGGGTTCGTGGGTAACGTCAACAAAAATTATTTTATCGTTGTCACGAACAGGCACACGATCGACCAAAGCCTTTCCTTCTCCACCGGATCCTGAGGAAAAAAAATGATCAACCAAAAATATCATTGGAGCAGTTCCTTTGCGATGCGGAGCAATTATTTCATCTAGCTGGTTGAATGCGCCACGGCCATAAACAACATAGCCTACCATTTTAAAATTTCTGAATGCCATATTTATAATTTTAACTACAGATGGCCACTGATCATAAATCACGGATGGCCACAGATCGGAGAATAATTCTTTTTATTCCCTTCTTCATATCTGAGACATTAAAATTAAGTAATAAACCAATTTTACAGCCTGAAAGTTTCAGGTATATCAGGACCTGAGCCATATGCACGTCGGCAAAAGCTTCTACAGCTTTGATCTCTATGACAATTTTATTTTCGACAAACAGGTCCATGCGGTAACCAATTTCCAGCTTTACCTCTTCAAAAACCAGTGGCAGGGCTTTTTCCTTTTCGACAAAAACAGCTTCTTTTACAAGTAGATAATACAAGCATTCTTTATAAGCACTTTCTAATAATCCCGGCCCAAGGGAACGGTGTATTTTATAAGCTGCACCAATGATTTGATAAGTGATTTCATTTGAAGATTCCATGCAGAATATTTTTATCACAGAAATAGGAAAAAATTCTGTGTAAATCTGTGGGCCAATCTGCGTAAATCTGTGGTTATTTTCTCAGCAGCGAAGCTGCCCTTATAAGATCCTCCGGTGTATCGATCTCCACGCCCATATATTCTGTTACTACCATTTTTAGCGAAACACCGTTTTCCAAATAGCGCAGGCATTCAATTTTTTCTGCTGCCTCAAGCGGCGTTATGGGCCAATTGGTAAAATTCAATAAAACCTGTTTGCGAAAAGCATATACACCAATGTGTTCGTAATGAACAGGAGAGATGAGTTTGTCGCGGTGATAAGGGATGGGGCTGCGGCTGAAAAATAAAGCATTATTGTTTTTATCAACCGCAACTTTTACATAGTTGGGGTCATCAATGAATTGCTGCTCTTTTAATACCTGCATCAGTGAAGCCGCCTGTACCTTTTCATCATGAAAAACCTGCAATAATTTTTCCAGCGGCTCTTTTTGTACAAAGGGTTCGTCACCCTGTACATTCACTACAATATCTACATCCATATTGGCAATGGCTTCTGCAATGCGGTCACTTCCGCTCTCGTGTTCTTTCTTGCTCATTACGGCTTTACCGCCATGTGATGTGATCTCGGAAAAAATGATCTCACTGTCGGTAACCACCATTACTTCATCGAAAAGTTTTGTGGCAACGGTATTATCATACGTGTGATGAATGACCGTCTTATCGCCCAGCATCTGCATCAGCTTGGCAGGAAAACGGGTAGCGGCATAGCGTGCCGGTATCATGGCGATCTTTTTCATGGATGCAATTTAGTTTATCTAAAAGCAAGTAACCACAGATGGCCGCAGATTTTGATCACAGATTTACACAGATTATTTTCGGAGATCCTCCGTGGTCATCTGTGCAACAATCTGTGTTATCTGTGGTTAAACTACTATACTCCCGAACTGTAAAATATCACTCCCTGTGTATCAAGCATGAAAATTTCGAACTCGGTGAAAGCTCCATGGGCAGAAGTGATGCGGATCTTTTTTATCCATCCGCCGGGACCATCGGATTTATCTCTTTCAATTTCCCATGTCTTCTCCCCTTCCGGCCTTTTGATAACGGCATTCTTTGAAGGAAAGGGATCCTTTTCTGTAACAACTTCGGGATACTGGCCAATTAAGCGGATCAGTAAATAACATTGTTCGATATTGAAGTCGGGCAGTATGTACACATCCGAGCCGGATTCGTAGGCCTGCCATTTATGCCATTCCATCCCATTATTATACAATTGCTTGGTAATAGAAGATTCACCCATTTCATTTATTGAGGCATCTGATTTTTTTATTTCAAGGGGAGAACCGTTCATTGAGCTTACCTGTGCAAAATAATCTTCCATCTTTTTTACAGAAGCTTTCGGCGGAGGAAGAGGCAGCACATAGCTGCTTACTATATAACCGGTCTTGCCATTATAGTTCACCTTCCACCAAAAGCCATTGAAACCTTCTGTGCTGATGGCTGGCTGGTTAGCATCACCGGCAACCGTGGTTACTTTTTCGCCATAAAGGATCTTCTCAATCACCTTTGCAGATGTATTGGGTTGTTCTCTCATACTCAGGCCTGATCTTGCGGCAGCGTAATAATAATATTGGGAAAGCGAGAGAAGGCAAATACAAATTGAGAGTGCAGAAAGAATTATCTTTTTCATATTGCAATATATTTTATCTAAAAGCAGGTAACCACAGATGGCCGCAGATTTTGGTCACAGATTTACACAGATTATTTCGGAGATCATCTGTGACCATCTTTGCATCAATCTGTGCCATCTGTGGTTTAAAAAATTCGGTCGATCTAAAATGTCGGAGGCAGCTCCGTAAATTTATGACCACAGCTGGTACAGCGATAATATTTGCTATAGGTTTCAGTTTGTCCGTAAGCGACCTGGTTCTTTAGCTTGCCCCAGAAATCTGTTGGTTTGTCGATCTTCTCTTCAGCCACAATACCCCTGTTCTTGCAATTTGGACAAGGAACTTCTTTTAAAAATTCGGCTTCCGCTTCTCTTACAAGTTGTTCCGCTCTTTCGAATTGGGTTTCTTCTACCATGATCTTGATACCACCCACGGCCGCATTAAGCAGAGGGTCGGTTGTAACAATATATTCGTCTTTCAGGTGGCAGTTGATATCATTTTCCTGTAGCATGCCCAGTGTCATATTGGCAAGTAAATAATTATCGAAGCTGGCAATGAGTTTGAAGTTCATTTATAGGTTATTTGGTAGTCGTAATTCAAAAATTCACAGCACTAAAATAAAAAAACCGAAGCATAACTCCGGCTTTTAAATATTTAGGGTCCCCGGTTCCTCCGCCAGCTGGCGGAGGCGGAGGGGTTAATTATTCAGCATCAAGGGCATCACCAGCATTAGCAGGTCTTCGCCATCGCCCTGTTCCGTGGGCTTAATGATCCCGGCCTTGGTGGGCGTGCTTAATTCCATATTAATATCGCCGGTATCTGCGCCACCCAACATCTCAATTAAAAATTTTGCATTGAATGCTATCTGCAGGTCTTCCCCATCATACTGGCAGGCCATACGCTCATTACCTTCAAAACTGAAATCAACATCCTGTGCCGCCAGTTGCAATTCACTTCCGGTGATACTCAATGCTACCTGGTTGGTGCTTTTATTACTGAACACGCTAACCCTGCGCAATGCATTTTGAAAATCAAGTTTGTTCACCGACATCTTATAAGGATTATCAACCGGTATCACTACTTTATAATCCGGGAACCGGGCATCGATCAAACGGCACACCAGTTCGGTACCACCATGAGATACAAATAAATGATTACTGTTGTAAGAGATGTTCAGCTCGTCATCATTATCCGGCAAAGCGCCCTTTAATAAGTTCAATGGTTTTTTTGGAACGATGAAGGAATCTTTTTTAGGACAGCTTACATCACTGCGTGTGTAGCGAACCAAACGGTGAGCGTCTGTTGCAACAAAGGTTATTCCCTTTTTATCCAGCTCAAAGAATACACCGGTCATTGCAGGGCGGAGGTCATCATTGCTTACCGCGAACAATGATTTATTGATCGCTGTAACCAATGCAGAGGAGGTCATGGTAAATGCATTGGCATCATCTGCAGCCGGTTCTTTCGGAAAATTATCCGGGTTCTCTCCCATTACCTTATACTTTCCGTTATCACTGGTGATCTCTACGGCAAAATTCTTATCAATATTAAAAGTAAGCGGCTGTTCGGCTATATTCTTTAAAGAATCAAGCAGGATCTTTGCAGGGATACAAACTTTTCCGCTGTCCTTGGCTTCAATATCCATATGCACTTTCATAACCGTTTCCAGGTCGGTGGCTACCACAGTCAGCTTGTTCTTTTCTATCTCGAATAAAAAATCTTCCAGTATGGGCAGCACGGTATTGGCATTAATAACACCACTGATCTGTTGTAACTGTTTCAGCAAAGCCGATGACGAAACGATGAACTTCATGATAAATATCTTTAGTTGGCAAATATAAAGTTAACCTCCCTAAAACTACGGGCAAATTTTAAACAATTTTCATCGGGCAGATAATGTCATACTGAGCTTGTCGAAGTATGTTAGGATAACCTCTCATTTTGCATGATCAAATCGCCTTCGACAAGCTCAGGCTGACATTCCGAGTAATTAACAGCCCTTTATAAGTTTTACTTGCGCACAATATTTTATACGATTATATTGTTAACCATAAACAATATACTGAAAAACAGGGTTGCCAAAATTTATTATTTATGAAAAAACTACTGTTGCTGATATTGTCAGCATTCCTTTGTGCTGCACTATACAGCCAGGGTCAGCAAATAAAGATCGCAAGCTTCACCGTAAAAAACCAGCTTCCCCCGGTAATTGATAGCTGGAACAGTACCCCGGGTTCATTATTACTTGTGGCGCAGATGCCACCCACAATTCAGCTAAAGGATATAAGGCTCATATTGCAGATAAGATCCAATGGCGCAGTTATTTGCAGCAATAATGCTACCGGCGGAATACCCGTTGATAATTTTACCACCCGCACATTTTCCGCATCAGAACTTACCGGGGCCTTTGCAGGCTGCCCCGATCTGAAAGATGGCAATTATACTATTTGCGCACAATTCTTTGTAGACAGGAGGGCCGTCAGCAACGAGGTATGCAGGGAGTTTAAAGTAGAGATACCAAAGGAAACTGATTATGCGCCACCCGCATTAATAAATCCCGGCAACGGAAAAAATTTTACAGAAACTGAATTAAGCAGACCGGTTAGCTTCAGGTGGACACCTTTAGTACCAAAACCAAGAGACGCTGTTACCTATCGCTTAAGGGTTTGGCAGCTCATGCAGGGACAAAACGGTACACAGGCCATGCGATCAAACCAGCCCATAGTTACAAAAGATGTTGATAATATTACGCAGGCCGTTGTAAATGGAATTTATACAGGGCCCTGCAAACCACCTTATCTCTGTGACTTTATCTGGCAGGTACAGGCGATGAATAAGGATGGCAAACCCATGGGAAGAAATAACGGCAATAGTGAGCCGTACAGTTTCAGTGTTAAACAAAATGAAAGCGGGGAGTTGAAGAACATTTATCCTGAAGACAATAAAAGGTTTTCAATAAGCGATGCAAAAAAGCAAGTTACATTCCGCTGGACAACACTGGTACCAAAACCAAAAGAACCGGTAACCTATCGTTTAAGGGTCTGGCAACTGATGCAGGGGCAAAATGGTACACAGGCCATGAGAGAGAATAAACCTGTTGTAACAAAAGAATTATCAAACATTACAGAAGCAACAGTTAATGGTTTATATACCGGGCCCTGCAAGCCGCCATATTTATGCGATTTTATCTGGAATGTTCAGGCCGTAACAAGGGAAGGAAATCCGCTGGGCAGCACCGAACCACACAGCTTTAAAATATTAGATGATAATATCAATACAAAAATTGACAGTGTAAGCATTAGTTGCTGCATCGATGGCAAACAAAACATCTACATAAAAATAAATAACCTGCACCCTACCAACCAGGCGCAGGTAACTGCAATAAAATACAGGGTTAATGGAACTGGTCCGCTAACAACGCTATCACCCACAGCGCCGCCATTGGCATTTACCATCCCGGCCAATTCATCACAGGCTTTTACGGCATCTATAAATTGCGTGGACAGCATGAAGACGATCAAATTCAATGTAGATGCCATCTGGCCAACAGACCCCGACAATATAAATAATGAAACAGCCTGGGATACGCTGCACTGCGCCTGTGACGCCTGCGATGAAAAACATTGT
>Ga0193708_1000171_pt1 | contig 13804 bp, 10 predicted proteins | sample H3c1metaG_FD_160570 | JGI IMG/M metagenome (GOLD analysis project Ga0193708, IMG submission 160570) | Soil microbial communities from a riparian zone of the East river system, Colorado, United States - H3c1 | ecosystem: Environmental > Terrestrial > Soil > Riparian zone | place: USA: East River...
CCCTCCCCAGGCGTACGAGCGCATCTATGCCAACTCGCGTGGCGCCTTCGCGTTGCGCGCACGCCAGGAAGACAAGCCGCGCTGCAGCGCCGTGCTGATCAGCGAGAAGCTGGCGCTGACCAACAATCACTGCATCGGCGAGGAAGCGCCGGACCAGTTCGAGGCCGTGTTCGACTACGAGGACGACCTGGCGGGCAACCACATGCCAAGCAAGGCGTTCCCGGTCACCGACATCAAGCTCACCGACGAGGAGGAGCGCGGCAACCTCGATTTCGTGCTGCTCGAACTTGGCGCCAACCCCGATGGCGTGCTACCGGGTGCCGCTTACCCGCCGCAATGCCTGTCGCTGGCGACGGTGCGCCGCGACGATCCGCTGTATGTCGTCGGTTATCCGCTCGGCGAGCCGCGCACCGTGCACGACAACAGCTTCGTGTACTTCCCGTTCCGGGTCACGCCGGACGAGTACATCACGATCAAGCTGTTGGTCAGCGCGGAGTTCGATTCGGTCGAGGAGGAAGACGCCTCCTACCGCGAAGGCAAGCTCAAGGAGTTCGTCGACAGCTACCAGCTGCGCGAGGGCGACGGCGATCCCTACTACGAGTACATCAGCGTGCGCTTCGACCAGCAGCCGACGATCGGCGCGGACAGCGATACCTATCGCGGCAATTCCGGCTCGCCGGTGTACAGCCGCCGCTCGCACGCGGTGATCGGGCTGTTGTTCGACGGCCAGGAAGACCTGTCCGAACCCTGGGCCGCCGGCTGGCGCGCGCATGAAGCGGTGCTGCCGATCGGCAAGGTCGTCGAGCGTCTCGATGCTGCCGCGCCGGACTGGCGCGGCGATCCGCGCGTCTGCGTGCTACCCGCCGGTTGAGGCTCCTTCTGAGGATTCCACATGCGTCGTTCCTCTGCACCGATCGTCCTGCCATTCCTGGCTCAGCTGTTCCCCGCCTTGCTGTTGCTGCTGCTGTCGCTGGCCGCGTGCAAGCGCGACGCGGCGCCCGCAGCCGAACCCGTCGCCGCGACGCCGGCCCCCGTGGCGCAGCCGACCTACGCGCAAGGCTATGTGGTCGAACTCGCGCCTGCGCAAACGCAGGCCGAACTGCGCGCCGTGGTCGACGACATGTTCGACACGGTGGTGTCGGTCGAACCGCTGTTCCCCGACGTCGCCGCCGCTGACGATCCCGAAGGCCTCTCGCGCATCTATCGCGTGCGCGTCGGCGACGCGCCGCAAGGCAATGCCTGGGATACCGCGTATGCCTTGCGCGATCGCGGCGACTTCGCGCAGGTCGAGCCAGACAGCGAGGACACGCTGGTCGAGGCGCAGAAGCGCTCGGCGGTAACGGCGTGCATGGGCGACCACGGCGTGCCGGCACCGGCAGATCCGGCCTGGTCGCTCGATGCGAACCACATGGCGGTGATCGCCGCGCGCAAGCTGGTGCCTCCGCCCGGCGGCAAGGCGCTAGGCGAAGGCGTGCGCATCTGCCATCCCGACAGCGGCTGGACCGACCACGTCGACCTCGACTCCGGCCGCATCGATCGCACCGCTTCGCTCAACCTGATGGAACCGGGCGTCGACGCGCACGATCCGCTCGGCTACAAGGGCAACCCGGGCCACGGTACCAAGACCGGCAGCGTGCTGGTCAGCGACGGCGGCTTCGGCGCGAGCGGCGGCACCACCGCGCCGGGCAAGGTCACCGGCCTCGCACCCAAGGCGACCCTCGTGCCGATCCGCACCTTCAACAGCGTCATCCGCGTGCTCGACTCCAACACCGCGCGCGCGGTGCGACATGCGACGAAGGCGCAATGCGACGTGATCTCGATGAGCCTCGGCGGGCGCGCGTTCTTCGGCCTGGAACGCGCGATCAACGACGCCGTGCGCCGCGACATCATCGTCGTCAATGCCGCCGGCAACTGCATCGGCATGGTGGTTGCGCCAGCCAGCTACGACAACGCCATCGCGGTCGGCGCGACCAATGCCGACAACAAGCCGTGGAAAGGTTCGTCGAAAGGCCGCGCAGTCGATATCTCCGCGCCAGGCGAGGACGTCTACGTCGCCGACGCGGTGGCCGGCAGGACCGGTGTCGAGGCCAGCCCCGGCAACGGCACCTCGTTCGCGACCGCGGCAGTCGCCGGCGCGGCCGCGGACTGGATCGCCTTTCATGGCCGCGCGCGCATCAAGGCCGCGCAGGGCAGCCTGACGCGGCGCGACCTGTTCGTGCAGGCGATGCAGGCGAGCGCACGCGTGCCGCCCGATTGGGACAGCAACCGCTATGGCGCGGGCATCCTCGACCTCGAACGGCTGCTGCGCCAGCCGCTCGGATCGCCGCGCACGCAATTGCGGGCGCCGCCGCAGGACGACACCGTCAACCTGCTCGCGCGCACGCTCGATCGCGAGCCCGCAGACGTGCGTGCCGGCTTGCAACGCATGCTCGGCACGCCGGTGGACTTCAATGCCGATCTCGATCGCTACGGCCCCGAATTGATCGACCTGGCGATGCGCGACCCGGAAGCCTTCGAGCGAGCATTGCAGCCACCACAACCGGGCGCACTGCAGGCCCCTGCCGCCGCGCTGAAGCCGAAGGCCTCGCGGGCCCTTGGCGCGCACCTGCAGGCTGCTCCGTGACCGCGATGCCATACCGGCGAAAGCGTGTCTTGCGATCGGCTGCATTCGCGCTGGTCGCCTCGGGCATGTGCAATGCCTGCAGCCAGCCTGCACCGCCACCGCCGGCCGCGCCGACGGATGCGACCGATACGGCGACCGCGCCACCTGCCACGACGACGACGCCTGCCACGACAACGCCGCCTGCGCAGGCATCGCCAGAACCCGTCACCGAATCGCCCGCAACCCAGACACCGCCGTCCATGCCGACACCGTCGAAGCCCGTCGCAACGCCCGCCCCGCCAGCGCCAGCGCCGGCGCCGCCGCCGCCGCCACCGGCGAGCGACGCCCAACCCACCCAGGTCGTCGTCACCATGCTCTCGCGCGGCAAGGGCGTGCCGACGGAAACGCGTGAGGCCTACAAACAGATCCGCTACGTGCTCGAACAGCAACAGGCCAATGCCAACGTCACCGCCCTGCAGGCCAGCCGCATCGGCCTGGAAGGCGAAACCCGCCTCTGCGCCGAATTCCGCAACCGCGACGACGCTCAGGCCGCGCTCGCCGAAATCCGCAAGCTCTCCGATGGCGTCGACCTGCTCAACGTCGTCGAAGCGCCCTGTCCCTCCCGCAAGGTAGACAAGCCATGAACGCACTCCGTCCAGAATCCGCGCCCTCCTCCGCATTGCGCAACCGCGCACTGCGCAAGATTCCCGTACTCGCGTTGGCCATCGTGGCTGCGCTGTCGATCGCCGCCTGCAAGCGCGAAACGCCAGCGGCATCCGCGCCGCCTGCCGCGTCGGCCGAGCCCCCGCCGCAGGAGCCCAGCCTCGACATCCGCCCCGCCACCGGTGCCGTGCCGGCCACTGATGACAACGTCGCCGCGTCGAACGAATCCATCAAGGACGCCGCCGCGGCCGCGCGTGCAAAGTGGCGCAGCAAGACCTTCGAGGAATTCGAGGCGTCGGTGTTCAAGGAGCCGGGCGAAGGCGGCAAGTACATCGTCGATGGCGACGTGGCGATCCCGGATCGCAAGCTGCTGCAGGAGTTCTTCGAGAAGATGCAGCAGGAAGACGACGGCACCGCGCACGGCAAGCTGACCGTGAGGGCGCTGAGCATCAATACGGTCAACGGCGGCGTCGACGCCTGGAGCAGCGCGAAGAAGAAGCAGCTGAGCTACTGCGTCAGCGACAGCTTCGGTACGCACAAGCCTGCCGTCGTCGCCGACATGGCGGCCTCGACGCAGGCGTGGGAAGAAGCGGCCAATGTCGATTTCAGCTACGTCGCGGCACAGGACGCCAATTGCACCGCCAGCAACCAGAACGTCGCATTCGACGTACGCCCGGTCGACGTCGACGGCGAATACCTGGCGCGCGCGTTCTTCCCCAGCGACCAGCGCGCCGCCCGCAACGTGCTCATCGACAATTCCTCGTTCGAACTGCAACCCGGCGAGACGCTGCAGCTGGTCGGCATCCTGCGCCACGAACTCGGCCACGCGCTCGGCTGGCGCCACGAACACACGCGCCCGGAAGCCGGCACCTGCTTCGAGGACGACGAGTTCAAGCCGCTCACCGCCTACGACGCCTTCTCGGTGATGCATTACCCGCAATGCAACGGCGGCGGCGACTGGTCGCTGACCCTGACCGGCCTGGACAAGGCCGGCGCCGCCTGCATTTACGGCAAAGGCAGCAACAACACGGAGAATCTCAACCAGTGCACCTACCACGCGCCCGATGCGCCGACGACCGGCACGGAGCAGACCGAGACCTTCGACAACCAGACCGTTGCCGAGGGCGAAAAGAAGCACTACGGCCCGTTCACGGTGAAGTCCGGCTCGCTGGCCGTGGTGAGCATGCACGGCGTCGGCACTGCCGCTGGCGATCCCGATCTCTACGTGCGTTACCTCGGCAAGCCCGACACATCGCGCTGGAACTGCCGTCCCTACCTCAGCAATGCCGAGGAAACCTGCGAGCTGGAGGTGCCCAGCAACCGCAACAAGATCTTCGTGATGGTGCGCGGCTACCAGGCCGGCAGTTACAAGCTGGAGGTCAAGTACACGAAACCGTGAGCATTGGTTCGTGGAGGCCGTGACCACGGACGCCGAGCCTGCGCTTGGCTCCTCCCCCTGCGAATGCAGGGGGTGAGGAAAGCTGCTTGCAGGCCATGGCCTGCAGCCTGACGAACGCCCTCGGGCTGTGCACGAGGGCCGGACAGGTTGGGAGCGGGTTGCGTGGGTGCCCGCCATCTCTGCGAAGAGCCGACACCCCTCCCCAGCCCTCCCCTCCATTCGGAGGGGAGGGAGCTAAGCGCTCCACGGCAACACCGCACGACGGGGGATTTGCTCTTGATCTTCGGACAACGCACCTGAAGCACCACGCGAAAAGCAAATCCCCCGCTCCGCGCTGGCGCGCTTCGCTGCCCCCTTTTCTAAGGGGGCGAAAACGGACCGGACTACTGGGCGGCGGGGACTAACGCGAGCTGGTATGGCGCCAGCTGTAATGCCCGGCCATCGCCGCGTGCCCTGCCGAGCAGATCGGAACCGGTCGTCGCATAAGTCGCCGGCTGCGCGGACAGGTTGGCGACGAGGCGCAGGCGCTCGCCGCCGCTTGCGCGTTCGACCACCAGTACTCCGGGCGCGCTGTCGATGACCGTCTGCGAGCCCGCCGCAAGCGCAGGGTGTTGTCGGCGCAAGGCCAGCAGTTTGCGGTAGAAATTCAGCAGCGAATCCGGATGGGCATCCTGCTCGGCGACCGAGATGCCGTCATCGTCGCGCGAGAACTTTTCGGTCCAGAAATCACGCGTGTCGCGGTACCAGTTGGCATGGATCGGCACTTCGACCTTGGCCTCCCACTCGAAGGCTTCGCGGTTGCCGATGTCCTTCTCGTCGGTCTTGTAGTGCTCGCGCAATGCCCCGCGCATGCCGATTTCCTGGCCGTAGTAGAGGATCGGCGTGCCCTCGAGCAGCACCCCCAGCGCCGCCGCGGTGCGCAGCTTCTCCGGCGTGATGCCCGGATCGGAAGCGAGCCGGTTCATGTCGTGGTTCTCTACGAAGATCAGCTGCTGCTTGCCAGGCGGTGTCGCGCGTTCGGTACCGCGCAAGGCCTCGATGATCTTGTCCTTGTCGAAGGCGCGGATCGCAGTGCGCAACGGGAAGGCGAAGGCGAAGTCGGCATCGCCACGGACCAGGAAATCCTCGCCGTAGCCCCAGTCCCACTGCTCGGCGATGAATTTCACCTGCGGATTGGCCGCGCGCACCTTGTCGAACAGCGGCCGCCAGAATTCGGCAAACAAATTGTCGAGCTGCGGCTTGTCGTCGAGCTTGTCCATCATGTGGTCGATGCGGAAGCCATCGACGCCGTCGCTGAAGTCGCCGTCGCCGTTCGGGTCGACCCAGTGCGCGAACACCTGGTCGAAATAGGCCTTCACGCCCGGTGATTTCATGTTGACCGTGGTCAGGCGCACGTCCTTGGCGTGGAAACCGTCGATCACGGTAATGCCGAACACCGCGGTTTCCGGCTCGGTGTTGGCGGGGTCCTTGTAGAGGATGAAGTCGCCATAGCGCGATGCGGGCTTGTTCAACGACTCCTTGAACCAGGGATGCTCGCCGTCGGTGTACTGGATCTCCTGGTCGAGGTAGAGCTTCATGCCGCGGCGGTGCACTTCGGCGACCAGGCGGTGGTAGTCGGCGATCGTGCCGAACTCCGGATCGATGCCTTCGAAGTCCGACGTGAAATAGTTGTGGTAGAACTCCGACGGATACAGCGGCGTCAGCAAGACGCTGCTGATGCCGAGCGCATGCAGGTAATCGAGGCTGTCGATGATGCCCTGCAGGTCGCCCTCGCCATCGCCATTGCTGTCGCGCAGGCTGCGCGTGAAGACGTGGTAGAAGATTTCGTCGTGGGATGCGTCCGCAACTGGCCTGTTCATGCCTGACGGACGCTCGGATGCTGCGACCGCCAGATCCGGCGGCGCATGCGCTTCGCGCACGCCCCCAGCGCAGGCGCATAGCAGGGCGGTCAAGAATGTTCCCGCGAGCAAGCCGACTGACTTGATGCTCGCGTCCTGGCGCATCATGGTGGACTCCCACATCCACGCATCGTCATTCCCGCGAAGGCGGGAACCCAGTGACTTTGTTTTTCCAGAAGGATCGAAGTCGCTGGGTTCCCGCCTTCGCGGGAATGACGAGCAAAGAGCACCTCCAGATTCACCCTCACGCGGCAAACCGCGCCACGTCGGGGATGCGCTGCCACGGGATCGGCGTGGCCTTGTCCTCGTCGGTCGGCAGGATCGCCTCGATGCGTCGCCGCAATGCCTGCGTCCAATCGAGCGGCGTCAGCGGGCGCTCCGGCGTGGGGATGTCGTCGTCGCGCAGGTAGCCCAGCATCGCCCGCGCGCGCATGCCCGGCGACATGCCGCTCCAGTGCGGCATGTACCACAGCGTCAGAAGCGGCCGTTCCTGCGCGGTGCGGTTGCCGTAGGCGCCGTGGATCAGGCGCGCATCGCCGATCAGCACGTCGCCCGCGCGCACCGGCACCGCGACCTCGTCCGGGTGCGATCCGTACACCGGGTCGTCCGGATTCTGGAATCGCTGCAGCGCTTCGGAATGCGCGGCTTCGAGATGGTGCAGCGGATGGTCGCGGCGATGCGTGCCGGGAATGACGCGCAGGCAACCGTTCTCCGGCGTGGTGTCGGTCAGGTAGATCATCGCGAACCACTGCTGCGGCCGCACCGCATAGCTTTCCGGTTCGGTCCAGCCCCACCAGTCCTGATGCCAGAACAGCGGCGGGCCGCCGGCGGGCTTGGAGATCAGGAAGCCGCCGGTCCAGCGCGGATCGCTGGCGTCGAGCGTGCGCAACAGCGCGATCAGCGGCGGGTAGCCGATGATGTCGGCGTATTCCGGATGGTCGCTGAGATGGATCAGCGAGCCTGTCGACTTCACCGCATCGCGCTCGGCCTGCGTGGCACGGAACAGCGTGGCCTGCGCGCGCAACAGCAGCGTGTCGATGGTGACCGGGTCGATCACGCCGGGCACGCGGACGTACCCGTCGCGATCGAGCTGATCTTTGAGCGGGTTCGCGGATGTGGCGACTGGGGCAATCGTGCTCATGGCGCAAGAATAAGCCTGAATGAAGTCCGCTGTCAGTGGACCGTATTCACGGTTTGGCCGCGTGAACGGCAGCGAGCTCCACCGCTTCACGTGTCGTGCAACACCAGCGCGCGACACTGCACGCGTTTCCACAACAGGACAGTTCCATGTATGGACGCGAACAACGCCAAACCGCGCAAAGCACTGCTGCCGTGTTGCGCACAGGTCTCACGCCTTCGCAGCTGAAGGCGCTGGACACGCTGGAACAGTTTCGCTGGACGTTGCGCTTCGTGCGGCGTCCCATGTTTCAGGACCCGATTCCGGTCGTCTTTGACCGCCATGGCAAGCGTTACGCCGTGCTAGAGGCCGACGGCACGCTCAACGAAACGCCCGGGTTCAAGATCCGCGACTGATGCCGTAGCGTTGCAGCCGTCGTCAGATCGGCTGCAGGTTGGCGTACGCCAGCACCAGCCACTTGCTGCCGGCTTCGTCGAAGTTGACCTGCACGCGCGCGTGCGCACCGGAGCCTTCGGCATCGGTGACCACGCCGGTGCCGAAGGTCGGATGGCGCACGTTGGCGCCGAGACGCAGCGCGGGCGCTTCGATCGCGGCGTGGCCGAAGTCCCGTCGTTGCGAAGAATACGGACGCGAGACCTGCAGCTTCGGCCGGATCTCGTGCAACAGAGCACCGGGAATCTCGCGCAGGAACCGCGACGGCACGCCGTACATGTCCTGGCCATGGATGCGGCGCGCTTCGGCATAGCTCAGCACCAGCTTCTGCCGCGCGCGGGTGATGCCGACGTAGGCGAGGCGACGCTCCTCTTCCAGCCGCCCGCTTTCCTCGACCGAACGCGCGTTCGGGAACAGGCCTTCCTCCATGCCGGCCAGGAACACCAACGGAAACTCCAGGCCCTTGGCGCTATGCAGCGTCATCAGCTGCACGCCGTCCTCGCCGGCCTGCGCCTGGCCTTCGCCGGCCTCGAGCGCGGCGTAGGCGAGGAAGGCGACCAGTTCGGTCAATGCCGCGACATCCTCGTCGTCGGCCTTGACGAAACGCGAAGCGACCGACACGAGTTCGTCGAGATTGTCGACGCGCGAATCGAGCGAGCCCTTCGATTCCTTGTCGTAGTGCTCGCGTAGTCCGGAACGCACCAGCACGTGGTCGATCTTGTCCTTCAACGGCAGATCGACGACTTCGTTGGCGAGCGCATCGACCAGTGCCATGAAGCCGGCCAACGCGTTGCGCGCACGCGCGGCCAGCGCGATCTCGCGCGAGACGCGGATCGAGGCTTCCCACAGCGACACGCCGTCGGTCCGCGCGCGCTTGCGCACCTCGTCGAGCGTGCGCTCGCCGATGCCGCGCGTCGGCGTGTTCACGGCACGCTCGAACGCGGCATCGTCGCCGCGATTGGCGACCAGGCGCAGGTAGGCCAGCGTGTCCTTGATCTCGGCGCGCTCGAAGAAGCGCACGCCGCCGTAGACGCGGTACGGAATCTGCTCTGCCAGCAGCGCCTCTTCGAAGGCGCGCGACTGCGCGTTGCTGCGGTACAGGATCGCGGCCTCGCCATGGCTGCCGCCGTCGCGCACCCATTGGCGGATGCGTTCGACGACGAAGTTGGCCTCATCGACCTCGTTGTAGGCTGCGTACAGGTCGACCGTCTCGCCCTCGCCGCTATCGGTCCACAGCTGCTTGCCCAGGCGCGCCGGGTTGTGCGCGATGACCGCGTTGGCGGCATTGAGGATGTTGGCGCTGGAACGATAGTTCTGTTCCAGGCGGATGGTCTGCGCGCCGGGGAAATCCTGCAGGAACTGCTGCACGTTCTCGACCTTGGCGCCGCGCCAGCCGTAGATCGCCTGGTCATCGTCGCCGACCACGAACACGTGGCCACTGTCACCGGCCAGCACGCGCACGAACGCGTACTGGATGCTGTTGGTGTCCTGGAATTCATCGACCAGGATCTCGCCGAAGCGTTGCCGGTAGTGCGCCAGCAAGGCCGGGTTGTCGCGTAGCAGCTCGTGAGCGCGCAGCAGGATCTCGGCGAAGTCGACCAGTCCGGCACGATCACAACGCTCCTGGTACAGCGCGTAGCTGCGCAGCATGACGTCGGCCCATTCGTCTCCGCGGTCCGACGAGTGCATCGATTGGATATGCTGCGGGCGACGGCCCTCGTCCTTCTGCGTGTTGATCCACCAGGCGATCTGTCGCGGCGGGAAGCGCGCCTCGTCGAGTTCGAGCTGCTGCACGACGCGCTTGACCAGCCGCAGCTGGTCGTCGCTGTCGAGGATCTGGAAGCTCTCCGGCAACTTCGCGTCCTGCCAGTGCAGGCGCAGCAGGCGATGCGCGAGGCCGTGGAAAGTCCCGATCCAGAGCCCACGGCTGCCGTGGCGCAGCAGCGCGTCGGCGCGATGGCGCATCTCACCGGCGGCCTTGTTGGTGAAGGTCACCGCGAAGATGCCGTGCACGGGCACGCCATGCACCTCGTTCAACCAGGCGATGCGGTGCGTGAGCACGCGCGTCTTGCCGCTGCCGGCGCCGGCGAGGACGAGGTAGTGGCCGGGGGGTGCGGTGATCGCCTCGCGCTGGGCGGGATTGAGGTCGTCTAGCAGGTACGAAACATCCATCGCGGCATTTTACGTGCCGCGCTGCCGCCGGAGTTCATTCTTCAGAGAAATGCACGCAATCTCTGCTTTCGCCCCCTGTGAAAAAGGGGGCATACAGCAAAGGGGCAGCCGCGCTAGTGCGCGACCTGCTCGCGTTTGCTCGACGTGCCCATCATCAGCCTGTCGGTGTACGCGATGCCGATCGCCGACAGGATGAACACGCAATGGATGATGGTCTGCCACATCACGCCAATCGGCGTCGAGGTCGTGCAACGGGCTGGCGCGATCTCGAGGCCCCCGGCGAGCGCTGCGGCGGTGGCACGCAGCGCGGCGACGTTGTCCGTCGATCCGCAGAACGGCAGGCCCAGCTCGCCGGCGGCGATGAAGGTCTTGAGCAGGTGGATCGACGAGATGCCGATGATCGCCATTGCCAGCTTGACCTTGAGCACGCTGGCGTTGACGTGGCTCAACCATTCCGGCTGGTCGGGATGGCCCTGCAGGCCCAGCCGGGACACGAACGTCTCATAACCGCCGACAATCACCATGACCAGCAGGTTGGAGATCATGACCACGTCGATCAGCCCGAGCACGAGCAGCATGATGCCCTGCTCGGTCAGGGCATTGGCATCCTGCACCAGATGCAACAGTTCCTTGAGGAACAGGAACACGTAGACGCACTGGGCCACGATCAGCCCCAAGTACAGGGGCAACTGCAGCCAGCGCGAACTGAAGATCAGGGCGGGCAGTGGATTGAGACGTGGGGATGAGACAGAAGCCATGGGGACAGTCGTTCGATGCGGAACGCGCAGGGTACAGATGCACCGTGACGCTGCCAATCGCCCTGCCGTCGCGCGCTAGCCGTCGCGCAACGCCTGCACGCCCATTTGCGCGAGCAACATGGCCATGCTTCCGGCCTGCAGGGCCTGCGCGCTGGACGCGTTGCCCTGTTGCGCGCGTTTCGCCACGCCCTGCGCGATCGCCGCGAGGCGGAAGAAACTGAACGCCAGCACGAAATTCCAATCGGCATCGACTTGCGTGCCGCTGAGTTGGCTGTAACGGCGCAGCAGCGCCGCCTCATCGGGAATGCCGAGCGCGGCGCGATCCTTGCCAGCAAGTCCTGGCAGCGGTGGTTGTCCCGGCAGGCGCAGGGCCATGCACAAATAGCCGAGATCGGCGAGCGGATGGCCGAGCGTCGACAATTCCCAGTCCATCACCGCGAGGATGCGCGGTGCGTCGCGCGCGAACATCAGGTTGTCGATGCGGTAATCGCCGTGCACGAGCGCGACGCGGCCATCGTCGGAGGGACAGCGCGGCGGCAGCTCTGCAAGCAAGGTCTCCATCGCCGCGATCGGCTGCGTCTCGCTGGCGCGGTATTGCTCGCCCCAGCGCGCGAGCTGGCGCGCGAAGTAATTGCCGGGCTTGCCGTAGCCGGCGAGGCCGGCCGCGTCGACGTCGACCGCGTGCAAGGCCGCGAGCGTGGCGATGATGGCGTCGTAGTACGTACCCCGCAGGTCAACGCTCAAACCTGGTAAAGCCGGATCCCAAAACACCTGCCCGTCGACATGCTCCATCACGTAGAACATCGAGCCGATCATCGTTTCGTCCGTGCACAGGTGCAAGGCACGCGCCACAGGCACCGCGCTGTCCTGCAAGGCGCACAGCACACGGAACTCGCGGTCGACGGCATGCGCGGACTGCAACAGCACGCCTGGCGGCTTGCGGCGCAGGACGTAGCGGCCGCTGGCGGCGTCGATGCGGTAGGTGGGGTTGGACTGCCCGCCCTCGAACTTGCTCGCGGTCAGCGGCCCGCGGAATCCGGGCACGTGTTGCGTGAGGTAGTCCGCAAGTGCGGCTTCCGGCAATGCGAACGACTCGCTGGCCATGTCTCAGGCCTTCAGCATCGAACGCGCGAGCGACGCGATATGCACTTCATCGGGACCGTCCGCCAGGCGCAGCGAGCGCGCAGCGGCATAGGCATGCGCGAGGAAGTGGTCTTGCGACAGGCCGCCGGCGCCATGCAGCTGGATCGCGCGATCGATCACGGCGCAGGCCATGCGCGGTGCGACGATCTTGATCATGCTGATGAAGTCTCGCCCGATCATCTCGCGCGCGCCCCTGTTGCCGTGCGCGTCAAGTGCGGCCGCAGCCTGCAGCGTGAGCAGGCGCGCCTGCTCGATCTCGCAGCGCGAAGCCACCATCATCTCCTGCACCATGCCGTGCGCGCCGAGCAGCTGGCCGAACGCGACGCGATTACGTGCGCGCTCGATCATCGCCTCGAGCGCGCGCTGCGCGAGTCCGATCAGGCGCATGCAATGGTGGATGCGCCCCGGCCCGAGTCGCGCCTGTGCGATCTCGAAGCCGCTGCCTTCGGCATGGACCAGGTTCCCGACCGGCACGCGCACCTGGTCGAAGCGCAGTTCGACATGACCATGCGGCGCATCGTCGTAACCGAACACCTGCAACGGCCGCACGATGGAGACGCCGGTCGTTTCCATCGGCACCAGCAGCATCGATTGCCGCCGATGCGGCGCGGCCTGCGGATCGGTCACGCCCATCACGATCAGCAGCGCGCAGCGCGGGTCGCCGGCACCGGTGGTCCACCATTTGTGGCCATCGAGCACGTAGTGGTCGCCATCGCGCACGAAGCGCATGGCGATGTTGGTGGCATCGGACGAGGCGACTTCCGGCTCGGTCATCGCGAACGCGGAGCGGATGCGGCCTTCGAGCAGCGGCGTCAGCCAGCGCGCCTGCTGTTCGGCGCTGCCGAACTGCGCGAGCACTTCCATGTTGCCGGTGTCGGGCGCGCTGCAGTTGAAAATCTCCGGCGCGATCAGCGAACGCCCCATGCGTTCTGCCAGCGGCGCGTAGTCGAGGTTGCCGAGGCCGGCGCCGTGCGTGCTGTCTGGCAAAAACAGGTTCCACAAGCCCTCGGCACGCGCCTGCGACTTGAGGGTCTCGAGCATCGGCGGCGGTGTCCAGCGCGTTGCCGCGTCGGCGTCCCAGGCAGCGAACTCGGCTTCTGCGGGGATGACTTTCGTCTCCATGAACGCAGCGAGTTTCGCGCCGAGCGCGCGACTGCGTTCGGATTGCGGGAACAGCCATGCATCCGTCATGGTCATGCTCCCGCCGAGAGCGTCACGCCTGGCAACGACAGCACGTACTCCGCGCCCATGAGCTGCGACGGCGTGCGGTAGCCGACGACATCCGTGCCATGCAGCAGATGCTCGACGATGCCCAGCGACGCGGTCGCGGTTAGCGTGTAGCCATTCGGCACGACGAGATGACGCCTGACTTGGGCGCCGTCGCGGTCGCTGACCTCGCCCCAGACATGGGTGACGGTGGCGGCGCGCTTGTCGTCGGAAGGCCCGCGCACCGAGCGCGCCACGCCGCGCTTGAGGAACGATTGCACCAGCCCCGTGCCCAGCAAGGGACCGAGCAGGCGCAGCCGCCGCAGGCGCGAGATCGTGGTGGGCGGGACGGCCATGTAGACCTCGACATTGGGGATGCCGGTGCTGAGGTAG
>Ga0193708_1000172_pt1 | contig 13775 bp, 12 predicted proteins | sample H3c1metaG_FD_160570 | JGI IMG/M metagenome (GOLD analysis project Ga0193708, IMG submission 160570) | Soil microbial communities from a riparian zone of the East river system, Colorado, United States - H3c1 | ecosystem: Environmental > Terrestrial > Soil > Riparian zone | place: USA: East River...
GTTCGGCTTCCGCCTGCACCGCGTCGGCACGCCGGTGAGCGGCGCGACGCTGTTCGTCGCCAACCATGTCAGCTGGGTCGACATCGTCGTGCTGCACAGCCAGCGCATGATGGGTTTCGTCGCCAAGCGCGAGATCTCGCAATGGCCGCTGGTCGGCTGGCTGGCCGCGCGCGGCGAGACGATCTACCACCAGCGCGGCAACCAGGAATCGCTGGGCGGCGTGCTGCACGAGATGCTGGCGCGGCTGCGCGCCGGCCGTTCGGTCGGCGTGTTCCCCGAAGGCCGCACGCGCGATGGTCGCGAACTCGGCCCCTTCCACGCCCGCATCTTCCTGGCGGCGGTCGAAGCGGGCGCGCCGGTGCAACCGGTGGCGTTGCGTTACGGCGTCGGCGGCGCGGCGCAAAGCATCGTCGCCTTCCAGCCGAACGAGAGTTTCTTCGCCAACTTCCTGCGCCTGCTCGGCGAACCGGCGCGCAGCACCGACGTGGTGTTCCTGGCGCCGATCGAACCGGGCGATGCCGACGGACGCCGGCGCATCGCCGAGATCGCGCGCGAACGTATCGCCATCGCCATGCGCGGATCGACGTGACCCTGCACGAGAGCCAGTATTTGCCACCGCGATGGCTGCGCAATCCGCACGTGCAGTCGGTCCTCGGCACGAGCCCGATGCGCCGCCGCCGCGGCGCGCAGGCGATGCAGGCCAGCGGCGCGGTCACCACGCCGCACGAAGTCGACGGCGGCGATGGCGTACGCCTGCACGGTCTGCACAGCGTCGTGCCGGACCGCGCGCCGCGTGGGCTGGCCCTGCTGCTGCACGGCTGGGAAGGCAGCGCCGAATCGAGCTACATGCGCCTGACGGCCGCGGCGCTGCTGCGGCGCGGCTTCGACGTGTTCCGGCTCAACTTCCGCGATCACGGCGATACGCATCACCTCAACGAGGCGCTGTTCCACTCCAACCGCATCGACGAGGTGATCCATGCCTCGCTCGATGTCGCCCGGCGCTTCCTGCCCGAGGTCGGCCAGCCGATGGTCGCCGCCGGACATTCCCTCGGCGGCAATTTCGCGTTGCGCCTGGCATTGCGCGCGCCCGGCGCGGGGCTGCCGCTGACGCGTGTCGCGGCGGTCTGTCCGGTCATCGATCCGGCGGTGACGATGGAACAGATGGAACGCGGCATGCCGCTGTACCTGCGCTACTTCGAGCGCAAGTGGCGCCACTCGCTGCTGCGCAAGCGCGCGCTGTTCCCCGAGCGGCACGACTTCGACGACCGCACGCTGGCGCTCGGCATGCGCGGCCTGACGCAATGGATGGTCGAGCGGCATACCGACTTCGGCACGCTCGACAATTACTTCGATGGCTATTCGATCGCGGGCGATCGCCTGATGCGGCTGCAGATCCCCGCCGACATCCTGATGGCGGCCGATGATCCGGTGATCCCGGTGTCGGATTTCCATGCGCTGTCGCTGCCGGCCAATGCGACGTTGGAAATCGCGCGCTGGGGCGGACATTGCGGTTTCCTGCTCGGCGCGCAGCTCGATGGCTTCGCCGAGCGCTGGGTCGCGGAGCGGTTGGACGCTGTCGACAAGGCGGCCGGCCCCTAGCCAGCCGGTACAATGATCGGCCCAAGGCGACCCTTCAGACGTGCCCGATCCCATGCAGGAACAGATACTCGACGCACTGCGCCGCGGTGCCCATGACGAGGCCGTGGGCCTCGCCCGCGATGCGCTCACCGCCAGCCCGCAGGACGCGGACCTGCATCGCCTGCTGGCGATGGCGCAGCGCGCGGCCGGCGATGCCGAAGGCGCCTTCGCCAGCATCGACCGCGCGATCGCATTGGCACCGGATGACGCCGACCTGCATTTCCAGCGTGCCGGTTTCCTGATCGGCGTACGCAAGATGACCGAGGCGCAGGCCGAACTGGCGCGCACCATCGTGCTCGACCCCAATCTGTTCGGCGCCTACATCGTGCAGGCGCAACTCGCGCTCGGGCGCGGCGACCTCGGCGAGGCCGAACGCCTGCAGCGCCTGGCTGAACGCATCGCCCCGGAACACCCCTGGCAGCTGGCGCTCGAAGGCACCCTGGCCCTGCGGCGTGGCGATGCCGATCGCGCGCTGTCGATCCTGAGCAACGCCTCGGAGCGCGAACCCGACGACGTGCAGCTGCGCTACGCGCTCGGCTTCGCCCACCTGGCCAAGGATCACCTGGCCTTCGCCGAGCAATCGTTCCGCGGCGTGCTCGAGAAGACGCCCGAGGCAGGTGGCCTGCGCGGCTTGATCGCCGAACTGTTGCGGCGCCAGGGGCGCTACGCCGATGCCGCCGACGAACTCGCGCCGCTGCTCGCCGATGCCGCCACCGCGACACCGGCCGTGCGTCGCTTCGCCGGCGAACTCGAATTGATGGCCGGACGCCATGAGCGCGCCCTGCCGCTGCTGCGCGAGGCCTTCGTCGCGCAGCCGGGCGATGCGCGCATTCTCAACGCGATCACGGAAGCATGGCGCCGGCACGGTGACGCGCAAGAGGCGCGCGACATGCTCGATGCCGCGTTGGCGACGTCGCCACAGGTCGACGCGCTGTGGCGAGCGCGCCTGCTGTTCGAGCCGGTGCGCGAGAGCACCGGCGCCATCATCCAGCGCTGGACCGCCACCAGGCCCGACTACGTGCCCGCGCTCGAAGCGCGCATGGCCTTCGAAGCGATGTCCGGCAACGAGGTCGCCGCCAACGCGACCGCCGAGCGGATCATCGCGATCGAGCCGGGGCGTTCCAGTGCTGAAATGCGGCTGCTCGACGAATTGATGCGGCGCGATCCGGCCGCAGCGGTCGAGCGCATCGATCATCTTTTGGAAAGCGCCGAAACCGACGACGCGCGGCGCCTGCTGCGCGGCTGGAAGGGACTGGCGCAGGATCGCGCCGGCCACGTTACGGACGCCGTCGCCACCTGGAGCGGACTGCATGCCGAAGTCGTCGCGCAACGCTTGCCGCTGCCCGACAGTAGTGCGCCGCGTGCCGACTGGCCGGAACTGGCGAGCGCATCCGACACCACACCGGCCGTGGCCCTGCTGTGGGGACCGCCCGGATCGCGCGTCGAGCGCCTGGCGACCGTGCTCGCCGGCACAGTGCCGTCGTTCCGCGCCGACCGTTACGGCGCCAAGCCGCCGATCGATGCTTTCCAGAGTTATTTCACGGTGCCCAAATTGCTGTCCGGCGAGCAGGACGGCGCCGCGGCGGTGTCGTCGTGGCGCGAGCTGCTGCCGTCGCGCGGCATCGCTGATGGCCAGGTCGTCGACTGGCTGCTGTGGTGGGACAACGCCCTGCTGCTGGCGCTGCGCCCGCATCTGCCTGAAGCGACGTTGTTGATCGCCGTGCGCGATCCGCGCGACATGCTGCTCGACTGGCTAGCGTTCGGCGCACCCGCGCCGTATGCGATGAAGTCGCCGATCGGCGTCGCCGGCTGGCTCGCCGTCGTGCTCAACCAGATTGCCTTCCTGCACGAACAGGACCTGTTCCCGCACAGCCTGCTGCGGCTGGACGAGATCGCCGACGATCCGCGTGCACTGGCCGAGGCGCTCGGTGCCGCGCTGCACACGCCGCTGCCGGTTCCGCCGCCGGCCGTGCCCGGCACGGAGCATTTCGCGCCCGGCCGCTGGCGCGCCTATGCGCAAGCGCTGGCCGAACCGTTCGCGATGTTGACGCCCGTGGCACGTCGTCTTGGCTACCCTGAGGCCTGATCGAGAGCATCCTGATTTAGAGCACCCTGATCCAGGGCAGCAGATCCACAGCCGGAGCGACCCCATGCGCATCCACAGCGACAGCTTCGAACACGGCCAACGCATTCCGGCCGAATTCGCGATGGGCGCGCCGGACGGCTTCGGCGGCAACCGCAATCCGCAGCTGCGCTGGGACGAAGTGCCCGACGGCGTGAAGTCGTTCGCGCTGCTGTGCATCGACACCGATGCACCGACCGATCCGTCGCTCGCCGGCAAGGAAGGCGTCGAGATCCCGGTCGAACATCCGCGTGGCGAGTTCGTGCATTGGGTGATGATCGACTTGCCTGCCGACGTTCACGGGGTCCTGGCCGGCGCCTGCAGCGATGGCATCAGCAAGCATGGCAAGTCCCATCCGGTCGGTCCGGCGGGTTCACGCCAGGGGCTCAACGACTACACCGGCTGGTTCGCCGGCGATGCCGACATGGCCGGCGATTACCTAGGCTACGACGGCCCTTATCCGCCGCCGAACGACTTGCGCCTGCACCGCTACTTCTTCCGCGTGTTCGCGCTGGATTTGGCCGGGCTCGAAGTGCCAGAACGGTTCACCGCCGCGGACGTCTTCCGCGCGATGCACGGGCATGTCCTGGCCGAGGCCGCGACGTACGGCACCTATTCGCTGCATCCCGCGGTGGTGTAGCGTGCGTGCTGGATGGCGTGTGGTATCTGCGCAACGCGCGCGTTGCGTTCAATTGATCGAAGGCACCAGCAATAGCAGCGCCGCGCCGAACACGAAGCGATAGATCGCGAACGCCGTGAACCGGTGCGTCTGGATGTACTGCAGCAGCCACTTCACCGCGACGAACGCCGTCAGCGCCGACGCCACGAAAGCGATTGCCAACGCGTTCCAGTCTTCGTGCGCCGCCTGGCCATTGCCGATCACGTCGACGAGTTCGTAGGCGGTCGCCGCGAACATCGTCGGGATGCCGACGAGGAAGGTGAACTCGGTCGCCGCGGCGCGATTAGTGGTGCCGAACAGCAGCGCGACGAAGATCGTGGCGCCCGAACGCGAAGTGCCGGGGAACACGCCGGCTACGACCTGCGCAATGCCGACCAGGATCGCCACCAGCCAGCTGATCTCGCAGCGTTCGCCGAGCTGCTGCGCGCGCCGTGCGGCGATCTGTTCGGCGAGGATCATCCACACGCCGCCGAGCACCAGTGCCCACGCGATCGGCTCGATCCGCTCCGGCAATTCGAAACCCAGCTTCTTCACCACGATGCCGAGCACCGCGGTCACCGCGAACGCGACGCCGAGCTTGAGCGCGTAGTCGCGGTTGTTCGCCTCGCGCAGTCCGGTCAGCAGTTGCCACAAGCGCTGCCGGTAGATCAGCACCACCGCGAGGATCGCGCCGGCCTGGATCGAGATGTTGAACAGGTCGGAGCGATGCCCCAGCCAGTGTTCGGCGATCAGCAGGTGGCCGGTGCTGGAGATCGGCAGGAATTCGGTGATGCCTTCGATGATGCCGAGCAGCAGCGCGGCCAGCAGGTCGGTCATGCGCAGGAGGGAGTCGATGACGGGCCGCCTAGTCTAGTGACTCGCACGGAGCGCGGCTTGCGCGCGATCCGCAGCCATCGCGCGGGCTAGAGAATGCCTCTATCGGGTGCATGGACCGTCCTGAATGCACCAAATCGGCGCATCCATTCAGCGAATCACCAACTTAATTCATTCCCGATCAAGTACTTGCGCGCGCGGCCTGGTTGGCACGTCCCGTGCTTTGAATCGACTATCCCCAAACCTCCGAGGCTGTCCCGATGTCCATCGAACACGTCGAAAAACTGATGAAGGATCACAAGGTCGAGTTCGTCGACCTGCGCTTCGCCGACATGCGCGGCGTGCAGCACCACGTCACCTTCCCGAAATCGATCATCGAGCCCGGCCTGTTCGAGGACGGCAAGATGTTCGACGGCTCCTCGATCAGCGGCTGGAAGGGCATCAACGAGTCCGACATGGTGCTGTTGCCCGATCCGAGTACCGCGTTCCTGGATCCGTTCACCGCCGATCCGACCCTGGTGCTGACCTGCGACATCCTCGACCCGGCGACGATGCAGGCCTACTCGCGCGACCCGCGCGGTGTCGCCAAGCGCGCCGAGGCTTACCTCAAGGCCAGCGGCATCGCCGAGCAGGCGTTCTTCGGGCCCGAACCCGAATTCTTCATCTTCGATTCGGTGCGCTACGCCAACGAGATGGGCCACACCTTCTTCCACATCGATTCGGAAGAGGCGCACTGGAACTCGGCCAAGGAATACGAAGGCGGGAACAGCGGTTACCGCCCGGGCATCAAGGGCGGCTACTTCCCGGTCGCGCCGCTCGACTCGCTGCACGACCTGCGCGCCGAGATGTGCAAGACGCTCGAGCAAGTCGGCATCGAGGTGGAAGTGCACCACCACGAAGTCGCCAATGCCGGCCAGTGCGAGATCGGCACCAAGTTCAACTCGCTGACCCGCAAGGCCGACGAGTTGCTGACGATGAAGTACATCATCAAGAACGTCGCCTTCCGCAACGGCAAGACCGCGACCTTCATGCCCAAGCCCATCGTCGGCGACAACGGCAGCGGCATGCACGTGCACCAGTCGCTGGCCAAGGGCGGCGTCAATCTGTTCTCCGGCGACGGCTACGGCGGACTGTCGCAGATGGCGTTGTGGTACATCGGCGGCATCTTCAAGCACGCGCGCGCGATCAACGCGTTCGCCAACTCGACGACGAACTCGTACAAGCGCCTGGTCCCGGGCTTCGAGGCACCGGTCATGCTGGCGTACTCGGCGCGCAACCGCTCCGCCTCGTGCCGCATTCCCTACGTGTCCAACCCGAAGGCGCGCCGCATCGAGATCCGCTTCCCCGATCCGATGAACTCCGGCTACCTGACCTTCGCCGCGCTGATGATGGCCGGCCTCGACGGCATCAAGAACCAGATCGATCCGGGTGGCCCGAGCGACAAGGACCTGTACGACTTGCCGCCGGAAGAGGAGAAGGGCATCCCGACGGTCTGCCATTCGCTCGACCAGGCGCTCGACGCGCTCGACAACGACCGCGAGTTCCTCAAGGCCGGCGGCGTGTTCACCGACGACTTCATCGACGGTTACATCACGCTGAAGATGAAGGAAGTCACCGCGTTCCGCGCGGCCACGCATCCGCTCGAGTACCAGATGTACTACGCGATCTGAACCATCGCCCGCGGCGCGATCGCGCGCCGCGGGCACGACTTTGCGCAAGCAGGACGGACAAGCGATTGGCAGCGTCGAACACCTATCTCTTCATCCTGTGCCCGCCGTATTCGGGCTCGACCATCCTGTGGAAGCTGGTGGCGACGTCCGCTGCCGTGTCGTCGCTGCCCAGCGAGGGCCAGTTCCTGCCGGAAGTGCAGGCGCAGATGCGCGAGCGTCCCTGGGACGCGACGCGCGTGCTGCCTTGGGCGCAGATCAAATCGGTCTGGGACGGTTACTGGGACCACGACAAACCGTTCCTGCTGGAAAAGAGTCCGCCCAACCTGATCCGCACCGATGCCATCCGTCAGCATTTCCAGCCGCTGCGTTTCCTGCTGATGGTCCGCGATCCCTATGCGCATTGCGAAGGCCTGATGCGGCGCAACGGCTGGGACGCGCAACGCGCGGCGGAGTTCAGCGTGCGCTGCCTGCGGCAGCAGGCGACGAATGCGACGACGCTGCCCGATTCGCTCGCCTTCACCTACGAGGCGCTCGCCGATGACCCGCAGTCGATCGCACGCCGCATCGAGGCGTTCCTTCCCGGTCTGGGCGCATTGAACGCGACCGACAGCTTCAAGGCCGATTCGCTCGACGGTCTGGTCGATCGTCCGATCCTGAACTTGAACGATCGCAAGCTCGAACAACTGTCGCCGGACACGCTGCAGCAGATCAACGGCGTGCTGTCGCGGCATGTCGATGCCTTGCAGCACTGGGGTTACGAGTTACGCAATTGACGCCACCAAGCCGAAACGCAGGAGGAAAGTAGATCGAGGGAGTTCCAACGCGACGGCCGCCGCAAGGCGCCATCGCAGCATGATCGGGCCATCACGAAGCTGGGCATGCACGACACCACGTACGCAGTAGTGACCGGGGAGGGCTTTCCGAGAAAAAGGGGCCTGTCATGTCGTCTCGCAAGACCGCAATCGCATCGTTGTTATCGCTCCTGTTGCTGGGTGCAGGGAACGTTTCGGCCGGCACCACCGGCTCCGTCGCCTTGACCAGCGATTACCTGTTCCGCGGCGTTTCCCAGACCAATGAAGAACCCGCCATCCAGGGCGGCATCGAATATGCGACCGACAGCGGCTTCTACGTTGGAGCCTGGGGCAGCAGCATCAGCTGGCTGTCCGACCTGTCCAGCGACGCAGCGCCGATCTCCAGCGACGTGGAGCTGGACGGCTATCTCGGCTATCGCGGCAAATTCGGCGACAGCAAGGTCAGCTACGACGTCGGCGCGCTCTACTACTGGTACCCCGGCGACTATCCGTCCGGCTTCAACAGCGCCGACACCGGCGAAATCTACTTCGGCGTCAGCGCCGGCCTCGGCGACACCGTCACGCTGGGCGCCAAGTACTCCTACGCGCTCACAGACTTGTTCGGCTACGTCGACTCCGACGGCAGCGGTTATCTCGACCTGTCCCTCAACTGGACGTTCACGCCCGGCTGGACCTTGAATGTCCACGGCGGCAATCAGTGGATCGAGAACAACGAGGCCTTCGAATACACGGACTGGAAACTCGGCGTCACCAAGGCCTTCGACAACGGCTTCTCGATCGCTGGCGCCTACACCGACACCGACGCCGAAGAAGCGCTCTATACCAATGCCTTCGGCAACGAGATCGCCGACGGGACGTTCTCGCTCACCTTCGCCAAAGCCTTCTGAGGACGCGCCGATGACATCGCCATCACTGGGAGTAACCGCATGAAACTGATCACCGCCATCATCCGCCCGTTCAAGCTCGACGACGTGCGCGGCGCGCTGACCGAGGCCGGCGTGTCCGGCATCACGGTCACCGAGGTCAAGGGATTCGGCAGGCAGAAGGGCCATACCGAGCTGTATCGCGGCGCCGAATACGTCGTCGATTTCCTGCCCAAGCTCAAGGTCGAATGCGCGGTCACCGACGCCATGCTCGAAGCGGCGCTCGAAGCCGTGCAGAGCAACGCCGGCACCGGCAAGGTCGGCGACGGCAAGATCTTCGTGACGTCGATCGAACAAGTCATCCGCATCCGCACCGGCGAGCTCGACGCCGATGCGCTCTAGCCCATCCTCGGAGGCAACCATGAAGACTCGATTTTTCTCCGGGTGGAAGACCCGCATGCAAGCGATATGCCTGGCTGCACTGTGCGGCCTGATGATGGCCGGCGTCGCGACCGCGGCGTTGGCGCAGGACACGCCATCGGCGCCGGCGACGGCGGCCGACGCCGTAGCTTCACAAGCACCCGAAGCGGCGACGGCCTCTGCACAGGAAACTGCAACCGAACCGGCGGCGCCGGCACCAACGATCAGCAAACCCGATACCGTCTGGGTCCTGGTGTCGGCCGCGCTGGTGATCTTCATGACGCTGCCCGGCCTTGCGCTGTTCTACGGCGGCCTGGTGCGCTCGAAGAACGTGCTCTCGATCCTGATCCAGAACCTGGTCGTGTTCTCGCTGGTCGCCGTGCTGTGGGCCTTGTACGGCTACAGCCTCGCCTTCACCGAGGGCACGCCTTTCATCGGCGGCTTCGACAGGGTGTTCGCGCACGGCCTCGATGCGGCCGCGATCGGCGCGACGTTCACCAAGGGCGTCTACATCCCCGAACTGGCGTTCTTCGTGTTCCAGGGTGCATTCGCCTGCATCACCTGCGCGCTGATCATCGGCGCCTTCGCCGAGCGCGTGAAATTCGCCGGCGTACTGTTGTTCACGACGTTGTGGTTCACGTTCGCCTACCTGCCGATGGCGCACATGGTGTGGTTCTTCCCGGGTCCGGATGCGTTCACCGGCCCCGATGCGGTCGACGGCGTGCTGGCCAGGTCCGGCTTCCTGTTCAAGAAGGGCGCGCTGGACTTCGCTGGCGGCACCGTCGTGCACATCAACGCGGCGATCGCCGGTCTGGTCGGTGCCTACGTGATCGGCAAGCGCACCGGCTACGGGCGCGAGGCGATCAAGCCGCACAACCTCACGCAGACCATGGTCGGCGCCTCGATCCTTTGGGTCGGCTGGTTCGGCTTCAATGCCGGTTCGGCGCTCGAGGCCGGCGGCGTCGCGGCGATCGCCTTCGTCAACACCTTCCTGGCCACGGCTGCAGCGGTGGTGACGTGGACCTTCGTGGAGTGGACCTTCAAGCGCAAGCCGTCGCTGCTCGGTGCGGCCTCGGGTGCGGTGGCCGGACTCGTCGCGATCACGCCCGCGGCCGGCTTCGTCGGCCTCAACGGCGCGCTCGCGATCGGTGCCATTGCCGGCGTGCTGTCGCTGTGGGGCGTGAGCGGCTTGAAGAAACTGTTGGGTGCCGATGACAGCCTCGACGTCTTCGGCGTGCACGGTGTCGGCGGCATCACCGGAGCGCTGCTGACCGGCGTGTTCGCGGCGCCGTCGCTCGGCGGTTCCGGCATCTGGGACTACGTGACGGAAACCGCATTGCCGGATTACGACATCGCCGGCCAGGTCTGGATCCAGGCACAGGGCGTGCTGACTACGATCGTCGTTTCGGGCGTGGTCGCGCTGGTGTCGTTCCTGATCGTGAAGTACACGGTCGGGCTGCGCGTCAGCGAGGAGTCCGAGCGCGAAGGCCTCGACATCACCTCGCACGGCGAATCCGCCTACGAGCTCTGATGACTCTGCGACACGGACGCTGTACCCCCTCCCCACGTCCGTGATGTTGCAACACCGATGCGCGACTTGCGCATCGGTGTTTTTTTTGGCCGAGCTGCGAAGACTTGCAAAGTCCGCTGCCTGCGGTTGCAATGCGGCATGCGCCTGCGTCCACTGATCGCCATCGTGTTGTCCCTGCTGCTCGCGGCCTGCGCGCATGCGCCGCCGCGCAATCCCATGGCGCGCTGGGTGCCGTCGCCGAACCAGAACGCGCGCCAGCCGTTGCTGATCGTGCTGCACTACACCGAGCAGCAGAGCGTGCAGCAGAGCCTGCACACGCTGCGCACCGCCAATAGCGGCGGCCGCGTCAGTGCGCATTATCTGATTGGCGACGACGGCGCCCTGTACCAGCTGGTTGCCGACGAGCGCCGCGCCTGGCATGCCGGTGCCGGTCGCTGGGGCACGATCAGCGACGTCAACTCCGCCTCGATCGGCATCGAGATCGACAACGACGGCCAGGAGCCGTTCACGCCCGAACAGATCGCGACCCTGCTGCGCCTGCTCGAGGACCTGTGCACGCGGCTCGATATCCCGCGCACGCAGGTCATCGGCCACGCCGACATGGCGCCGACGCGAAAGATCGATCCGGGCCGCCTGTTCCCGTGGCAGCAGCTCGCGCAGGCCGGCTTCGGACGCTGGCCGAAACCCGATCGCGCCGCCGCGCCGCCGGACTTCGACGCGATCGCCGCGTTACGCCTGCTCGGCTACGCGATGGACGATCCTGCCGCCACCATCCGTGCCTTCCACCTGCACTACCGCGGCATCGACACGATGACGCTCGATGCCGAGGACGCCAGCATCCTGCAGTCGCTGACGGCGGCTGAGTAGGCGCCGGCCGGATGCGGCTCGTGGTGATGTCGCCAGCTGTGCATGGCTTTGGGCCGGGTGACACGACAGAACCTGGCACGCGCCAGAGCGCAGTCGGAGCAAGCTCATTCCTTGTCTCTTGCATCACTTCTTTGACTTCTTCTTTTTTCGCGTCTTCGGCTTCTCCTTCGCCTTCTTCTCCGCCGCGAACTTCGCCTTGACGCTTTCGACCTCGGCTGGCAGTTCACGTTCGAGCAACGCCAGCAGTTCGGCAACGGCATCGCTGTCCACCGGAGCGCCTTTGGGTGTCGTCGCAGTCACTTCCGTCGTGGTCTTCTTGATGTCGTCCGACAGCGTCAGCGACCGCGTCAGGATCATCCACGGTTCGCCGCGATAGCGGATCGAATACAGGTCCAGCATCTGCGCGCGGCCTTCGTACGTGACGCCGGGCGTGCGCACGAGGATCTGGCCGACGGCGTTCCATGTGTCGTTCTTGTCGGCTTCGACGGCGAAGCGTCCACGGGTCGTCGTGGGCGCGGGCACTTCGACCTCAGGCGGCGGCTCCGGCGGCAGTTCGGGCATTCGCGGTCGCTGCGCGCAACTGGCGATCGCGAGGGCGATGCAGGAGATCGTAACGAGGGTGCGCATGGACATGCGGACGATTCGAAGAAATCGCGCGTGAAGAACGCGCGTAGAATGTCGCCGACGCACAGTTCGATCGGCGGACTCGACGTCTCCCGCTTAGGACTGGGTGCCATGTCCCGATGGCCGGGTACTGCAGCATTGGCGCGGGCAGCGACGCCGAATCGATTCGCCCGATCCACGCGCGCTCGAACTGGGTGCCACATCGACACCGCCGAGATCTAAGGTCCCTACCTCAACGAGGAACTCGTTGGCCGGGCCATCAAGGACATCGCAGGTCCGACAGCGTCGGTCGACAACAGGAGTACGCCATGACCCTCAAACAACGACAGCTTGGTTCCAGCGGCCTCCAAGTCTCGACCCTCGGTCTTGGCTGCATGGGCCTCAGCCATGCCTATGGACCGGCCACCGACAAGGCGCAGGCGATCGCCCTGATCCGCGCCGCGGTCGAACGCGGTGTGACTCTGTTCGACACTGCCGAGGCTTATGGTCCCTACGCCAACGAGGAGCTGCTCGGCGAGGCGCTGGCCCCGCTTCGCGGGCAGGTGGTGATCGCAACCAAGTTCGGCTTCGCATTCGACGGCAGCGGCGGGCAGAGCGGCATGAACAGCCGCCCCGAACATATCCGCGCCGTCGCCGAAGCTTCGCTCAAGCGGCTGCGCACCGACGTCATCGACCTGTTCTACCAGCACCGGGTCGATCCCGCGGTGCCGATCGAAGAGGTGGCCGGCACCGTCAGGGAACTGATCGCGGAAGGCAAGGTGCGTCATTTCGGATTGTCCGAGGCAGGCGCGCAGACCATTCGCAGGGCACACGCCGTCCAGCCCGTCACCGCGCTGCAAAGCGAATACTCGCTTTGGTGGCGCGAGCCCGAGGCGGAGATCCTGCCCACGCTCGAGGAACTGGGCATCGGCTTCGTTCCGTTCAGTCCGCTCGGCAGGGGTTTCCTGACCGGTGCGATCAGCGAGTCGACGCAGTTCGACAGCAGCGATTTCCGCAACGTCGTGCCGCGCTTCGCGCCGGAAGCGCGCCGAGCGAACCAAGCGTTGGTCGCAGCGCTCGAGACGATCGCCCAGGCGCGCGGCGCCACACCGGCACAGATCGCGTTGGCCTGGCTGCTGGCCAGGAAACCATGGATCGTGCCGATCCCGGGCACGACCAAGTTGCATCGCCTGGAGGAAAATCTGAGGGCGGCCGACATCGATCTCAGCGAAGAGGACTTGAAGGGCATCGAGACGACGCTGGCCGGAATCCGCGTCGAGGGCGACCGCTATCCGCCGCATCTGGCCGCTCGTGTCGAGCGATGAGTGGCGACAAACCACTCGAGTCCATCGACATCGAACGCCGCGCGCTCGGAGCGCACGACGTGCAGATCGGACGCTAGCCGCCGACAGCGGCCACGGCGCGCCGCACGATCTCCAGGCCCGATCGCGTCGCGGCGCGTGAGGTTCCAGCGAATCCGAAAACGAGCCCGCCGCGGTCGGTTGCGCCGTACTTGGAGAGTGGATGCACATCGATGCCCGCGCGCGCGCAGGCTGCGGCCACGGCGCGATCGTCGACGCCGAGCGCCTGCTTGAAAATGCCGGTGACGTGCATGCCGGCCGTGGCCGGTCCGAACTCCAGCACGTCGGCGAGAACCCTCGCTTCTTCCAGGAAGGCCAACCGCCGCTCGTCGTAGATCGCGCGGGTCTTGCGCAGGTGACGCGCCAGATGACCCTCGTGGATGAATGCAGCGAGTA
>Ga0193708_1000173_pt1 | contig 13764 bp, 11 predicted proteins | sample H3c1metaG_FD_160570 | JGI IMG/M metagenome (GOLD analysis project Ga0193708, IMG submission 160570) | Soil microbial communities from a riparian zone of the East river system, Colorado, United States - H3c1 | ecosystem: Environmental > Terrestrial > Soil > Riparian zone | place: USA: East River...
GGGTTTCGTAATTCTCAGATATGGCATAGGCATTTATTTTATGCCGATTTTTTGGAATGATGCTCTCATGATAAGCTACCCTTGCATTTTCAGTTTCGCCTGTATCTGACAATAAGTTCACAGCAGCCTGTGTAAACAACTGTTCCAGTGTACCACCATCTTCTTCAGATAGCTGTTCTGACCTGATATCCTGTTGCAGGTTAACGTAAAACTTTTTTAACTCGTTATTTTCCATATTAGCTGATAGTTTTCAGTACTAAAGATTCTGTGATTATGTAGTTTGTATATTCAGATAGAATGATGCTGTATTTAACATCTCCAACTCCTTTACGAATATCTTTTTCTTCTATTCTGGGGAATTCATCATTTACCAGATAGTAATTTTCCTGACGAATATGATAACCGAATGCTGTATACAATAACTGCTGATCCATTAAATATCCAACCTGCATTAATTTCTCCATGAATAATGTTTTTGTCTCTGAAGCCGAAGATAAAATTCCAATTATATCATTAACCAGTTCATTTAACATTATCCCATTTGATGGTTGTTTTTCCACTGAAAGGTGATATAAAATTAAGTTGTTTAAGGTGGTGGTATCCAGTTGGCGTTCGCTGCTGATTTGTAATTTTTGATGATTATTGGTTTGAGTGGTTTTTACTTCCAATCCCCAGGTTTTGTTTTGAAAATCTCTGATAGTATTATCCGGGCCGCACCAGGATTTTATACAATTTTCTTTTTCACTTGATGACAACAACCATTTCTTTAAAAAGTAGAGCTCACCAAAAAGGCCAATTTGATATTCAGCACTTAAACCGGCAGCATCAAGTTTATCAAAAAGATTACGCCAGGTCTCAATTCTGTTAAGAAAGCCCTTTAAAATTGATTGTTCATCAGTCAGATCTGTAATGGATGAAATAATATCGCTTAACAAAACATTAAATATTTCAGCGTCAGATTTATTTATTAATATTAAATTTAAAAAAACGAAAGATTTGTTTTGGGGATCTTCTGTTATTTCAAACCTTAACCCTTTCATTTTTTTGTTTACAGGTAAATTTCGAAATGCTTTAATGGGTAATCTTAACAGCAGACACCGGGAGTTTGAGGGAGTAAGTAATCCCAGATATAATTCACAAACTGAATTAAATGTATATCTTATCTTAAACAGTCCAATATTACTGGCTTTGTCAACTTCAAGTTGATTCCAGATTTCTTTAATTCTCTCCATCGTCTTCGGTTTCGTTATCTAATTCATCCGGGTAGTCTAATTCTGTTAAAAACTGTTCATTTACGGCATACTCTATTTTTTCATCATTTTCATTTTCAGGAAAACTGATTGCAATACCTATAACCGGTACATCTGATATCTTTTCCCTCTTTTTTATTTTTGGTTCACTTCCGTCAATAATTTCCGGAGCAAAGTGTAACGGATAAATCAACAGTAAACCCTTTTTTGAAATTCTGTTTGATTTAATCCTAAAACCACTTGGTAAGAGAGGAGTTTTGTCTTTCTCCATTTTTTTCCAGTCTTCAGTTGTTTCACTGAGAGCATTTGCGATTTGTTTTGAATCCAGATCTATGATTTCATGATTTGGAGAAATAATCATGGCTTTAGCTATTGAATAGCTACCTGATTGAGGAGATTTGTTTGCTCTGTCTGTTAATCCTACCCCAACCTTTTCTTCGCCGATCTGAAAATCAATTTTTGAAGCATCATCTGCAGTGGAATTATTTATTAGAGCTATTGTCCAGTCGGTAAGATCCTGATTTTTAACCTGAGCTTTGATGTAATCGCTGATTTTGTTGACATCAATTATTTCTTTCCCTATTTTGAACCGGCTTAAATAATCAATCACCTGATTGTAGTTATTCACGCCACCCCATACCAGTTTTTGGTTACTTACTTCATTATTAACCGGACCGGTTGCTTTGCCAAGTGATTTAATGAAATCAAAAGTCAGTTTAAAATTGTGCTCGAATAACTGCTTGTCTTCTTTGAATTTATAAGTTTGTTCAAGTTCTCCGGAGTAGCTCAGATACATAATTTGTTTTTTTCTGAACTTATTTGCTGCTGTAATTTTTAATCCTCCCGGATGGGTACGGACCTTTAATCCATAGTCTTTTGGTGTTCTGTTTAGTAAAAACATATAATCAAATTGCGACCTCATTTCTTCAGATGCTATTGTAATATGTTCAAACCAATCAATCAAATCCTGACTCGTAAATAAGCGGCATAAATCGGCATATCCCGGCCTGTATCCAAACCATCTTCCCATCTGCATTAATGTGTCGTACATTTTGGATGCCCTTAAATAGTAGCTGATAGTTAATCCTTCAAGAGTCAATCCTCTTGAAAGTTTGTCTCCTCCAACTGCTATAACAGAAAGGTAACTTCCCTGCTCCTGAGAAAGAAAATAATCCAGAGGCGAGATGTTGTGATAGGAAAGACCTGCAATATTTTTATCTCCATGAACCGCCCTCACTTCTATTTTAGAAGATGCTTTAAACAATTCTTCCTTTATTTGCAGCCATGATACAGGCCTTATTTCCGGATCTACGTAAATATGGGTATCTCCAATTATCCTGTTTGTTTTAATGATGAAATCCTTTTCCCAAATAGATTTCAATTCATCAAAAATTCCTTCCTGATTAAATTCTATCTGACGCTGATAAAACTTCAGTTCGGCATCAACCAGTGAAGCTGTCCTGTCCTGCCAGTTAATAAATCTGGAAACATGTATCAACATGGAATTGTGTACTTCAACCTGATTTCGTACCCTTCTTGCAGCACAACTTAGTATAAAGCACTTAATGGCGTATTTCAGGCTTGGAGGAATTTCTTCAGGCAAAGGATCAGACCGTTTGTGTTTATTGGGTATAAATGTTTTTGCAACGGGCTTATTTTTATTATCGTCATCCAAAAATTCAAAATCATTTATAGCTGATACAACCGGAAGTGGTTCTTCTGAACTTTCTGATGATGAGGCAGCCGGTAAACCAAATATCCTTGTTGGCCCTATATAATTGGAAGGAGCAGGAATGTTAATTATAAAATCCTTTGGAAATAAATCCTGTCCAACCGTAAATTCGTAATCTTTGATACTTATATCTACACCTTTTGTTTCATCTTCGGCCAGCATTGGGATAAAAATATTTGCAAAAGGAGTTGCAGTATAACCTATATAGGCACTCTGTTGAAAAAGTGCCAATAAAGCACGTATACAACCATTGATTGTGGATACCTTTTTGGGATCAACATTAATTGATGCATTATCTGCTTCGTCATCTATTAATAAAAAAGGAAGATTTTGAATTGTTATCCTGCCATCCGGCATTTTATCGCCCCTCACAGCCAACCATGATATAAAGTTCTTCAGAATTGAACCGTTCTTTTTTATCACCAATATAATCGGGTCGGTACCTCTTATATTAATGCCTGATGATTGTGCTACCTGTCTTTTGAAATCCCCGTTCAAATGACTGGTGGTTAGAGAATGGGCAGGCAGGTTTTTATTGAAAATGCCTACACCTATTCTATTGCCTGCATTTGAGAAATTCATGGCAGTTTGTGTGTTAAAGCCCAGAAAACCTTCGTCAATTCTGATTTGAGTCTGACTTCTGAGACTATCGTGCATACCTGCCAAAACCACAATCAATTTATATCCCGCATCAGCAGCTTTATTTATCAATCCTGTATAGTTACTTGTTTTGCCGGATTGCACCTGCCCAACAACCATCCCTCTTTTATCCCAGGGACCGGGTGTAGATGGATCAACCAGCCTGTCTAAAATATCATCGGTGAGATTGTCAAGTTTATTTAAAGTGTGTGGATCGATTTTTTTTTGCAAATGCATTAAATACCGCTTCCAGAATTCCCCTTTAAGTGTTGCTTTCTTTTCCTTTATCCACGGTGTGTATTTTTCATCAAGTATCTTGTAATCATCAGAAAAAATAGAAAACTGAGTTTCGAGAAACTTAAATAACGAACCCCGTTCCAGCTCCAGATCCGGAAATATTTTTATTACATTCTCAATTGCCTCCAGAATATCTGTGTCCTGTGGCGTTTTTTTACTTTGAAGCAATGTTATACAGATCTGTTTTGCCTGTTCTATCATTTTTTTAGAATTACCTGATCAATAAGGTGAGGGAAATTATTAAAGGGCTCAATATTCAAAATCATGGAACGGGCTTCCTTGTCTGTTTTCTTTTGTGCTATAAGCGAAGCGTATAATAAATTCATCATTTCCACTACAGTACTGTCTTTTATTCCTTCAAAAGGAAAAGATTGCATTTCAGGTTGTTCACTTTCTTTAATCGTGATTAGTGGAACAGGTACTGTTTCTTCAATAAACCTAAGTAACTGAGCAAGGCCATTTCCCTTTGTTTTTAGTGCTGCTGTAAATGTTTTTATTACGGGATGCTCCCGGTTGATTTCATAAAATCTTTTTCCATGGCGTAATTTTTCATGCCATGCCGGCTGAAACTGCACTGTTGCATATTTACGCTGTAATACTTTTCCTTTATGTCTATACACTTCCACTGCCTGTGATCTTACTTTACTGGCATAGGCTTTTAACTGATCTCTTAAAACAAGGGGAGGACGTGCAACAGATTTCTTTATATCTATCTGCCATTCAGCATCCAGGTTGTTGGGTAAGTCAACCTGGATTCTTGCCAATTTATAATGTTCCTCTTTTCTGAACATGCCCAGCCATTCGCCTGCCAGCAATAGCCTTTCATTGCGGTAGATATAAAAACCTTGCTGATCATTCCAGCCATTAGGGCCTTCATTTTTTCTGAACTCCTCTTCGGTTAGTTTTGATTTGTGTGGCAATACAAAACCACGGATACGTACTTTATTATGATGAAGAGGTTCTTCTGGAAATTTTTGTGTAGCCGCATCAGTCATCATAAAAGGGTTCCATGCTTCTATTTCTCTTTGCTGAAAGAAAATATTGATGCGGGTATTTTCTATAAAGCGGTGAAACACCATGGACAGGTGCTTCTTGATCTGTTCCATTATCTGCAAAAATTTATCCTGTGCAGTTTTGTCTTCTTTACGAAGATTTTTTACCAGCCTGTCAATATCGCTCCAGATGATACTAGTACCCGATTTAAGTTTATCCAGACTGTTTTCAAAACCTTCCGGCAGATATTGTATCAGGTCCCACTTACCGGTATGGTTTACAAAATCAAGGTCCCATGTCCAGTACACCGGTTTTGTTTTTAGCTTTTTGGAGATAACAGAGAGTTTGCGGCATTGGGAAAAGGAAGCTGTTTTTAAACCTAAACCAAAACGCCCCAGATCTTTGCTCCCTCTCTCTTCATTGGGGTTTTTACTGCCCGGCCGCATGGCCTGAATCAGTTCTTCATTATTCATGCCGCTACCGTCATCTTTAATAGATAGCCAGGTATCCGCACCCTTCCATTCAAAATCAACCCATATATTTTTTGCATTGGCAGAAACGGCGTTGTCAATAATATCAGCTACCGCTGCCTGGATGCTGTAGCCTATTGCCCGGAAGGTTTCAATCATTGAAGAGGCTTCGGGAGTTGCTGGAGTAGTTACGTATTTTGAATAATTTATCATTAGGAAATACAGTATTAAAAACTCGTAATACCGATACGTGAAACATGTCCAGCGTATTTATTACCAATCATATCCATAATTTCTTTTTTTAAAATAAATACTTGATTTCCAAGTCTAGGATCAATTGGTCTAGTGCCAAAAACAAAGTTTAGGTTTAGCCAAATTTGAAAATCTTGTTTTTCATAGTGAAAATTTGCCCCGGCAACATGGTAACTACTTTCTATTCTACTATTTTTATCGATGTTATTTTTTACGTCAATAACAGGAGTTTTAAAACCGAGTATATACTTGTTTATTCGATGCTTGTCATTGGAATAATCACAGGCTGCGCTTAACTCAATTGCAATAAGCATAGAATGTGAACGAGTATGTTCTTTTTCTTTTTCTTTCCCTTGTTTAAAAGGTATAAGTTTATCAAACCAATCATCAATGCTATCGATTCCAAATAATCTGTGAATAGAAGTGATATGCTTATTAATCTCAATAACAGAACCTCTAGTAATTTTGTGACCGTTGGGTTTGTCAATATGAAAAACAGCATTGACTTTCCTTTGAATTAGATCGTCAGGAGAGGTTAATTTATGGGGGGCGCTTGCAGAAAATAATGGTTCAAGAATTGTCTTCCAATTTGTATTATTTGTTGCGTTTGAAATTTCAGCATTTAAAAGAGGGAGCAGCCCTTCAAAAATAGCTTTACCTGGATTTTGCTTGGAATGAGAAAACCCTAATGTTGATGCAGCTATTTTGGACAGTATTTTACCTAAATTTTCAAATAAGACTGTATTTTCTCCCCATTTTTTTTCCTTTGGAATTATATCATAAATTTTATTTATTGTCTTCTCTCCTGCACTATTTACTTTATCCTCAAAATCAAATAGAAATTTGATTTTTTCATTATTAAGTTGTTCTATTACCTTATTTGATAACTCAGTAGAGTCTGGTTTGAAAAGGAAAGCGGGCTTGTCGATATAGGAAATAAAAACTGGTGATGCTGTTTCTGAAAATCCTCTTTTAGTTTCCTGCATATATTCAATAAATGCTGGAACAATATCTTTATTGGCAGTCCAAAAAATTAGAACATAGGGGCCATTATCTTTTGCTATATAAAGATTAATCGCAGTAGCAAGATCGTTAAATATTGGGCTATTGAATTTTATTAGATCCTCACTTGAAGTATAACTATGGTCTACAGTTTTTGATGTTAAATTAATATCAAAAAAAGCAATTCGAATATTTTGCAATGGCGGTGTATACTCTTGATCATATAAAAAAGTACGACAGCCCAATCCATTTTCCAGAAAAGATTTACCCAATGTTTCTAATTCGGATTTTTGATTGTCGACAATAATTATTCTATTGCTTGGCTGGAACATATTTTTTTATTTTGGGAATATTAATGCAATGCAAGCACCATTATAAGGCTTTGGTATATCAAGGTCAGAATTATCAGGAAATAGAAGTTTACCTCCCATCATGTTCATAACCAAATCAGCGAAATATAACCCTAGTCCCATACCGCCTTCTCTTTTTGTTTTAAATGGCTGTGCTAAATATTCTGGCTCAACATTAAAGCCATCTCCATTGTCGGCAATGATTATTGCAGGTCCCTCAAAAGTTTTTATATCAGTACCTATATACAAAGCGGGTTTATATTCTCCCTCTAATAAATCTCTTTTGGAGGTAGTCCAGTAAATGGCATTATCAATTATATTTGATAGAGCACTTATTAATAAGTTTGAAGGACCTTTGAAATTGAAATTTGGACTTTCTCCACTTAAAGTGGGAGACGAAAACACCAACCCGTGATAATTAAACCTATTGATATTTATTTGCCTAGCTCTTTCAATGATATTTACAGCGTTTGTTGAGATACTTTTATTTTGTCTTAATATTGGAGAGAGATTTTCTAATATTTGTATCAAATTCCTCACTCTATTTTTAATGTCGTCAATATTAATATTAGAACTGTTTAAGTCAGCATTAATAAACCGCATTTCTCTATCTACTTCATGAAATGCTACACCTAGATTCAAGCCTGTCATTCCAGAATTGACCATTATATCTCGCATTTCCGTATAATCTTTATCTACTCTTTTTAAAAGGGGGTTTAGTTCTTCCTCTAAGTTTTTCTCTTTTAATTTAATCTGTAATTCTGCAATTGTTTCTCCAAATCCAACTTTTTTTACAGGCCTTGTGCTCTCAATAAATTCTTCGATTTTATCTTTATCGATACCAGCTTCTCTCTCGAAAAATCTAAAAACCTCTTTTATTAATAAATTAAATTTTTTATACTCTTTGTTATCTGTAAATCCTTCTCGATTGGTTTTTTCAATTAAGCCGTCATTACTGAGTTTTAAATTCAATTCAACAAAACCTATCGTAACTTTTTTCCCAAAATGCTCCCCAGCTCTTTGTATTTTATCTAAATCTAAGCCTAACCAATCATCATAAGGTTCTCCATAATTATATACTCTTATATTGTCTCTAAATATTTTTATTCCAGAATTTTCTTTTATGAAGGTTTTTACTGCGTTTATTTGTCCTCCAAAATTCATATTTAAAAGAATGGAGCTCTGATTGAAGACGTAAAATTTTCCTTTTAATGACCCTATATTATTTATGTCTCTATTTCTTAAATATTTATTAAAATGTTCGTCGCCATCTATTTCTTTAAAAAGTTCCCCAATATGTAAATAGTTATTATTAATTTCAGAATCCGCCCTTGGTACTTTTTCTACAATTCTTTTTTCAAGCTTAGTTTGAAGTTGAGGTTTAAATAAATATGACCACCTAAATTCAGCTAGATCATCATCGGAATTCTCCGTATTATTTTTTTGCCATCTATCAATTTCAAATTCAAATTGGTACAGGCTGTCTTTAAGTATTTCGACTGAAGATTTGATATCATCAATCCATTCTTGGTGCCAATCATTACATTTTATTTCAATAGCAAAATCAGGGAAACTTGTAAATGGATTCTTAATGTTATCAATTTTTCTAACTAAATCTTTGAATGTTTTTTTTGTCCAAACAGTTGTTGTTAAGTTTGATAGAATTATTCTAGTGCCTTGATTTTTTTCAAATAAACTTGTGGGAATTTTCTCAATTTGAACCTCTAATTCCTGAATGTATTCTTTTGATTCAATTAGAACTTTCCAATCAATAGTTAATCTATTAGAAAAGGAGTCCCCTAAACTTTTGGTTTCGAGTGTAATTACTTTTGCTAGTTTATGAACAGCAAGTCTTCCCACTCCTTTATTGCCAAAAGATACCCGTTTAAATTTTTTACTTTCTTTTCTATTTGCACCTCTTTTAAAATCGGTTCCAATCGTTAACCACACATCTTCAATCACTTTAGAATCCATTCCGTGCCCATCATCTTCAACTATTATTTTTTGGTCAATAGAATTTAAATCGTTGAAAATAACAGTTACATTTTCAGCATCGGCATCATATGCATTTTTCACTAGTTCAAAAATTGCTAAACTGTCACTGCCGATTAACTCATCTCCTAGTAAACTAAGGATATGGCTTTTAGCTTTAATATTATGTTTACTTAATGACATAGTACGCCTTTCATTTTTTGGCCAATTTCGTAAGACATCAACGGCGGCACAGCATTTCCAATCTGTTTAAAAGCAGCAGTTCTATTCCTTCCTTCTTTTACTCCTTCAAAATAAAAATCATCCGGAAAAGACTGCAGCCTTGCAGCTTCTCTTACACTTATTGATCTGTTCTGTTTTATATCCGGGTGTATATAATAATGGCCATCTTTAGCAATATGTGCAACAACGGTATGAGAATATTCAGCATCTGCTTTAACCACTTTAAAGCGATCAAAAAAAGAATGGCGGTTATTATGTGTTTTTAATTTATCGGGCAGTTCATTATAATTCAACCTTTTTTTATCTTTCATCATCTCTACTGCAATGCGGTATATTTTTTTGTCTTGTTCTGTATGTGGCCTGGCTACATGTTGCGTAAGAATATCAATACCATTGCGGATTCCGCTATCGTTGAGGTAGGCAGTTGAAATATTTCTATATGAAAGGTATTTATCAGTTCCCTGGCCTGCCTGCAAAACAGGTAAGTCGCTTAATAATTCTTTGACTGTATGCTTTGAGGTGGAACGGATAGCTTCTAAATCAGGCAGTTTTATGTTCAACCCTTTTTGCCAACCGAGTATTACTATTCTTTTTCTATTTTGTAAAACACCAAAGTTGTTAGCTTCCACGGTAAAGAGTTTCATGTAATAACCCTTCTTATCGAAAAGCTTTTCCATGTTCTCTAAGTATATGCCAGCACCTGCAGATTTCAACCCTAATACATTTTCAAATACAAACATTTTCGGTTCATAGTCTTCCAGGTATCTGGCATATTGTACGTACAAATAATTACGTGGATCACCTTTCATGCTGTCTTCCTTTCTGGCTCTTCCTACCAGTGAATAAGCCTGACAGGGCGGGCCGCCAATTATCAAATCAACTTTGCGATTGCCCAATTGAGCTTTTATAGCTTTATGTATTTTGGGATTATTATCAGCACCTATAGGTAAATTGATAACGCTGTTTAATATTTCGGCAGGTATTTCTTTATAGAGTTCAGCCCTTGTTATCTCATTTCTCAGATAAGCCTTGTATGTTTCATATTTGTTTTTTGATTTCAAATAATGGTATGCTGCTCTTGTCTTTAAAGTATAACATGCAGCTTCGTCCATTTCAACATGGGCAATGGGCTCAAATCCTGCTTTTATAAATCCTTCTGACAGACCTCCTGCGCCGGCAAAGAGGTCAATAAAATTCAACTTCTTTGTCATGGTTTTGAAAATTCTTTAGCATCAAAAAATTCTTTAAGCGATACCCCAAGTGCCGCTGTAATTTTTTTAAGTGTGTTCATCGAAATGTTTTTTCTCCCTTTTTCTACATGTGTCAGATACGACCTTTCAATATCGGCCTCGTTGGCAAACTTTTGCTGGGAGAGGTTTTTCTTTTTTCTCAGTGTAGTAATTCTTTTCCCTACAAGCTCATTAAAGTCCATATTCAAATGTATTTTTATGTGTGCTATAAACCGGTATGCTTTAGAACACAGTGTGAAATAGTTAGTAATAAATTTTATTGGCAATAGTAGCGCATGTGGCTTAAAGTGCATTTGCTTTTAAGTCACCTTCAGGGTTTTACAAATAATAAATCAGGAGATTTTTTTGAGAAGGGAGTTCAATGTTTTTTCAACCTTGGTGGTTTTCAGATCACATTCCCAAATGTTAATGATCTTCCACCCATTTGTCTTTAAAGCTTTTATTGCTTTTACATCATTGGCTATGTTGCCGTTTATTTTATCTGTCCACCATTGTGTTCTGGTTTTAGGTACCACAAAATATCTGCAATTATTATGGCCATGCCAAAAACACCCATGCACAAAAATCACCGTTCTGTATTTCGGTAAAACAATATCGGGTTTGCCGGGGAGCTTTTTATCATGGAGTCTGTAACGAAACCCATTTGCATGCAAAAATTTACGTACAAGCATCTCAGGCTTTGTGTTTTTGCCTTTAATCCGGCTCATATTATAACTTCGCTGCAATGCTGTATGTACATCTGCCATAATCTGCAAATTAAAAAAAGGTATGGCAACGCCATACCCTTCAACTAAGATAATCTTTTTCTACTTACACATCCCCATCATATTCCCTGTCAGCACCAGCGAAACCTGGAAGCGTTTCAGGTCGTCAACAGGAGCTCCGTTCAGGGCCTGGTTTTCGGCACTTCTCCAGGCTTTGTCTTTAAAGCTGCCAACATAACCGCCCTGCACACCAATGCTGTGGTTCCCATCAGGCGATTTGAATCCTATACCCATACCCAGGCGGTAGGTAAAAAATGTATTGGTGAATTTTACACTGCGGATATTGTTTTGCAGTGTGGGCGAACCAGCTACATCATCAAAATCAACCGCATTCACGTCTTTCCACATGATAGCGTGGTAGTTTTCTACACCCAGTCCAACCAATGGGTAAACCATTACCCGCTTTGAAGGAATAAAATCATAACCCATGTCGAAGCCACCGGAAAGGAAACGCATGGTGCTGCTTTTTTCATCGGGATTGCCGGTCATGCTGCTGCCGGCAGTAACGGTCATTTGAGAAATAAAATTTTTCATTTCATGCATGGAACCCAGGGAAACGGTCCACATATGATCCCTTAATGGCTTGTATTGGGAAAAACCTGCCAAACGGCCCTTAAGGTTCTTGAATTGCTGGGTAGTAAAACCCACGCTTTTGGTCATCATGGGTTTATAATCTTTCATTTTTTCCCAATGCTTGCTTTTTGGTTTGTCCTGTGCAACTGCTGAGAGTGTAATGATACAGAGGAGGCTCACAATAATGCTTTTCATAACTTGTAGTTTTTGTGTAAAAAAATAGGTACCATGCCTACCCTACATTTTTTGTGCCGTTATTGAATAAATTGAGAAAAAATTAAACCTGCTAAGTCCCTGCCGGGGCAGGTCTTTTTAGACCGGATGGGAGAAAAATAAAAAGCTGAAGGTCTTGGCCAGCCTCATGCGGGTCCGGGGTCCTTCAGCTCTGAGAACAGTGTAAACTATGCTTTAAATATTCCTGATTTTATGGAAACAAAGACCATACCAGTTCTATGATCTAAAATCTGCCTGTACTCATGGGGGAGAAAAATTGTCTGACCATTTGCTTAGTTAAAAAATGGTGGTTTTTCGGTATCTAAGTTATTACCGGTTTCTTTTTCCTGTTAATAACTCTTCTCTTTTTTAAACGGGTATTTTCAGGGGCTGTTAATTCATAAGGCCTGTTGAATGCTTCCTGGTTCAATTTGAATCTTTCTGAAAGAATACGGATAGTTTCTTTAGATAAGCCTTTCTTGTAATTAAGCATATCAGAAACTAATCCTTTACTTAGATCCAAAAGGTTAGCTAAATCAACCGCTTTCATTTTATGGTCTTTCATTAAGGCTTTCAGTAATTCTATAGGGTTTGCATCATCAAAAGTATTGTGTTCAGCATCGTATTTTTCTATGAGTAGCGTGAGCAATTCGATTTCGTCCTGCACCGTTTTGGTCTTCTTACCGCTGTCCAGCAGGTCTTCCAGTTTGTCACAATACCTGTAGTATTGGGTTTCTGTTTTAATGATTTTATAAAGTAAAGTTTCCATTTTATTTTTAATAAGCATTTACAGTGTATTGTTCATTTTTATTGCAAAGCTGGGTGTATGCTGCATGTGTACCTATCCATTTTATGTATAAATGCACCTTTGTTATACCAAACTGATATTTGCATATCAGCCTGTAATTATTTCCGGCAATATTAAAAACCACTCTGTTACATCCTTTCCCCAACAAATCTGCCGAACCGAAAGTGCCGGCAATGTCTCCGGGTTCAATCCAATCAGCCTGTTTTAAAAACGTTAACCAAAGTCTGAAAGAGCTTCTGCTTCCTGCATTTTGTAAAATATAATTTTCAATTGTTTTTTTTCTGATTAGCCGGATTTTCATGACAAAGATACGTATAATATTTTAAAAAGTTCTCTTTTTGTGAACTTTCCCCTCAAATAAATGAGCTATATAAAAGACAGTTTAATCCTTTTCATCCTTCCTTCTAAACCCGATCCGCTGCCGGGGCGGCTGTAGCGGGGTCAATAATTTTTTCTCAAACAGAGCCCTGCGGGCAGGTAACCAAAGATCAGTGCGATCTGTTCATCGTGGCTGCCCATTTTCTTTTCTATTTTTTCCAGTTGCAGTAAAATGTCTTTGTGCGTCATTAGCAGGGCTCTCATCTTCGTGAACACCTGGATGATCTGTATGTTTACATCAATGGCTATTGAGCTGTTCAAAACGCTTGATAGCATGGCTACGCCTTGTTCTGTAAATGCCATGGGCGTATACCTTGTGCCACCCCAACTTGAGGACGCAATTTGCGTCCTCAAGATCTCGTATTCGTCCCTTGTAAGCTGAAACATAAAATCATCCGGGAATCTATCTATATTTCTTCTTACCGCTTCCTTCAGGCGTTTGGCTTCCGTTGCATAAAGCTTTGCCAGGTCAAAATCCAGCATTACTTTTTGTCCACGAATCAGATAGATCTTATTCATTACCAGCTCATCAGGGATGATGGGCATTTTAGTATTCACAGGCATAGTGTACGATTTAAG
>Ga0193708_1000175_pt1 | contig 13729 bp, 11 predicted proteins | sample H3c1metaG_FD_160570 | JGI IMG/M metagenome (GOLD analysis project Ga0193708, IMG submission 160570) | Soil microbial communities from a riparian zone of the East river system, Colorado, United States - H3c1 | ecosystem: Environmental > Terrestrial > Soil > Riparian zone | place: USA: East River...
TTCAAGGCGCATCGGCAGCACGCCACATGGCTTTCCAAATACTATTGGCGGGGAATATGTAAAGTACCCGCAAAGCACCAGTATATTAGGCGCCGCAAAATTCAGCGGTAAAACAAGAAAGGGATGGAGCATTGGTATTATGGAAGCTTTGACAGAGCGTGAAAAAGCAACCATTGACAATGGGACTGAAAAAAGGAAAGAACTGGTAGAGCCATTCACGAGTTATTTTGTTGGCAGGCTGCAAAAAGATATCAATGGCGGCAACACAATTATTGGCGGCATATTTACCGCCGTTAACCGTGAGCATGGTTTGGATAACATACTTCATCGCAGCGCTTATACAGGCGGTATTGATTTCCTGCACTACTGGAAGAACCGCACGTACTATATTAAAGGTAATGCGATATACAGCAATGTAAATGGCAGCAAAGAAGCCATATACCGTACACAAACAGCATTCGAGCATCTGTTCCAGCGGCCCAATGCAAAAGAATCAACACTTGATGCCAACCGTACCTCATTAACAGGCATGGGTGGTAATCTTGCGTTTGGAAAGAGCGGTGGAAAACAGGGGAAAATGGGACAGATGTTTAAATTTGAAACGGGCGTAACCTTTCGCTCACCCGAACTGGAATTGAATGATATTGGCTTCATGCTTACATCGAACGAGATCAATCACTGGACCTGGGCAGGTGTTCAGTACCAAAGGCCATTTTTTATTTTCCGTAATGCACGATTAAATTATAATCACTGGTTCAGGTGGGATTTTGCGGGCAAGCTTTTGTATAGCCAGTATAATATTAATATGCATGCCGTTTTTAAAAACAACTGGGGATCAGGCACCGGCGTTACCTGGAATCCTTATGATGTTTCAAACACGGCATTAAGAGGCGCCGGCTCATTGCGCCGTCCCCACGGGATTGGCTGGAACTATTATGTGAATACGGACACAAGGAAAAAAATATCCGGCGGATTAAACCTGTTCAGGTTCTGGGGATTTTACAATACGATGGATGTTTATAATGCAGGGCCTTTCATTGATATTGTGCCCATCAATGCTATCAGCATAAACCTGAGTGCCAGTTATGAATATTACTGGCGCAGGCAGGACCAGTTCGTGCAGAATATTTCCTACAACAACAGCACACGTACCGTTGTTGCACAGGTAAAGCAAAAGACCATACGTTTTACAGGAAGGATCAATTATAATATAACTCCCGATCTTACCATACAGTTTTACGGACAGCCATTCATCACCAGGCCGGAGTATTCGCACTTTGCCTATGTTTCAGATCCTTTGGCAAAAAAACATACTGACCGCTTCACGCCATATAACAATAACCAGATCAGCCTGAGCAATGCTGTCTATGCAGTTGATGAGAATAATGATGGCATAACGGATTATAGTTTTGATAAACCGGATTTCAATTTTGTGCAGTTCCGCTCCAACCTTGTAGTAAGATGGGAATACAGGCCGGGGTCTGAATTCTTTCTTGTATGGGCTCAGGGCAATACACCCAATGCTTATGGGGAACTGGACACAGCTTTGTTCAAAAGTCTTTTTGATAATGCTTTTTCCGGTGGTAATGCCCGTAACAGCTTTTTGGTAAAATGGACGTACAGGTTTTTAAAGTAATGACCGCTTAAAATATTTTTATCCTATTCTTTTATAAATTTTTGCTGAAAGGTTTTTGCTGAACTTTTTATTAAAAGAAGGTAGGTCCCTTTTGGAAGATCGCTGCTGTTAACTGAAAAAGAAGTATTCTCATTTAATTGTAAATGATTTTCTTTTATTTTTCTGCCGCTTACATCTGTTATTTCTAAAACAGCATTTCCTTTAACACCTTTTACCTGGACGAATAACACATCTTTTACGGGATTGGGAAATAAACTTAAGCCCGTTTCACCCGGAATTTGTTTTATACTAATTATCCTGCTGTAAGCAGACCTGCCATCGATATCGACCATTTTCAGCCTGTAAAAATTTATGCCCGGCATCGGATCTTTATCTGCAAAAGAATAATCTTTTATAACAGAACTATTGCCTGGTCCATTTATATAGCCAATGGAAATAAAATTCCTTCCATCAGCACCACGTTCTATAATGAAGCCGGAGGTATTTATTTCCACGGTTGTTTGCCAGTACAAAAGGTTGTGATCATTTATAACCGAGCCATTAAAACTTAGCAGGGTCAGCGGAAGCAATGCCGCATTGCTGATCTTCCACAGGTCACTGAGATTCCCCTGTCCCCCGCTTGTTGCGTATCCCCTGCCACCAAACAGCCAGAAATTATTTGCGTTGTCTGTCCAGGAAAGAAATACATACCTGCTTCCCGGCCTATTGTTAACGTCGGGTATGCCCAAGGTCCCGTACACGCCAAGTTGATTAATGCTGTTGTTGCCTTTAAACCATATCCAGTTATTTGTAGCGATTTCGTATTTCCAAAGATCATTATGCAGTCCATCAACTCCATACCCGTCAAAGATCCAGAAGTTTCCCTGGCTGTCTTTCCAGGCTCCGTGGCTGTCCCGTCCTCCGGGTTTATTCAGGTTATCGGCAACTCCCTGTGTACCGTATACTCCCGCAGGATTGCCCATGTTGTCTCCCTTCATCCAGGTCCACTCATTCGTTGAGGAATTATACTTCCACAAGTCATTTAATTCTTCAGAGGTAGAGCCGCTGGCCGAGTATCCATACCCTCCGAATATCCAGGGATTCCCAAAATTGTCAACCCATGAAACCGGTATACTTCTGCTGCCTGGATTATTTGCAGCGTTGGCAACTCCCTGCGTACCGTAGACCCCTGTTGGATTTACAATCGCGTTACTCCCCTTTACCCATGTCCACTGGTTTGAAGCTAAATTGTATTTCCACAACTGGTTTGTTTTGCCAGCAAGAGAAATTGTTATCGAACCTTCGCCGCCAAACATCCAAAGGTCACCGCTGGCATCCTTCCAGGTAACAGATGCCCACCTGCCCCCGGGAGAATTTGTGAATGCCGGAACACCCTGCGTGCCATAAGTAGGTACTACATCGGGAACAGTGTTTCCTTTCATGAAGGTCCACTGGTTGGTTACAGGATCATACTTCCAGAGATCATTTAATCGTCCGTTGCTGCTTGACCCGTAACCCTGTCCCCCATATAGCCAAAGATTTCCATTGTCATCGACCCACTCCATGGCGTAAGCCCTTGCGCCCGGTGTATTTGCGGGTGCGGGAACACCTTGTACTCCGTAGGTTCCAAATTGGTTACCTAATGAGCTTCCCTTCATCCATGTCCATTCATTGGTAGCCAGTGTATATTTCCAAAGATCGTTCAAAGAACCTGCCGGGCTATTTCCACCAAATAGCCAAAAGTTACCTGATGCATCGGTCCAGCAGACAGCACTATTTCTCGCCCTGGGGTTATTCAAAATATCCGGAACTCCCTGTGTACCGTAAACACCGGCCTGGTTGGTTGTGTTATCTCCTTTTTTCCAGGTCCATGCTGTATTGATACCACTTTGCGCAAAAGAGAAGAGAGATGATATGCAGAAAATTATAAATAATAATTTTTTCATTGAGGGGACTTTAATTAAGCAAGATTACAAAATTAATGTCTTTCCATAAGGCCTGATCTTATTTGAAGGGGAAAATAAAAAAGCAGTTATGAAAAACTGCTTTGTAAAAATATTTTTTTTGAGATCACTATTTTTCCAAAGGCCCCTCCCAAAGTACCTGCTCGATCATCCATTTGTCATTCTGCTTTGAAAGCAAAATATAATCAATGCCCCACCATGCTGTCACTTTTGCTGATGCTATCGAGTTCATGATATCCAGCACTTCCACTTTTTTTGGACTGCCTTCTTTTGCGAATTTCTTTTTATCAGCAACATTCTTAGCATAATCTTTTGCCTGCTGAAAGGTCATGTATCCGTCAGATTCATACACACCGGATTTATTTTTCCAGTAGCCAAATTTATGTAAAGATGGCTTGAGGCTGCGTGACAGCTTTACAGTATCTCCTTCATAAAAACCTTCAATATAATCAAGGCATGCCCTTTCAATTTGTTGTTTCGCATCCTGGGCAAATGATACTATGGTGAATGAACATACGATCAGTATGCAAATAACTTTTTTCATAAACTTGTTTTTTAGACTTATAAGTTAGCGAGAAACGGTCATCAGGCCGATACCATTCATCATTCAGAAAGATGCATGGCTGTGCAGCGAAAATTATTCAGTGAACTTCCTGCCCTTTGCCATAACAAGAAATACGATCCCTGTGATGAATCCCATGATGATGAATCCAATTATCCACAGGGCCTTTTCACCGTCAGAAACTGTTTTGCTTTTTGCTACATGAACTATTCCAAGTATGCGGTAAACCAGGCTGCTGATAGCCATGATAATGCCGGAAACAATAACGGCGGGGCTGAATATGGTAGTGAGTACTTCTAAAGGATCGTGCCTGTTATATTCATCTGCATGAAAAGCAAATCCAAATACGGCCTGCAGGTAGATGACCAGGAAAATGATCATTGAAACAAAGGAAATGATAAAAACAGCCCGGAAGGTATTGTACTTACCCATCTTTTTATTTCAAAACTACAATTTCCTGTAATGATTTTCAGATCAATTATTGAACTTAACCACTTCAAAATCGCTTCCATGCACCTGTCCCAGTTTCTGCAGGTCGCCATTGTTCCATCTTTCATCAGGCGCACCGGTTATGTAGAGGTTGCTGCCGATATCGGCGAGTATGAGGCCATACTTTTTCATCGCCCTTAAAATGATTTGATTGGTTGCTGAATAACCACTGATATCAAAATTTGCTTTTAACCTTATCCTTGCGCCAAAGGGCAGGCTGTATTGTCCGCCTGTGCTGTTCACTTTGTGGCGTGCGGGGTAAATATAAGCATGCTTAACATTGCTGCTGGTTAGTGTGAATCTTATGGGATGGTCTATCTCTCCTTTCAGAATTTCTTCATAGCGTACAAGCCCGGGAAAAATGGGCAGGCCGGCTGCATCAGCCGAGGTCCATGTTTCGGGACGCATCTGGTTTGTTTTAAGATCAAAGATGGCGCCTGAAGATGCATCCCAATGATTGCTATTCACACGGGCATAAAAAAGTTCATACAACTTTTTATTTTCTACGTCAACCGCAATAACATGAGAATCTCCGTTCCCGTTTCCTTCAATGGGCGCTGTGATCGGCATAGGATACGGCCCCGGATCACTCTCATCTCCATAGTCTGTAAAATTAATAGCTACACCGGGCTGGTTGCCACAAACAACGATATAAGGAATGCCGATGGGTGCACCCTGCCATAAGCCGCTTCCAAAATCTGCTTTTATTGGCGGAGATGAGATCGCTGCAATGATCTGCGTATTGTATGGATCGATGGGTGATGCGGAGATATCTTTATTCCAGGGGTTATCTGCGGGGAAGAGCTGGATATTTTCTGCTGCTGCTTTTGTTGCGGTGCAGGTAATGCTTCCGCCTCCACCCCCGTTGCCGGGAGAGATCGATGATTTATTGTCTGAAACGTCCTTGCTACAGGAAAGGATCGCCAGGACAGATATTATAAAAGGACAAAGGAGACCAGCGGGACTCAATGTTTTTCTCATAGGATTGGATTTGAAGCACTAAAAATGCACAAAAATTAAGCCAATAAGGGGTTTTAGACCAACTATTTTCCAGTACCTCATCCTCGTCTCCGACGAGGATGAGGTACTGGTACGTCTCCGACGTATTAGGAGACAAAGTCTCAAAACCAATACATCCTCGTCGGAGACGAGGACGAGAAAAAATAAATGCGATCAGCTAAACCTTCTTCAATTGTTCGGGTCTATAACCCCATAAAATTAATATTATGAGAAATTTTAAAAAGCTATTGCTTAGTATATTCTGCCTGGCTGCTGCATCAGTTGCTGTTGCCCAGGAGGATTCAACAGGAATGCCCGGCGACAATTTCAGTTTAAAGGGAGCCCTGGAAATGTTCAAACAGTCATCTTCCCCCGAAGAATTTGAAAAATTGATCAACGCAAAAGACAGGAATGTAAATAACCTTGACCTTAACAACGACGGCGATGTTGATTATATAAAAGTAATTGACAAGACAGGCAACAATGTACATGCTTTTGTTTTACAGGTTGCTGTTTCTGAAACGGAGAACCAGGATATTGCAGTTATTGAACTGGAGAAGACAGGAGATACAACTGCTGTACTGCAGATCATTGGCGACGAAGACATTTATGGAGAGCAGATCATTGTAGAAGCTTCTGATGAAGGAGATGAATCCGATAGCTATCGGATGGAAGATAATAATATACCAACACCGGGGCCTTCTGATTTTTTTGAACCGGTAAGGCTCGTGGTAAATGTTTTTTACTGGCCCTGCGTGAGGTTTGTTCACCGCCCGGCCTATACCCCCTGGGCTTCCCCGTGGAGATGGCGTCATCACCCGGGTTGGTGGAGGCCATGGCGCCCTTTAACATGGCACGTGTTTCACCCGCTCCGCAATCGCTACCACAGGCATTATGCAGTTGTCCGCACACACAGGGTCGTAGGTGCACACAGGGTTTATACACCTTATCGTGCTTCATCGGTATCAGTAAGAACCAGGACAACCGTGGTTCGAAATAATTACAGGGTCACACGTACCACAAAGCGTACCATACACAGGGGAAATAACAAGGCTGTAAGAACCAAGACAAGAGTAAGAAAAGGATAATTTTTTAACGGGACCTATTCAATATGGCTGCGGGTTTTTACCCGCGGCTTTTTTAGTGCCGGATACAGGATACAAGCAAGATGCAGGATAGAATATGCTATAGAAACAGACTTTTAAATATTATAAACTATCCTGCATCCCGGATCTTGAATCCTATATTCTTAATTCGCTTCAGCATATTTCTTAAAACTATCCATGATCGCCTGCCAGCCGCCCTGCTGCATTTCGATCGGGTTGATATCTTCTGCTTCAAATCTTTCAACAACTTTAGTGCTGTTGCCCAGTGGAGTGAAATTTATTTTCACTTTTCTTCCGTCACCGATGGTGTATTCAATGTATTCATTCTTCCGCACTTCATCATAAACTCCGCCGAAATCAAAACCCATGCTGCCGTCCTTTGCTTCCATCCTTGAGTTGAATTTTCCGCCGGTACGCAGGTCATTTTCTGCACGGGGCGTATGCCAGTCATCTGACGGGCTGCACCATTTGATGATATGTTCTGGCTTTGACCATAGCTCCCATACTTTTTCAACTGGTGCATTGATGGTATTCTCTACAGTGAGAACTGTTCTTTGTTGTGTTTCCATTGTTTTAATTTTTATTTTCTAAATATTCATTTTACAATGCAAACATCCGACATCTTTCAAAAATATATGCAGTGTAAAAGCGACAATTAAAGGTATGTTTTACGACAACTAAAACCTTGCCGGGTTCGTCCTCAAACGCCAAGCTTTTTAAGCAGTTGTTCTTTATAGGCAGCAGAGACCTCGAATTCTGAGCCATCCAGCATGGTTACAAAACCACCTGCGCTTTTAGAATAGGATTTGATGAAGTTGAGGTTGACAATGAAGGAGCGGTGTATCCTGATGAATGGTTCATCCAGCAATTCATCAAAATGCTTTAAGAACCTGCAGATCATTTTACAGGAGCCATCCGACAGGTACACGTTTGTAAAATTCCCGTTGGCCTGTAATTTTATGATGGATTCGGTTTTAATGATATCAAAGCCATTCAGCGTTGGCAAAATGATCTGCTGCTTTTCCGGCTTCAGCTTCAGGTTCTGTAACAATATCTGCGTGCGGTTAAATTCTTCTGCTTTAAGGATCGATTCCTGTACCCTGTTAACGGCTGCTACAAGCTCGGTAATGTCTATTGGCTTAAGAATATAATAAGCTGCGCTTAGGTTCAAAGCTTTTAAAGAATACTCAGAATAGGCGGTGATGAATATGGTTTCAAAGCGCTGGTCCTGGCAGGCTTCAAGGATATCGAATGCATTACCAAAAGGCATTTCCACATCCAAAAAAACCAATTGCGGCTGCAATGACTTTATCATGGGCACGGCTTCCTTGATATGCTGTGCTGATCCGATCACTTCTACTACCGGGCAGTATTTCTTCAAATAATTTTCCAATACTTCCCGGGCTATCAATTCATCATCAACGATAATGCTTTTAATTCTCATGCTGTTTTGTTTTTTAAAAGAGGGACCGTCATTTTTACTTTTACACCATGATTCGGTGCAGCTTTGTCTTCTACAATGCAGGTGATATTTTGCTGATACAACTCATTCAATATCTTTATCCGCTCCAGTGTATTGGTAATGCCCCTTCCCGAATGTTGCTTCTGGTTTGCTGTCTTGTGTTTTTTGCTTTCCGCGATACCGATCCCGCTGTCTTCTATTATAATTTCAATACCCGATTGTTTTTTAGTAAAGCTTAATTTCAAAAACCCTTTTTCATCCTTATACCTCAGTCCGTGCCAGATGGCATTTTCCAGGTGAGGCTGTATGAGCATGCCGGGGATCTTTAATTGGTCATCCGCATACAGGGGATCTTCAATTTCAATACTGAAGTCAAATTTATCGGGGAACCTGCTTTTTTCCAGCTCAAGATAATTCTGTAAAAGCTCAACCTCTTTGGAAAATAATACAAAGTCTTCCTTTGAATTTTCCATTACCCTCCGCATCAGGGTAGAGAATTTTGTAAGGTATTGATTGGCCTGCAGCTCATTGTTATTGGCAATAAACTGGTTGATGCTGTTCAGGCTGTTAAAAATAAAATGCGGGTTCATTTCCCTCCGCAAAGATTGCAGGGCTATCTTTTTATTTTTCGTTTTTAATTTTTTTAGAATGAACAGGATCACGGCTGTAAAGATCACCAGTATGATCATTGCGGCGATAAGCCAAAAATTGATCATATTCTTTTCCCTGATCAGTTCATCTTTAAGCGCTTTTTCTGTTTCCAGTTTTTTTAATTTGCCCTCTGTTTCAGCAATGATCTTATTATCTGTAAGTGAGCTGTCCCTGATAATGATAGCGGGTAAGTCTGACAGGAAATTCTTATACAACGCCAGGCTGGCTTCCCTCCTGCCACTGCTCCTGTAAATGCTGTCCAGCTTTTCTATACATTTTTTAGCTTCAAGTGTATGCCCGTTCCTTACAGATAATGCATAAGACTCATTCAATAATTTTATGGCTGTTGCATTTTCATTTTTTTGAATATAGATATCTGCAAGCGAGGTCATCTCGCTGGCTTTTAATTCTGTGGAGTTTTCAACAAAAGATTCATCTAATATTTTTTTCTTTGTTTCAATCGCTTTGGTAAAATCCTTGTTTTGCAGGTAGGCATTCGTAATAAGCTGGTTATACCGGAGCGCCTGCTCAGGTTTATTCTTTGAAAATTCATAGGCATTGCTGAATGAAGCAATGCCTGCCTGCATGTTGTTATTCTTTAAATTGATCTCCCCCAGCCTTCCATAATTGGTTATTATCTCATTGGTATCATTATTCTTTTTACCCAGGTCAATATTTTCCTCCAAAAAATTCTGCTGCAACCTGGTTGAGTCGGAACGCACCGAAAGCCTGCTTACATCATTCGTGTTTAAAGTATTTGAAGTAACATTGCCTGCCTTTTCACTATACGCTCTTGCGGTGTTATAATTAACTTTGGCTTCTTTATCTTTATTCAGTTCTTCCTGAACCTTAGCCAATGCCCTGCTGCTTTTTGCAATGCCTTCCGAATCTCCTGTCTTTTCAAACAGGTCCTTCGACTTTTTATAGTAGGATTCACTTTTTGCAAACTCACCCTTCTGGTAATAACTTTCGCCAAGGTCAAAATATCCCTGCGCAAGCGTATCACGATTACCTTTCTCATATCCCCTCTCTAATTTTTTGGAGGCCGACTTTATCTTCTTTTTGCTTTCCTGGGCATAAGCAATTGTATTAACACTGCTGATAAATACCAGCAGCACTACAACAAAAGCTTTAAAAGTACTTTTACCCTTCATGTTCATTCACGTTAGAGGTACAAAATAACATCATTTTACGCCTACTTCATTATCCCCCACCAAGTCAAAGGGCCATTTCACACAGTATTTCTAAAAACGCTGTATGGCTGTATTATTTTCATCCTATAAAACATACTTATATGAAAAAAAATAAAACGCTCCTGGGCATTGTCATCATGATGATGATCGCTTTAAATACCCGTGCACAACTGGCAAAGGCCAATTTACATATGCCGGTCAACAATGTTTCGCACACGGCGAAGGCCGGCTACGTTACCACACACAAGAATGTCAGGCTGTATTATATAAAGGCAAAGCCGTCTTTGTACGCAGAGTTTAAAGGTATGGGGAAATATACAACACTGGAAGATGCTATTAAGCAATCCAAGATCAGGATACAGGAAGTATCAAATGGCGGAACTGTAAACACTTTGATCTTTAAAAACCTGTCAAAGGATACCATTATAATAGGCATGGGGGATATTGTTAAAGGCGGAAAACAGGACAGGGTAATTGAAAAAGATGCGGTACTCGCTCCTTCGCAAACGATCCAGCTTAGTGTGTATTGTGTAGAACATGGCCGGTGGTCTTCGTCAAATGCCGGACGGAGCAATGCCGGCGTCGCTTCATTTTCTGCATACCACAGTAATATTGATAATACAGTAAGGAAGAGTATTGTAAAAGAAAAGAGCCAAAGCAAGGTTTGGGAAAAAGTTGCCGGTATCAATTCGGCCAACGGAACTGCTACCAGCACCGGCACGTACACTGCTGTTACCCAATCTGCAAAATATAATGAACAGGTAAAAGAGTATAAAGACGCATTTATCAAGGCTATAGCGGGCGACACAAGCATCGTAGGTATATTAGCTGTTACAGGTGACAGGATCATCGGCTGCGATATTTATGCAACGCCGCAATTATTCAGGAGCAACGTTGCCAATATTCTTAACTCCTATATTTCCGAAGCAGTGAATGATGGAAAAAATGTCACCATTACCGATGCAACCGTAGCCAAATACATGGATGACCTTTTAGATAATGAAACAAAACAGGATACTATGCTTGAAAAGAACGGAAGGAGCTTAAAAGTAAACGGTAAAAAGGTCAAGATCACTGCATTTGATAAATAAGAATTTAAATGGGGCATGGTTATAAAAGGGGTTGTATTTACAGCCCTTTTTCTTTTTTGAATATTGTAAAAATACCCTTGCAAGGGTATTTTAAAAGAACTGGTTTTTTCTATTTTTATTAAAACTAAAAACATGAAAAAAGCGATCCTTTTTATTGTAAGCATTTTGTTTATTGGGATAATTGCCGAAGCCCAGGTGCCCAAGGAAATTGTGGAGAAAAGCTGGGTGGGTTTATCGGAGCAGCCTGCCAGCTTTACAAAGAGCGGGAAAGTTCAGCTTAGACAAACGCTGAAGCTGACCTTGAATTCCGACAATAGTGTGTATGGGACTTCCACGACGAGGATGACCCTTGATGGTATAAATTATCACTGCACCGCTACTGTTAGCGGAACCTTTAACAAGTCAAACTGGTCGGTTTATATTAAAGATGGTACACAAAGTTCCAGCGAAAAACTGCCAAACGATCTTAAATGGTGTAAAGGCTGGGGCACGCTTACTTTTTACACCAATAAAACCTACCCGGGGTATTATCTATTGAAAGGTGATATTACGGATGACTGCGGAGGAAAAAGTTTAATGGAGCTTTCTGATCGCCCTCAGTGATCCCCGGCAGTTATTCTATCCATAGAACAGAGTTGCCCGTGTTATGTTCATTCTGTTCCCATAGTTTATTAGCAGGATCCAGTATCCAGTTGCCATCAACTACAAATTTATAACGATGCTTACCTTTGCCAAGATGCGCCTTAAATATCCACTCATCCCCTTCCCTTGTCATTCGAAATGAGGTTGGGTTCCAGTTATTAAGGTCCCCGGCAACGGTAACTGTTTTGGCATTTTCAAATCCTTTTAACCCGAAAGTGAAATTCGGTTCAATGATCAGGGCGATATTACCTTTTGTAACCACATCTGCAGTATATTTATTATCGATCTTTAACCGGTATTCATAATTACCGGCACCAAGGGTATAAGGCAATTCCCATCCTGTTGCTGTTTTGGTCATGAAGAGTTCATCTTCTTTCCAGTTATTGAAAGAACCCAATACTGAAACTTTTTTTGCATCTGTAAAACCATCCAGTTTAAATAAATAAGGTTTACCCATGCGCACCACAGAATTGAACTCATTAAATTCATTGGGCAGCTTATCATTATTCCCCGGGTCAGTGATCCAGTTGCCATCAATAATAAAGCGATAGGTATGTGTTCCTTCAGGTAAATAAACCGGGATCGTCCACCCGGCAGCAGTGCGTTGCATCAGCAGTTCCTTTTCCCGCCAATCGTTAAAACTTCCTGATACATAAACTCTTTTTGCACTGGTATATCCCTCCAGGTTAAAATTGTAATTTGCTTTATAGTACACCGAATTATCATTGCCTAAGCCATCGTTCTCAATATTTAAATTATCCGTATCGATCCTCCAGTTGCCGTCAATAACGAACTTATACCAATGTTTTCCCGCAGGTAATTTTACATAGGCGATCCATCCGCTGTCTGTTTTTATCATTGGCAATGCTGCCGGGTCCCAGTTATTGAAACTCCCGGCCAGGTTTATGTTATTTGCTTTTGTGTTTCCTTTCAGAAAAAACCTGACCGAAGAATCATTCACAGCAAATGGCAATTTATTTTTAAAGCGGTTGTTTCCAAAATGAACCTGCTCCCCGGTATTGGGAAACTGTCCTTCCTGGCTCTCTTTTTGTGTAAAATTTATTTTATCGGCTGCATTATTGATATTATCGGCACTGAACAGGGGTTTACTGATGACGAACAATTCTTTGTTGTCAATATCAATTTTCCAGCCCAGTTTGTTAAGCGAATCGGGAGCACCTGTTTTGATGAAATTTTGCAGGTCCAGGTCATACAATTCATACTTTGTGATAAAACTATCGAGTGAAGACTTTTGCAGGTCCTTTCCAATAGCAATGTACATCTTACCATTTTGTAAGGTATAAGATCTTACAGGTAACTGCGCATGTACACATTGTGCTATCAAAATGAAAAGCACAATACAACAGGCCTTCACCAATTTATATGAAATTATATTATAACCCCTCATTTCCATATGTACATTTTATTGTTAACAAAGTTAAACCCTATTTTATGTAAGGACAGGAAATCAAATCCTAAAATACCGTCAATACAGGTGTTGTCGACCAAGCAGGTTTTTTCCAGGTTGGTGATGATCACCGGCATGATACCCGTATTTTGATCACCAATGCTAAGATTATTCAGGTTGCCATATAATGCTTCCACTTTCTTCTGCCCTGCCCCGGTCAGTTGTATACGTCTTAATATTTCCACGTTCTCAAATATTTTATTGGGCAAGCGGCTATCCAGCAGGTTTGATTCTGCACCGGAATCAATGATGAGCCGTAGTTTCTTTCCTCCTACCGTTGTACGGGTAACGATCTTATGATTCCAGATCTCGATTGGGACAACACTGTAAGTTGATTTGTCATTAAGCAGGACACTTTTATATGTAGCTGCTTCTTTTTTTGCAATGCGGTGGAAGTACAGCAAATTATTTTCGTAATCAATGATCATTTCAAATTGCTTTAAGAAGGATAAGCCGATAAGGCCTAAGATGCGTATCCCCTTTGCAT
>Ga0193708_1000178_pt1 | contig 13678 bp, 15 predicted proteins | sample H3c1metaG_FD_160570 | JGI IMG/M metagenome (GOLD analysis project Ga0193708, IMG submission 160570) | Soil microbial communities from a riparian zone of the East river system, Colorado, United States - H3c1 | ecosystem: Environmental > Terrestrial > Soil > Riparian zone | place: USA: East River...
CGCAGGAGATCTACGGCGCACGACGATCCGCGGCTACCCGGTACATCGCTTCCAGGCTGCGTTCGACGTCGGCGTCGGTAGTCGCCCAGGAAGAGACGCTGATGCGCATCGCCGTGCGTCCCTGCCAGACCGTGCCGCCGCACCAGCACGTGCCTTCCGCCTGCAGCGCCGCGATCACGCGCTGCGTCTCCGCGACATCGCCGAACGCGACTAGCACCTGGTTCAACACGACCTCGTTGAGGATCTCGAACCCCGCCGCGCGCAGACCCTCTGCGAAGCGCCGCGCCTGCCGGCAATTTCGCTCTACGAGTTCAGCAACGCCCTGCCGGCCCAGTCCGCTCAACGCGGCCCAGATCTCGACACCACGCGCGCGGCGCGAAAGTTCCGGCGTGTAGTCCGACGGATTGCGGAACTCCGAGGCTGTCGGCAGATAGTCGGCGGTGATCGCCATCGCCGCGCGCAGCGCCTCGGCGTCGCGCACGAACGCCAGGCCGCTGTCGTACGGCACGTTGAGCCACTTGTGCGCATCGGTAGCCCAGGAATCGGCCACCTCCACGCCGCGCACCGCCGATGCAAGCGCCGGTGCTGCTGCCGCCCACAGACCGAAGGCACCATCGACGTGCAGCCAGGCGTGGCTGCCGCGCAGGCGCGTGCGGATCCCCGCGACCGGATCGCAGGCGCCGGTATTCACGTTGCCGACCTGCGCGCAGACGATGGCGGGTCCGGACAGCGTCGGCAACGCATCGGCGCGCATGCGCCCTTGGCCGTCGATCGGCACATGAACGATGCGGTCGCGGCCGAAGCCGAGCAGCCCCAGCGACTTGATCACGCTCGGATGCGCTTCCTTGCCTACGACGATCGTCACTTCCGGGGCGCCGAACAGGCCATCCGCCTCGACGTTCCAACCCGCGCGCTGAAGGACGGCATGCCGCGCCGCCGCCAATGCCGTGAAGTTGGCGACGGTCGCGCCGGTCACGAAGGCGCCGCCGGTACCGGATGGCAGCCCGAACAGTTCGACCAGCCAACGCAGCGCGACTTGCTCCAGGCGCGAGGTCGCAGGCGTGCTGTTGTACAGGCCGGTGTTCTGGTCCCAGGCCGTCGCCAGCCAGCTGGCGGCGACGGTGACCGGCAATGCGCCGCCGATGACGAAACCGAAGAAGCGTGAACCGGCCATGGCCATGGTCGCGGGCGAGCCCAGGCGGTCGAGCAGCGCGATCACCTCGCCCGCATCGCTGCCGGCGTCCGGCAGCGCCGTATCGAATTCGTCCAGCGCCGCCACCGCGGCGGGTGCCGGCGCCACGGCGCGCGCATCGAGACCTTGCAGGTAGCCGATGGCGCGCTCGGCGGCGTCGGTCAGGAGATCGCGCATGTCCACTCCCAAGAAACGGATTGCGAATGAAGTGGCTGGCGACCGTGTCGGAAGACGAGCCGACACGGGCGATTCCTGTCACGAGGTTCCATTGTGCCGCAGGAAATTGCGGCAACGCGCGTGCTCGCTTGTTCAGCGTTGGCCGGAGTTGACCGTCGGACGCGACTGCGGATCGCGCTTGCGCCACGGCAGCAGCATCGGCACGCGGCGCCGGTAATCGCGATAGTCATCGCCGTAGGCGTTCACAAGGTCGCGTTCCTCGAGTTGGATCGCGATCAGGATGTATCCGGTGGTCGCGATGGCGAACAACAGATGCCCCAGGCTCATCGATGGCGTCGCCCAGAACGCGATCACGAAGCCCAAGTAAAGCGGATGGCGCACGATGCGGTACAGGGCCCGGATCACGAACGGCACCTCGGAATGGCTGCGCTTGCGCGCATGCAGCCAGACCTGCTGCAGGCCGAACAGATCGAAGTGGTTGATCAGGAACGTGCTGGCCAGCACCAGAAACCATCCGGACGCGCCCAGCGCGTAGAGCGCCCAACGTGCAGTTTCGTCCTGGACGTTCCAGAGCATCTGCGGCAGCGGCCGCCATTGCCAGAACATCAGGATGAGGACCAGGCTGGATAACAAGACATACGTGCTGCGCTCGATCGGCGCCGGCACGAACCTCGTCCACCAGCGCTTGAAGCCCTGCCGCGCCATGCCGCTGTGCTGGACCGCGAACAGGCCGAGCAGGGCCAGGTCGATTGCCAGCGCCGTGGCGAAATCGCCGGTCACGCCACTATCGATGTGCTTGGGCACGACCAGGCCCATGACGAAGCCGATCGCGTACAGGAAGGCGAAAAGGAACACCAGGTAGCAGATCAAGCCGTAGAGCAAGGCGAGCATGCGCGTCATGTCGAATTCCGAGGGCTGGTCGTGCCGCCAGTTTTCGGTCTGCCGCACGCACAAGCAATCGCCAGGGCGCCACGATTTGTGCCCGCGACACCCATCGCGCCTGTGTTGTCCGCCAGCGTGGCCCGATGGCGTTCTTAACAGGGCGCCAGCCATTCTCGAATCGGCCACGCCGATAGCCGAATCGAATGCGAATGGCTAACAAAAGTTAGTGTGCAGGACCCACTTCATCCGCCAAGCTTGAAACAAGGAGCGACGTAGTTCGCGCATTGAGCGCCGAACCAATTCCATGGACGTGCTTTCCGAAGTACTGCAACAGGTGCGATTGACCGGTGCCATCCTGTTTCGCGCGGAACTCAGCGCGCCGTGGTGCATCGCTGCGCGGCCGGAGACCGCGATCGCCGAACTGATCGTGCCGCGGGCCATGCATCTGATCTCCTTCCATGTGGTGCTGGACGGATGCCTGTGGGCGCGGCTTGGATCCGCACCGGCGCAGTGCGTGCGACAGGGCGAGGTCTTGATCGTGCCGCACGGACATGCCTACACCATCGGCGATGCCCCGCAGGGTGAACCCGTGCCGGCGGTCGAGCTGTTCGGCGATACGCCGCTGTCAGAGCTACGCAGCTTCGCGTGGGGTGGTGGCGGCGCGTCGACTCGGGTGATGTGCGGCTATCTCGGCTGCGAACGCAACGCCTTCGCGCCGCTATTCGCCGCATTGCCGCCGTTGTTCAAGGTGCGCCTGCAGGGCAGTGCCGTGGCGCCGTCGCTCGATCCGTTGCTGGCTTATACCGAGCAGGAGATCCTTTCACCGCGGCCAGGCGCGGAGGGCCTGCGTCTGCGCATGGCCGAACTGATGTTCGTCGAGGCGTTGCGGCGCTACATGGAGTCGCTACCCGAAGTGGAGTCCGGCTGGCTGGCCGGATTGCGCGATCCGCTGGTCGGGCGCGCGCTGGCGCTGCTGCACGGTGCACCGCAACGACCGTGGACCGTGGACGAGCTCGCGCGCGACCTGGCGACATCGCGCTCGCGCCTCGCGGAGCGCTTCAAGCAGACCGTCGGCGAACCGCCGATGCAGTACCTGAGCCGCTGGCGCATCCTGCTTGCCGCACGGCGTCTGCGCGAATGTCGTGACAGCGTCGCGATGGTCGCCGAGTCGGTCGGCTACGATTCGCCGGCGGCGTTCCAACGCAGCTTCAAGCGTTGCATGGGGACGACGCCGGCACGGTGGCGGCATGACAACGTTCTGCAGTAGCCGAAGAATTTCATCCGCCGGCCGGCGCACGGTCACTCAGGCGTCGAAACGGTCCCCATCCAGCGCCATCAACGTAGCGGCGCCGCTCGCGATCGCCGCGGCATGCGTCATCGTCCGCGGCAGGATCCGCGCGAAGTAGAAACGCGCGGTCTCGCGCTTGGCGGCCTTGAACGCTTCGGAGTGCGAAGAGGTCTCCGCCGCCGCGACGCTGCGCGCCCACCAGTACGCCAGCGCGACATAGCCGGAGTAGAACAGGTAGTCGTAGGCGGCCGCACCGATCTCGTCGGCATTCGCCATCGCCTGCTTGCCGACCTGCAGCGTGATCTGTTGCCAGAGGGCCGCCGTTTCGCGCAGCGGTCCGATGAACTCGGCGACCGCGGCATTGCCGGCATGGTCCATGCAGAACTGTTCGATCATGCCGAGGAACACGCGCAGGCCCGCGCCTTGTTGCTGCACGATCTTGCGTCCCATCAGGTCCAGCGCCTGGATGCCCGTGGTGCCTTCGTACAGTGTGGTGATACGCGCGTCGCGCGCGAACTGTTCCATGCCGTGCTCATGGATGTAGCCATGACCACCGAAACACTGCAGCGCGTGGTAGGTGCATTCCACCCCCCACTCGGTCAGGCAGGCTTTGACGATCGGCGTCAGGAAGCCGAGCAGGACATCGGCCTGCGCGCGTTCCTCCGCGTCCTGAGTGTGGCCAACGACGTCGACCAGGCTGGCGCCGTGATAGCCGAGCAGGCGCCCGCCCTCGGTCAGCGCCTTGCAGGTCAGCAGCATGCGGCGCACGTCCGGATGCACGATGATCGGGTCGGCCGGTTTGTCCGGGAACTTGGCGCCGGCCAACGAGCGCATCTGCAGGCGATCGCGCGAGTAGGCCAACGCATTCTGATAGGCGCAGTCAGACAGGCCGAGCCCTTGCAGCCCGACCGCCAGGCGTGCGGTGTTCATCATCGTAAACATCGCGGCCAGGCCCTTGTGCGGTTCGCCGATCAACCAACCTTGTGCGTCGTCGAGGTTGAGCACGCAGGTCGCCGAGCCGTGGATGCCCATCTTGTGTTCGATGGCACCGCAGCGCACGCCGTTGCGAGCGCCGACATTGCCGTCGCGATCGACGCGCTGCTTGGGCACGATGAACATCGAGATGCCCTTGCTGCCGGCCGGTGCATCGGGCAGCCGAGCAAGCACCAGGTGCACGATGTTATCGGTGAAATCATGCTCGCCGGCGGTGATGAAGATCTTGGTGCCGCTGATTGCATGGCTGCCGTCGTCCTGCGGTACAGCCTTGGTCTTGAGCAGGCCGAGGTCGGTGCCGCAATGCGATTCGGTCAAGCACATCGTGCCTGTCCATGTACCGGACACCAGCCGCTTGAGGAATATTTCCTGCTGCCAGGCATCGCCGTGATGCAGCAGGGCCTCGGTTGCGCCGTGTGAGAGCAGAGGAAAATTGCCCCAGGCGAGATTGGCCGCGTCGATCATCTCCTTCAGCGGCACGCCGATCGCGTGCGGCAGACCCTGTCCGCCGAATTCCACCGGCGACACCAGCCCGGCCCAGCCGCCGTCGACGTATTGTGCGTAGGCCTGCTTGAAGCCAGGCGGCGTGGTGACGTCGCCGCTGGCCTTGTCATAGCTGCAGCCGACTTCGTCGCCTACGCGATTGAGCGGTGCCAGTACCGTTTCGGTGAAGCGTGCGCCTTCGTCGAGGATCGCGTCGAGCACGTCGCGGCTGGCATCTGCGAAGCCGAGCCGCTCGAACAGCGCCTCGGCGCCGAGGACGTCGTAGAGCGCGAAACGCATGTCGGCGAGGGGGGCTTTGTAGGTGCTCATGGGCTCGATCGGGATGGGAATGGGAAGAAGCGAAGCGGAAAAGGGAGTACTGGTTCGTTCGTCGTTACAGCGAAAGCCGGGCTGACCTTGCAGTTGCTCCGAACGAAGAAGTTCGAGGTCGATCCCGGCTTTCGCCGGGATGACCAGCAACAGCGGCAACAGCAAGAGCGACTGGGGCTTGCAGGCCTCGGTCGCTCAGCGCAACACGCCCGGCAAGCCGGGCACCGGGCTGAGCGCGCTGTTGCGCTTGAAGTCGTAACCACGCGTCTTGCCGTCGGTGGGCGCTGCGGTAATCGTACCGTCGAGGCCGTAGGCGATGCCGCGGTTGTCGGCGAGCGCACCGGCGATCGCGATCCGCGCCGCCGACGCCGGCGTCAATGCCAGCGACACGACGTCGGCCGACTCCGGGCCTATCGTGAGCGCCGGCTGCCCTTGCAACGTGCCCGCAGCTTCGCCGCCGAGCGTGACCGGCAGGTTCACCGCATCGAAGCGCATCGGAACGCTGCTGAAATTCTCAATGCGCAGGTCGACCAGCCAGCTGCCGTCGGCGCGTACGCTGAGTTGCTGGATGCTGGCGGCGGGTTCGGACACGCGCCGCGGCGGGCCGCTCGCGCAAGCGCCCAGCAATACGACAAACGCGGCCATGAAAATCCTGCTGGATGCGAGGATCTTCGCGCGCTTCGAACCGCCTGGCTGCGTATTGCCTGATTTCATTCGGGCAAGCTCCGTTTCTGGATCGGCGCAGAATACACCGCGGCCGCGTCGCATCGTGCCGACGGAGGCGCGGCAGGACGTCAACGCAGGGGTGCCGATACGATCAGCGCATCGAGTTCATACCCCATCGCGATGGCGCGTTGCCTGATGCGCTCGAACACCTCGCGCTCCATGTCGGGCGTCCGCGACAGGATCCACAGGTACTTGCGCCGCGGCTCGCCGATCACCGCCCACTGGTAGCCCGGATCGAGGTCGATCACCCAATAGTCGGCCCAGACGAACGGCAGCCAGCCGAGGAAATCGGGTGCGAAGCGGACTTCCAGCTGCCCCGGCGCTCCCTCGACCCGGCGCGCCACGCCCTCCGATACATCGGTGTCCCCATCCTGCGTGCGGCAGCCATTGCGCACGCCGATCAGGCCGTCGTCGCGCAGCGTATAGCCGGCATTGACATCCGTGACGCAGCGGCGCTGGAAGAACACGGGCAGGCGGGCGATTTCGTACCACTGCCCGGCGTAGCGCGAAATGTCGAGTTGCGCGACGGCTTTCACGGGCTCGACGGCGTGCGATGGCCACGCGGCGCACGCCAGCAGCAGCAGGATGAACAGGCGCATGGCGGGTGCTCGCGGGGATGGGCGGCCTTTACTTTGCCTGCATTGCGCGGGCCCTGCGTGAATCGTCGCGGCCTGCCATGGCAGCGGCGGAGATCCGAATCGCGGTATGGGCCGCGGCAATGTGGTGTCCGTATTGCCGGGACAAGCGCGTTCTTCCGTGTCGGGCCGCGCGAAAACCCGCCTGCAATCCGCGGCGCATACATGTACGGGGCTTGCCAAGGTCCATGGCGGCTCGTATTACACTCCGCACCTTCGGTACTTCACCTACAGGGACGCATCAGAACGATGAGCAATCCAGCCCCCAACCGTTTTCTGCGCGATCGATTGCCTTGGATCATCGCCGTCGTCGCGGTCATTGCGATGGCCGTCACCATGTTCGCATCGCGCAACGACGGCCAGAGCAAGGATTCGAAAGACGAGGCGCTCGAGCGCGTCATCGCGCGCCTCGACGCGCTCGAATCAGGGCAAACGGGCCCGAACGGATCTCGTGCCGCGACAACGGCGGCGGCAATGTCCGCGGGCAGGCCGACGTCGCCCCGCGGCGACATGGCCGGCCTGATGGGCGGTGAACGTGTGCAGAAGACACCCGAGCAGATGGCGGCGGAGCGCGAGAAGCAGATGCGCGAACTCGAAGCCCAGTTCGCGCGCGACGCCGCCGACCCGGTGGGCGGCGGCAGGACGGAAGACACGCTGGAGAAGACGGTGACGGGCGAGACGATGGCCGGCACTGGCCTAAAGCCGGACGATGTCGACATCTCGTGCAAGAAGAACAGCTGCCGTATCGTCAGCTCGTTCGCCAAGATGGGCGATGCGCAGGATTGGGGCCTGTTCTACATTACCGCGGCGGGCGGCAATGTCCTGTCGCAGACCCAGATGGTCTTCGTGCCCAAGCCCGACGGCAGCACCGAGGTTCGCATCTACGCCAACCGTTCCAAGGGTTGATGCGGGCACGCGCCTGCGTCCGCCCTCGATCGGCAAACAAAAAAAAGCGCGGCCTGGGGCCGCGCTTTTTTCATGGGTCGACGAAATGCCCTACCAGAAGAACTGCAGGCGCGCCTCGATGATGTTTGGGTCGTCGCTCACGTCCTGGCGCTCGCTGGCAACGGCGACGTAGTTGAGCATGACCTTGAAGTTGGAACGCCAGTAGTAGTTGACGCCGGCGGTCCAGATATCCATGTTGCCACCTTCCACCGCGCCGTCATCCAGGTCGATGGTGTCGTAGCGCAGTCCCAGTTGCCACATGCCAGTGCCCGGCTCGTCCGGACCCGGCGTCGTCGGCACGCCGCCCTTGTAACCCCAGGTCTCGCCGGTCACGTTCCACACGCCGCTGACGTAGCCGCCGGTGCTGGTGTAGTCGCTGTTGGCCAGTCGCTCGATGTCGCTGGTGTAGTACTCGCCCTGCAACTTGAACGGACCCTTGACCCACATGCCCTCGAGGCTCGTCGTGGCGATGCGATCGGTATCGGTCATGTTGCCGGCGTCGACCAGGCGTGCGGCTGCCAGATCGGCATTCGGGCGCGCGCGCAAGCGGAAGGTGTCGGCGTCAGTGTCGTAGTTCGCGTACGCCAGACCGAGGTGCAGGATGTTGCCCTTGTCGTTGATCGGCGCCCAGTTGCCACGCAGGCTGTAGCCACTGCCGTGCGCCAGGTTGCGGGTGAGTTCGCGACCGAAATAGGTCGCCGTCACGCCCCAATCGTTGGTGCCATAGCCATAGCCGGCGCCGAGGCGGCGAGCGACCGCGTACGTGTTGGTGACAGCAGCCTTGGAGATGAAGTCGTTGTTCTTGGTGCTGGACAGCTCTTCCAGGCTGTTGGCCTGCTTGAACTGGCCCAACTGCAGGAAGTGATTGCTGTCGCCGCCGATCTTGTACTTGGCGTTGACGTCGAGGTACTTGTCGGCCTTGGCGTCGTAGCCGAGTACCCACTCGAAGTTGCCTGGACCCTTGCCCTTCAATACCAATTCGGCGCGGCGCAGTTCGTTGTCGCTGTCGTCGCCGTCGAGGACATCGCCGTTGAGATCGACCACATCGCTGTCGAAGTTGTTGTAGTCGGCCTGGACCAGGCCCTCGAACGAGATTTCGGAACCGGCGATGACGTCGATAGCGACCTCGGCGTGCGCAGCGGGCGCGGCCAGTGCGGCGAGCAACGCAACGGCGAGGGTGCGGCGGGAGAGTTTCATGGGATGCCCTGGGGCGGTGGAAGATAGCGCCGCAGCGTAGGGCGTGAAGTTTGCGTTATTGTGACAACACTGACTTATTTCTTCCGCATGTCAGTGCCAAGACGCTTTTCGTCGATCGTCTTGTCAGGAAAATGACACAAGTCGCTGACGATGCAGGCCGGACAATCGGGCTTGCGCGCCTTGCAGACATAGCGGCCGTGCAGGATCAGCCAGTGGTGCGCATCGGGCCGGTACTGCGCCGGCACGCGCCTGAGCAGCGACTCCTCCACCGCGCGCACGTCCTTGCCCGGCGCCAGACCGGTGCGGTTGGACACGCGGAAGATGTGCGTGTCGACGGCGATGGTCGCCTCGCCGAAGGCGGTGTTGAGGACGACATTCGCGGTCTTGCGTCCCACGCCGGGCAAGGCTTCGAGTTCGGCGCGCGTACGCGGCACGTCGCCGCCGTGCAGATCGAGCAACTTCTGCGACATCGCCACCACGTTCGCCGCCTTGGCATTGAATAGGCCGATGGTGGCGATGTAGGGCTTGAGGCCTTCGACGCCGAGCGCTACCAACTGCGCTGGCGTATTGGCGATCGGGAACAGGCGTCGCGTCGCCTTGTTGACGCCGACGTCGGTCGCCTGCGCAGACAGGATCACCGCCACCAGCAACTCGAATGGCGTCGTGTAGGCGAGTTCGGTGGTGGGATGCGGATCGAGTTCCGACCAGCGCGCGAACATTTTATTGATTTCTACGGTCGTCATCCGCCCGCCGCGACGAGGTCGGGCCGTCATGCGCCTGGCCGTCATGTGCGCTGTGCGGCCCTGGCTTTCGCGCGGGCGAGTGCTGCAGCCGCGGCGTCTGGCAAGCCCGGCTTCGGCATGTCCGCGGTGGCCGCAGCGCCAGCCTTGCGTCTGGCCGCATTCGCTTCGGCGCGCTGTGCGAGGCGCGCGTCGCGGCGACGATGGCGCTCGCGTGCAGCGAGTGCGCTGCGACGCGCATCGCGCGCGGCGACCAGGCGCGCGATGTCCGGACCGCAGTCCGCGCAGGGCATCTCGGACCGCAACTCGAACTGCAATAAGCCCAGCTCGATGGCGGCATCGAGATCGTCGGACGCGATCGCAGCGAGCAATGCCGCGACGGCTGCGCGATCGCGCTCGTGGGCGCTGCTGCAATAGGGGCAGGCCGTGCTCACGTTCCGCGGAAGACGGGCTTGCGGCGCTCGAGGAAGGCGCTCGTGCCCTCGCGCATGTCGTCGGTGGAAAAGATCAGCCCGAACTGCGTGGTCTCGAATTCGAGGCCTTCCTCGATGCCGCATTCGCCGCCGATGGCGACGCAGTCGAGGATGCCACGTAGCGCCAGCGGCGCGGCCTGGGCCAGCTGCTGTGCCAGTTTCATCGTTTCGGTTTCGAGGTCCGCCGCCGGCACGACACGGTTGACGATGCCAAGCGCATGCGCGCGGGTGGCCTCGATCGGCGCGCCCTGCAGGCACAGTTCCAGCGTCGCGGCGCGGCCGGCCAGGCGCAGCAGGCGCTGGGTGCCACCGAAACCGGGGATGAGGCCGAGGTTGATCTCGGGTTGGCCCACCTTCGCGCTGTCGGCGGCGATGCGCAGGTGGCAGGCCATCGCCAGCTCGAGTCCGCCGCCTAAGGCGAAGCCATTGATCATCGCGATCACGGGCTTCGGCATCCGCTCCAGGCGCCGCATCATCCGCTGCCCGCGCTGGGAGAAATCGCGGCCCTGGACCGCGCTCAAGCCCGCCATTTCGGCGATATCTGCGCCCGCAACGAACGCCTTGGGCCCTGCGCCGGTCAGCACGATCACGCGCACGGCCGGATCCGCGGCAGCGGCGTCGAAGGCGGCGTGCAGGGCATCGAGCGTCGCCGCATTCAACGCATTCAGTTTGTCGGGGCGGTTGACGGTCAGCACCCGAATTCCGTCGTGATCGGTGGTTTGCAGCGGTGAATCGGTCATGAGCGGGCCCAGCAGAAAAGGGGATTGGAGACGCGCCGACGCGAGGAACTTGCCTGCGCCAGGCCGGTCTGAAGGGCTGTCGTCAGTGGCGGTTAAGCCCTGCGGCCGGTATCCTATCGCGTCCACACGGGGCGGTTCGACCGCCCCGTGCCATGTTTGGACCCCTATTCCGGACCAAACCTTTCCCCTGGAGAGTCACTGAATGAAGTTGCGTTTGCTCGCTGTCGCACTGGCAGCACTGACCCTGACCGGCACCGCTGCCGCCCAGGACACGACGTCCGAGAAGGGCAAGCTGAGCTACGCCCTCGGCTACGACCTCGGTCGCAACCTGATCGAAAGCGGCGAACAGATCGACGTCAACACCGTCGTCAAGGCCGTCCAAGACGGTTATGCGAAGAAGGAGCCCACGGTTCCAGTCGCGCAGCTGCGCACCTCCGTGGAGAGCATGCAGAAGCGCCAGCTGGCCAAGGCCAAGGCGGCGTTCGACAAGGCTTCGGCCGAGAACAAGACCAAGAGCGATGCGTTCCTTGCCCAGAACAAGGCCAAGGCCGGCGTGAAGACCTTGCCGAGCGGCGTGCAGTACCGCGTGGTCGAGAACGGCACCGGCGCAAAGCCGAGCCAGACCAGCGACATCCAGATTCAGTACAAGGGCAATATCCCGAATGGTCCGACCTTCGTCGACACCTTCACGGCGCAGCAAGGCCAGCCCGCCGGTCCGGTGACGATGAAGGTCAGCCAGATCCCGCTGGTGGGCCTGCGCGAAGCGCTGACCCAGATGCCATCCGGATCGCGTTGGGAAGTCGTGCTTCCGGCCGACAAGGCCTACGGCAACACGCCGCAATCGCCGATCGGCCCGAACCAGGCCGTCGTGTTCGACGTCAAGCTCGTCAGCGTCAAGTGACGTTCCGGCCCGCGCTTTAGCGCGGCTTTGCCGGAACGTCATCCCCGCGTAGGCGGGGATCCAGCGTTTGATTTTGTGTGTTGACTCATAACGCCGGCCCGCAAGCCGGCGTTATCTTTTGCGAGCACGATCTTGCTCACCAGAGACATCGATCCATGAATTCCGCCTTCCGCGCCGTACTGAGCCCCTGCGTCGGCGTCTGCGCGCTCGACGACGACGGCCTCTGCCTCGGCTGCCATCGCACGTCCGCCGAGATCGCGCGCTGGATCCAGATGAACGACGACGAGCGCCTGCGCCTGATGGAAGACGTGCTGCCCGATCGCGAATCACGCCGCAGCCGATGACGGCCGATACCGCCTCCGCTCTGGTCAGGGCCCTGCATCCGTTGGATGCGGCGCCCGTCGGGCAGGGGTGGAACGCCGCGGAACTGACCGACCTGCTGCCGCAGGACGCCGCCCAAGTCGAAGCCGCCGTCCTCGTCGGCCTGATCGAGCGCGACGGCGGCACGCAAGTCCTGCTCACGCGCCGCACCGACGCCCTGCGTCAGCACGGCGGTCAGGTGAGTTTCCCCGGGGGACGCGTCGAGCCCGGCGATGAGGACGCCGCCGCCGCCGCATTGCGTGAAGCGCACGAAGAGATCGGCCTCGAACGCGGCCAGGTCACCGCGTTGGGCTACCTCGATCCGCTGACGACGATTACCGGATACCGCGTACTGCCAGTGGTGGCGGCCATCGATCCCGATTTCGTTCCGGTTCCGGATCCACGTGAAGTGGCCGAAGTCTTCGAAGTTCCGCTCGCTTATCTGATGACGCCGGAAAACCTCGAGCGCATCGACATCGACTACCGTGGCCGCGCACGGCACGTGCTGGAATACCGTACCTACGAACTCGCGCCCGAGCAGCGCATCTGGGGCGCGACCGCCTCGATCCTGCTCAATCTGCGCGAGCGGTTGGAGAAAATCCGATGACCTTGACCGCGGATCCGAAGGCCACAGGCACGACGACGGTATGGCAGACCCTGGTGACGACCGAGGCATTGGCATCGCAACTCGGTCGCGATGACCTTGTCGTCGTCGACTGTCGTTTCTCGCTCGCGTCGCCGCAGGCGGGTGAAACCGCCTATCGCCAGGCGCATATTCCAGGCGCGCGTTACGCGCATCTCGATCGCAACCTGTCGGACCACGACAAGCCCGCGGCCGGTCGCCACCCCTGGCCGGACGCGGAGGCCTTCACTTCGCGTCTCGAGGCATGGGGCATCACGCCCCGGCACCAGGTCGTCGCCTACGACGATGGCGACGGCGCATACGCGGCGCGACTGTGGTTTCTTTTGCGCACGCTCGGCCATGCCGACGTCGCCGTGCTCGACGGCGGCTGGGCGCAATGGACGGCTGCGGGATTGCCTGTCGATGCCGCGATCCCCGCGCCGCCGCGCGCCCGCTACGTCGCCGACTTCGACGATGCGCGACTACTCGATGCCGCGCGCGTGCATGCACATCTTGCCGCCGGCGGAGTGCTGCTGGACGCGCGTGCGGCCGAGCGTTTCCGTGGCGATATCGAGCCGATCGACCGCGTCGCCGGGCATGTCCCTGGCGCGATCAACCGTCCGTACGCCGACAACCTGAGCGATGGCCGCTTCAAGTCGTCCACGCAACTTGCCCGGGAGTTCCATGCCTTGCTCGGCGCGCGCCACGCCGACGAGGTGGTGGCGATGTGCGGCTCCGGCGTCACCGCCTGCCATCACCTGTTGGCGATGGAACACGCAGGGTTGCCGGGAGCGAAGTTGTTCACCGGTTCCTGGAGTGGCTGGATCAGCGATCCCGCGCGACCGGTCGCGATCGGGCCGGCCGCATGATCAACCGCAGCCTGCCGGCTTGACGATGCGCTCGACGCTGGCCGGGTGACGCGCGAGCGCCTCGGCGCTTCGCGTTGGCCGGGCCAACAACGTGCCGCCGCAGTTCGGGCACCGTCCGTGCAGAT
>Ga0193708_1000180_pt1 | contig 13635 bp, 11 predicted proteins | sample H3c1metaG_FD_160570 | JGI IMG/M metagenome (GOLD analysis project Ga0193708, IMG submission 160570) | Soil microbial communities from a riparian zone of the East river system, Colorado, United States - H3c1 | ecosystem: Environmental > Terrestrial > Soil > Riparian zone | place: USA: East River...
GGGCCCTTCTCGGGTCCCTTGCCACCGCCGGCGCTATCGATGCCGCCGGGACCGTTGATCTTCGGGCCGCCGCCGGTGCCGAGGCGAGGATCGCCATCGCCGCGCGAGCCACGACCCGCGCCGCCACCGATCGCGACGGTCTTGCCGCCTTCGCGGACGTCGTTGATCTGATCGCCGAGGTCGGCGCCCGGGCGCCGCTTGCTCATGTCGCCCTCGCTCTGGCCGGCTTCACCTTCGCCGGTGAGGAGATCGGCGTAGCGAGCCGCGTCCTCTTCGTTCATCGCGACCTGATCGTTGCTGGTGCGGCCGCCGCCCGGATCCTTTGGCGCCGGCTTGCCCTTGTCGGGCTCCTTGCCCGGCTCCTTGGCCGCGCTGCCCGCCGCCGAGCCAGCATCGGGCGGAACCTGGGGCGCGAGATCGATCGCGTAGGTGTCCTGCTTGAACGCGATGTCGTAGGCCTTCTCGGCGATGCCGATGCGCTCGATGTCGCCGAGCAGGGCCGCGACGACCAGCGCGAAGTGGGCCATGATCGATGCCCCGAGGATGACCCACAGCCGCGGATCGAAGCGATCCGCGAACGTGCCGCGCACCGACGCAGGCAGCATCGGCTTGGGCTGGCGTGGTGGCTCGGTGACGAACTGGAACAGGATCGTCAGGTCGCCGAACGACAGCTTGCCGCGCGCGTTGTCGGTCAGCGGCACCGAGAAGTAGTCGCCGTGGGCCTGGGCACCACGCGCCTTGAGCGCGTCGAGCGTGTTGACCTGGCCGCCCGAGTCGGAGAGCCGGCCGTCCATCTTGCCGAGGAAGCGCAACGAGTACCGGCCCTCGTCGAGGGCGAACAAGGTGAACTCGAGCGGCAGCCCCTCGATCGGAATCGAGAAGGTGTTCTTCATCGACTGGCCGATCGAGACCGGCGTGCGCTCGCGGATCAGTCGCTCCTCGACGATCTTGCCGCCGAGCAGGACGCCGATGCGAAGGATCCGCTGCCGCGGTCCCGGTTGCGGTTGCGGTTGTTGCTGGGACCGTTGGCTCGCCATCAGAAGGGCGCTTTCTTGACGGTCGCGAGGATGAGCGGCATGAAGTCCTGCTTCAGGTTCTCCCACTCGTAGTCGATGTTCTTCGCGGTGAGCACGTAGACGACGCTCGGCCGCGGGACCTTGCCGCACACCGACACGATCGTGTCGATGACGGTCACCGGCTTGCCGTTGATGTACTCGATGTGGAACTTGCCCTGTTTCTTCTCGGCGCCGGCCTCGGCGTCGTCAGGACAACCCTCGGCGCGCGCGCTCGCTGGAACAGCGACCGCGAGTGTGGCGAGCAGTGCGATGGATAGTCGCTTCATGGGGCCTCCTAGAACGGTGCCTTCTTCACGCTGCCGAGGATCCGCGCGCGAAAGTCCAGCGCCAACCCGTCCCACTGGTACGTGGTGTCGGCGGGTCCGACGACGTAGATGACGCTTGGCCGTGGCACCTTCTGCACGATCTCGATCGGCTTCTCGATCACGATCGTCTTCTTGCCGTCGACATACTCGATCCGGAACTCCACCTGCTTCGGCGCGCCTTCCGCGCTCGCGACCGACACGAGCCCGCCGACGGCGAGCAGGGAGAGCAAAATGGATCGAGTGATGGTCATGTTGGACTCCAGTATGACTTACTTCTTCGGAGCCTTCGGAGCTTCCTTTGGTGCTGGTGCGCCCTTCGGAGCTTCCTTCGGTGCGTCCTTTGGAGCGTCCTTCGGAGCTTCCTTGGAGGTTTCCTTCGGTGCGTCCTTGGGCGATGACTTCGCCTTGGCGTCGGCCTTGGCCTTCTTCTGAGCGCGCTTGACCGCCTTGTCGACGTCCTTGATCCGACCGTCGTAGAGCTTGATGTCGACGCCCGGCATGTTCTTGTACTGGTCGAAGTACGTCCTCGCGGTGGTGAGCCGCAGCATGGCGTCGCTGATCCCCGGGAACGGATCGGTGTCGAGGTACAGGAGGCCGAGGTTGTAGTAGGCCGGGCCGTAGCTGCCGTTCGCCTGAAGTGCGCGCTTGTACGCAGCTTCGGCGGTCTTCACGAACTGCTCGCGCTCCGCCGCGCCCTGCGGGTAGTCCGCCGAGCGACCACGGTAGGCCGAGCCGAGCGACGTCAGCGTGATCGCGTCGACCCGCTTGAACTCCTTGGTCAGCCGCTCGAACGTGGCCGTCGCGTCGGTGTACTGGCTGTTCTTGAGCTGATGGACGCCGAGGTTCACGAGCGCACTCGCGTGGCTCGCGTCGATCTCGACCGCCTTCTTGTACGCGAGCACGGCGCGCTCGGGCCGGTTCGTCTTGTCGTAGACGAGGCCGTACACGTAGTAGACGTTCGCGTTGGTCTTGGCGGCTTCGCGCTTGAACAGATCGTCGAGCACGAGCTCGCACGTGTCGTAGAGCTTCTTGTGGTAGTAGGCGAACGCGATCATCGCCGCGGCGTCGATGCTGGCGGCATCGATCTGGAGGGCGAGCCGTGCCTCGCGCAGCGCGGTCTCCGGATCGGGAGTCGGCGCCGACAGAGCCGCCTTGGCAACCGTCAGGTGCTGATCGACCTGCGTCTTGGCCTGGGCCGGATCGGGGTCGAGGTTGGGGGCGAGGGGCGGCGGTCCTGTCGGATCGGAGGTGCCTGGATCCCCTGAACCGTCACCGGGGGTCGCGCTGCCAGCGTTAGAACCGCCACCGGGATCGGGGTCATTCTTGCCCTGCTGGGCGCTGCCCTTACCGCCGGAAGGCGTGGTTTTCCCGTCCTTGTTTCCGCCACCACAGGCGGCCGCAAGACAGAGCAACACCGTCCCGATTCGCCGGGCCATGGAGCTTGAAACGCGCGTCTCGGTCATCGGATCTCCTTTCAGGGAGCTTCTGTTCCCTGGACGATCTCCTGGCGCAACACAGTGAATTCCGCAGGGAACTCGCGACCCAGGTTCTCGAGCGCCAACCGGCTCCACTTGTTCGAGATACCGCCCTTCTTGGCGAGATCGACAACCTCGATCCACTGGCCCTTCGCCTCGTCGAGGTACTTCTTGACGTTCTCGTCGAGCTTCGTCTGATAGGCCTCGACCAGCGCGTCGTTCTTGGCGACCGGGGCCGGGATCGGGATGTTGCCGAGCTTGGTCGCGTACTCGTACGCGATGATGCCGTAGCGCACCTTGGCCGCCATCGTGTACTCGGCCACGCCGTAGGCGTCGAGCGCGAGGTACTTGTCCTCGGCCTTGGTCTTGGCGTCCAGCATTTGCTTCGACTGCAGCTTCGCCTCGGCAACCGAGCGCGCCGCCTTCTTGATCTCGAACGACTCCCAGCTCTTCGTGTAGTGGTCCTCGGCGAGCTGGAGCTGCCACTCACCGGCGAGCTTGGCGCCGCGGCTGTTCTTGGTCGAGCCCTTCGCCTTCCACGCGTCGATCGTCGCCTGGCCGGCCTTGTTCGCCTGCGGGGTCTGGCCCTTCTTCTTGCGCAGCTGCGACTCGTCGTAGAACGTCTGCACGTAGTCGTCCTCGTTACCGGCGTCCTTGCCGAACTGGGCGCGCCACTTCTGCTGCGTGGCGACCATCGCGTTGACGTCGCCCGACTGGCGCTGGATGCCGCCGATCGACCACAGTGCGCGATCCTGCTTGCGGCGATCCTTCTCGACCGCGCCGTACTGCTTGTAGAGGTCGATCGACTTCTTGAAGTCGCGGTTGAGCTCGCTCGCGAGCGCGGCATTGAACAGCGCGTCGAGGCCGATCTGCTCGAACGTCTTCGGCTGCTGTCCCGGCAGCGGAGGCGGCGGCGCGAGCTTGAGCTGCTTGGCCTTCTTCGCGATCGCCGACAGCTCGAGGTACGTCTTGACCGCGTTCTCGTAGTCGTACGCCTTCTGGTACGTCGCGGCCTGGAGGCCGAGCGCGTTCAGGTAGTACTTGCTCTCGCGGAAGCTCTTCGCCGGGTTCGACGTGAACTCCTTGAACAGCGAGATCGCCGTCTTCGGCTTGTCTGCCTGCTGGTAGCTGATCGCGGCGTTGTAGAGCGCGGTCGCCAGGTCCGTGTCGTTCGGCGGTGCGGTCTTGTAGAACCGGTAGTACGCATCGGCGGCCTGAGCAAACTGGCCCTTCGCGTAGAGCTCGTTTGCACGCGAGAAGTTGAGCGACCGGTTCTGACCCTTCGCGAGCTCGATCGCCTTGGCGTCGCCGCACTTCTGCGCGATGAACTTGTCGTTCGTGCGCTGGATCGCGTCGAAGTCCGCCTTCGCCTCGTAGATCGCGAGGATGCCGTCCTTGGCCTTCATCGCATCCGCGCTGCCGCAGAACTTGTCCATCACCTTCTGGAACCGCGCGATCGCGTCGTCGATGTGGAAGTACGCGAGGCTGATCAGCGCCGCGTTGATGCCCTGGCTCGGCGCGGCCTGCGAATCGTTGACGATGTTCTGGTAGTTGTCGTACTCGGCCTGGAGCTTCAGGTAGAGGTCCGGGATCTGCTGCTGCGGCCACGGCTGCTTCAGGGCCTTCAGCTCCGCGGACGTCGGGACCTTGAGCGCGGCGAGCTTGTTCTCGCTGACCTGGCGCTGGGCCTCGGCCTCGTACGATTGCACGACCGAGCGCGCGGCATCGATGTAGAACGCGGTGCCGATGTCGCGGTGGTCGCGAACCCATTTGTAGTTCTCGACCGCTTCCATGTAGCGCTCGCTGTAGTAGAGCGCCTCGCCGGCGTTGTACGTGAACTCGTAGACGTAGTCGGACTCGGCGTACGTGTTGATGAACGTGCGATACAGATCGATCGCCTTGTTGTACATCGCCAGGTATTCCTTCTTCGCCGCAGGATCCTTGGTCTTCGCGAGCTCGTAGTCCTTGCGCATCTGCGTCGCCGCCGAGTGCGTGTTGCGGGCAGCCGCATACAGCGCGCGCTCCGCGATCCGGCGCTGGTTGTCCATCGCCTCGCGGTCCTTCTCGTTCGCCGCGTACCACGGCGTGCCGGGCGCGTAGCGCGTCGCCAGCTCGGCGGCCGCGTTGTCGGCGGCGAACTTGTCACCCTTGAGCTCGAAGACGTTGACGATCTCCTGGTGCACCATCGGGTTCTTCGGGTTGAGCTCCCACGGTGGGCCGATCGCGGTCCGGTACGCATCCACGGCTTGATCCCACGCCTGGAGCTCGGCAAATGCCTTGCCCAGCGCGACCCAGACGTCGCGGACATGCGGCTCGTTCTCGCGACCCTTGTAGAACGCCTTCGCGCGCTCCATCGCCTTGTTGGGATCGCTGTTGGTCTCGCCCTCCCATGGATCGGTGAACGCGACCGAGATGTACTGGATCGATTCGTCGCGCAACTCGAGGGCCGGGATGCCGCCGGCGGTGACGATCTGATCGTAGAGCTTGACGCTGGCGTCGAAGCGCTCGATCGCGTTCGGCAGGTAGTCGCGCTTGTAGTACGACCACGCGAGCTTGTAGAGCGACTCGGCGTACAGCTTGGACTCGTTGCCGCCATTGGCGACCTTCAGGTACGCGGCGATCGATTCATCGAGCTCGCCGGGGATGGTGAACGTGTAGTCCGCGACGCCGCGAACCCATGCGTGCCGCACGAGCTCGACCTCGGCCTCCGGATACGGCTTGCAGTCCGCCCACGGATCGCGGAGCTGCTTGCGCTCGGCGCGCTTGAGCGCCTCTTCGCGCGTCGGTGCCGCGATCGGCTTGTCGTTCCACTTGAACTTGTTCGCGCAGGCGAGCGCGAGGAACACCGTGAGCGACTTCCGCTCGTCCTTGGTCTTGCCGTAGTACGCGAGCAGATACAGCGTCGCCGGCGTCTGCCGGTACTTCGGGAACTTGACGAGGATGTCTTCCCACAGCTTCAGCGACGGCGAGTAGTCGGCGACGATCTCGGCCGGGGCCGGCGCTCCTGGCTGCGGCGGCGGCGCATTCTCGAGCGCTGCGAGCTTGGCCTCGACCTCGTCGTCCGCCTTGTCGAGGTACAGATCCGCGAGCCGATACATCGCGTCCGGCGTGAACGTCTCGTGGCTCGGGTGGTTGATCAGGAACTTCTCGAGCATCGCGACGGTGTCGCCGTGGTGGCGCTGCTTCGCGGCCTCGGTCTTGGCGATCTTGTCGGCGTAGCGCTTCGTCAGCTCGGTGGTTCGGGTATCGAACTCGCGCTTGGCGATCGCCCGCATGCGCTTGTCGTGCTTCTCACCGGCGCTCGTGAACTGCTCGTACTCGCCCTCGATGTCCTTGAGGACCTCGAGATCCTGGCCGGTCAACACCACCGCGGGCTTGACCGGCGATGGCGTCGGGTTCTTTCCGAGCCCGGGACCCGTCGGCGGATCCTGGACCGGGACCGGGTTCGCCGAGCCTGCCGAGCCCGAGCCGTTGCCTGCCGACGGTTTTGCAGGTCCCGCAGGCGGCTGCGCCGAAGCAATCGTGACCGCCGCGATGGTGAGCATCGCGACGAACCACTTGACGAGCTTTTTGCGGTTCATTTGGAACCCTTTTTCGGCTGCGTTTTCGGCTGCGTGCCCTTGGTCGGGTCAGGCTTGACCGTGGGCTTGGGTTGCGCTGGCTTTTCGCCGCCCGGCTTGACTCGGGTGTCCTCGCCGTTCGCCTTGTCCGGACTCTGGATCGGAGCGTTCGGATCGGAAGCCGGCAGGCTCGACTTTCGGACCTCGGACGGCCGGGTCGTTCCGCCGTCGATCACGTCCTTGAACTCGTCCTTCAGCTGGCGCAGCTCGCGCGTGCGCGACAGGTTCAGCCGCTTCAGGTCGTCGTCGGCGTCTTCCTTCTGCGACCAGCCGACGTCGACGTTACCGACATCGGAGCGAATGATGACGTCATAGAACTTGGCCTTCACGTCCTTGAAGGACGCCGCCAGCACGGTCCCACCGATCATCCGCGCCTCGACCTCGTTCTCGGCGAGCTCGGCGCGATACGCCACCAGGTTGGCGCGCTCGGTCGTGACCACGGTCCTGACCTGCTCCACCCCGCGCTCGATCGCCGCTTCGATCTGACTGTCGAGCTGGGCGAGCGTGTCGTAGACGCGTCCGGCGCGCTCGGCGAGCATCGACATGTCGCGGGACTTGGCGCCATCACGGCTGCCGCCTGCCGCGCTCGCGAGCAAACGGTGCTCGGCGGTCAACGCCGCGTGGAGCGCCTTGCGAGCCTCGCGAGCCTTCGCGATCGAGTCATCCCCGAGCCCGGCGAGGTCACGGCCGAGCTGGATCTCGCGCTTGACATCCTTGAGCTCGACCTCGAGCGTGGCGCCTTCTTTCGAGGTCGAATCGAGCGCGTCGGCGATCGTGGCCTTCTTGTCCGCAGGCAGCGGCGGGTTCGCCTCTTCGGAGTACTTGCGGAGCGCGGTCGACATCGCGATCGTCGAATCGAGTGCCGACCGGACCTCGCTCGCCTGGTCCTCGAGCTTGTCAAACTGGCCCTGCACGGCCGCGACGCGCTCGGCATACTGCTGCTCCGCGTTCGCCATCGTCAGGTACTGGGCGTAGAGCTGCTTGCGCGTGGCCGTCGCCTGCGCGAGATCACCGCCGCTATCGACGAGGCGCAGCTGCTGATCTGCGAGCGCCGCGCGCATCTTGATCAGATCATCCTGGATGATGCCGATCCGGCGCCGCCGGCTCGACAGCGCGGGGTACACACCGTTGCGATCACCGGTCGAGAGCACGGCCTCGAAGCGCGCGATGATCGCTTCGGACTCTTCGATGTTCTTCGTGATGTCGTCGAGGTCGATCTGGACGCCGATCGCACGCTGGACCTCGGGTTCGTCGCGCAGGTACTGGATCGCGACATCGGGCAACGGCCCCGAGGTCGCGAACGCGCTCGACGACCGGCCCGCCAGCTGCGCCAGATACTCCCCGGGATCGGTGTTGGCCGCGACCATCTGCTCGAGTGCCGCATACGACGGCATGAACTGATCGTGCGTCTGCGTGAAGATCTCCGCCGCGCGGTCGTACTCGACCGACGGCTCGGCGTTCAGCAGCTCGCGATCGACCGTGCCGACGATCTGCGCCTGGCGGACCATCTGGGCCTTGCGGATGTGCAAGTTGCCTTCGAGCAGGCGAACGGTCGGCGTCTGCTTCCCGGTCGGGTTCGACAGGTGCAGCAGCTGCAGCGCGCGCAGCGCCTTGTCGAACTGCTTGCCCTTCACGTACACCCACGCGACTTCGTACAGCGCGTCGGGGAACAGGTCGCTCCGGCGATCGACATTAAGGTAGGCGTCGATCGACTTCGACGGCTGCTCGCGCTCGTAATAGAGCCGCCCGAGCGCGAGGTGCGCGAGCTCGATCACGCGGCGATCGCGGTTGTTCTTCGGCTTCCTCGCCGCCAGATCAGTGAACATCGCCGTCGCGCGATCGAGATCCTTCTTCGCGACGTGCGAGGTCGCCGCGTAGTACAGCGACTGGAGCTCGTGCTCGCTCCCCGCACCGACCTGCGTGAACGCGCTCAGCGCGTCATCGAACTTGCCAGTCGAGAACGCGTACTTGCCACGCACGTACGGTACCGACGGCGAGTGCATCGAGTCGAGCTTGCCGATCGCGCCCTCGGCGGCCGCGGTGTCCTCCTGGACGATCGCGACCTCGACCAGGCGGACCAGCGACGGGCCGTAGAACTTGCTCGCCTGATTGTTCGCCGCGACGACCTGCTCGAAGTAGGTCCGCGACGATCCCTTGTCGCCCTTCAGGTACAGCGACTCCGCGAGATAGAACAGCGCGGGTTCTTGCTCCGCACCGGGCTTGCTCGCGATCTCGAACAACATGAGCGAAGAGGTGTTGTAGTCACCGAGTGAAAACGCGACCTGCGCGTCGACGAGGCGCCGCTGCACCTGCGCACCAGACATCTGGCCGGGCTGCGGCATGTCCGTACCGATCACCCGCGCCTCGTTCTCGTACGCGGCGAGCTTTTTCTCGAAGTCTTCGGCGCCCGCCGCCGCTGGCAGGCACAACAAGAGGACTGCGATCCATCGCGGTGAAGGGCGGATCATGGTGGGTTCACTTTCCGGCGCTGGTGGTGTTTGCGGCGGGAACGGGAGGTGTGCCTTCAGGCGCGACCGCGGTGACCTTGCACTCGAGCGCGGGCCGCTTCTCGAGTGGCGTGGTCGCGCCACCCTTCTCGTAGCCCCTGCAGTCGATGCGCGAGACTTTTCCTTCGCCGGCCTGGAACACCTGACGGCCGTTCGTCGTGAACGTGTACTTCGACAGGTACTCGAACACGCCGTAGCCGTGGCCCTTGTAGATCGCGGTCGCCGTGACGGTGTGATTGCCCGGCGCGAGCGCGCCCGAGTAGACGTCGAAGCTCTTCGACTTGTACAGGCTCTCGCCGCTATCGTCCGTCTTGACGAACACCTGCGTGCCGTCGAGCGAGTACACGAGGCTGATCAGCCGGAACCCACCGCCCATCTCGTTGGCGTGCGCGATCATCGTCTGCGACGACACACCGCCGCCGAGCATCTGCTCCTTCAGCATCTGCACGCGAGCCTTGAGCTGCCAGGCACGTTCCTTCAGCGCCTGGGTCTTCTGCTCGAGCCGGCGCATGCGGACCGGAGTCGGCATATCCGCCGGCGGCACCGACGAGGGATCGCTGGGAACTGGCGCACCGGCCGGCGCAGGATTTGGCGTCGCCGGTGTCGCGCCACTACCACTTCCCGCCGAGCTGCCACTGCCACTTCCCGCCGAGCTGCCACTACCGCCGCCCGCAGCGGGTGCACTACCACTGCCGCTGCCACTACCGCTGCCACTACCGGCAGCCGCGGGTGGCTCCTTCTTCTTGGCCTTCGGTGCCGCTACTGCGCCTGCAGCGATCAGTAGCGAGGAAAACACCACAACAGTCGAAGAAGCTCGCATGCCTGTTTCTCCAACCGGCTCAGGGTCTCTGGCCGGCCCTTGCAACGGGGGGTTCCCTCTAGCGTCCGTTTTTGGCGACCGTTTTCGTCGCAAATACGGTTTGTAATGGCCCGGTTGTAACACCGCGTCGTGGCCTCATCAAGCTGACGCCCAGAACGTTTCTGGTCCTCACGTAGGGTGAAGGTGTGACCACAAACGTTCAAGCACGAGCGCCAATCCTTCACCGGTTGCAGCGGACATCGTGAGCAGATCCACACCCAGCTCTGCAAACGCTTGGCGGTGCTCGACGATGGCCTCGGGCTCGGTCGCGTCGAGCTTGTTTAACACTACAACTTGAGGCTTGTTCGCGAGCTCCGGGGCATAGCGCCCCAACTCCCGATTGATGACTCGATAGTCATCGAGGGGTGTGCGCTCGGGCCCAGTCGTGAACGTTGCTTCTACGATATGGAGCAGCACGCGGCAGCGTTCGACATGCCGCAAGAACTGATGACCGAGCCCCGACCCGTCCGCCGCGCCTTCGATCAATCCTGGAATGTCTGCGATCACGAAGTGGCGCTCGTCCGTCAGCTGCACGACCCCGAGGTTCGGCACCAGCGTCGTGAACGGATAATCCGCGATCTTCGGCTTCGCGCGCGACACGCGACTGATGAACGTCGACTTGCCGACGTTCGGAAACCCGAGCAGTCCAACATCCGCGAGTAGCTTCAGCTCGAGCCGCAGCGTGCGTTCCTCGCCGAGCGTGCCGGGCTCGGCGGTACGGGGCGCCTGATTCCACGGCGTCTTGAAGTGGATGTTGCCCTTGCCACCGATCCCGCCGCGAACGAGCACGAATGTCGCATCGGCCTCGGTCAGATCGGCCATGGGCTCGCCGTTGGCCTCATCATAGATCACCGTGCCCACCGGCACGCGCAGCGTCAGATCGTCACCGGCCGCGCCGTACTGATCCTTGTTGCGGCCATCCTCGCCGCGCTCGGCCTTGTAATGGCGCCGGTACTTGTAGTCGAGCAAGGACGACAGCCGCGAGTCCGCGACGACGATGATGCTCCCGCCGTTGCCGCCATCGCCGCCCGACGGCCCACCACGTGGTACACCGTCCTCGCGCCGGAACGCGGCGGACCCATTGCCGCCGTCTCCTGCCTTCACCTGGATGATGGCCTCGTCGATGAACTTCATGACAGACGGGTGATTGGTATGGCCGATGCGATGCACCGGTCAAGCTCGTCCACTACGAGCTTTCCTGCGACCGCCCGAGGCGATGTCCGCTGGCTCGACGTCTGGACCCGCGCCGTCATCGTGCCGGCCGGCCGCCGCGCCTCGGCGATCTGGGTTGGCACGGCGATCGTCGCCGCGGTGATCTTCGGTCCGACCGGGATGCGCCCGAGCGATCTCACCGGACTCGCGCTGCACCATCCGGGTGTCGGCGCGACGCTCGCCGTCACCTGGATGCTCATCTATGCGCCGACCGCGCGGATGCTACTGCGCGCCGATGGCGCAGCGTTCCTGCGCTCGCTGCCCGGGCCGCGCGTCGCGCCCTTCCTGCTCGGCGTGGCCGCGCTGTTCGGGCTGCAAGCACCGTGGGTCGCGCTGTGGGTGATCGGTGAAGGATTTGTCGGAATCGCCGTCATCATCCTCGTCACGCTGGCGATCACACTGCTCGCGCGCTGGCGCCCACCCCGCGCGCGCGCGAAATGGCCGAACTGGCGCCATCCCGGTGCCGCACTGCGCGCGATCCAGCTGCGCGCCTTGCGCCGGCGCGCAGGAGATGCACTCGTGCGCGGGATCGGGCTCGCGATCCTCGCCGGCGCGACCGCCGGGCTGTTCGTCCGCAACAACGAGCTGCACGATGCCGCGGCGTCCGTGATGGGCGCCGCGGTGATCGCGATCGTCCTGGTGCCGGCCGAGGTCGGCGTCCTCCTCGTGATCCTCGGCGCCCACCGCGAGACCGCGTGGCTCGCCGCGATCGCGGTGGTGCAGCTCGTCGCGACCGCGATCGCGATCGGCGCCGCCGCACTCATCATCGAACCCGATACCTCGACGGTCCTGTGGCTCGCCGGCACGAGCGTCTGTGTCGCGCTCGGCTCCGCGCTCGGCTGTGCTCGCATGCTGCTCGCCGCCGAGGAGCTGCCGTCGATCGCGAGTCGCACGGTCGTCGGATCGATCGTCGTCGCGGCGTATGCGATCGTGTGCCTCGGCCTGTTCGGTATCTTCGGCGTCGCCGCGTTCGGTGCGACCGCGATCCTCGCGATCGCCACCATCCCCCAAGGATCCTCATGACCGTCCTCCATGTCGACAAGCTCGCGGTCCGGCGTGGTGGCCGGACGATCATCGAGGACATCGAGCTCGACGTCGCGGCCGGCGAGATCGTCGGCGTCGTCGGCAAGAACGGCTGCGGCAAGTCGACCCTCCTCGCCAGCATCGCCGGCGTGCTCGCGCCGCGTGATGGCCGCGTCACCGTCGATGGCGCGCGGGTGTGGGGCTCGCGCCGCGACCGCACGCACTCGCGCCACGCGCTCGGTTACGTGCCCGAGGGCGCCGACCCGCCCGGCTTCCTGCTCGCCGACGAGCTATGGTCGCTGTGCGCCGCGAGTCGCGATGCCGAGCCACCGTCGCAAAAGCTTCGCGACGCGCTCGGGCTCGACGAGCTGCGCGCGACGCCGCTCGATCGGATGTCGCTCGGCCAGCGCCGCCGCACCTGCCTAGGAGCCGCGTTCGTCGGACCGCCGAAGCTGCTCGTGCTCGACGAGCCGGACAACGGTCTCGACGCCAAGCGGCTCGACGCGCTCGTCGGGCTCGTCAAGGAGCACGCCGCCGCAGGAGGCGCGACCATCCTCGCCTCGCACGACGCGCTGATGCTCGAGCAGCTCGACGCGCGCGTGTTCCAGATGCGCGACCCGGTGCGCTGATTCTCAACGAACGATCGGCGATCGAGCGTGGTGATAGATGCGAACGACCCAGAGCGCGTTCCCGTGCCGCTGGTAGTAGATGCGCACCGGTGGCACTGGCCAGCTGCGAACGATCTCACCGGTTGCGAGCGCGAGCTCTGCACCCTCGAAGTCGCCTCTCGCGAGCTTGTCGATCGTCGCGAAGATGCGCTTGCCAACGGCGGCAGCAGCAGTCGGGTTCCGCTCGACCAGGTAGCCAACAACCGCCGCGAAGTCTTCCCCCGCTTCGGGTGCAAAGTAGATGGTCACTTTCGAAGGATCGCTTCGATCGTCTCGCGAACGTCCTCGACCGTGCGTCCTTTGCCAGCTTGCAGCGAGGTCAAGGCCTGTTGAAGGCCCTGCTCTTCGTCGGGGCTCAGTGATGATGTTTCATCGACCGCCTCGACGACGTACGTTCCGGCCGGTAGATCGCGAAGCTCCTTCGGGACGTCCTTGCCGTTCCAGTGGAGCACGCGTGCGCCAGCCATCGGCACGAACTTATCATGCTCGAACGGCTCGAGGCACGGCTGTTCCCGATGCGTTAGCCTGGTTCACGGGCAAGCGTCTCGACTGGAACCGGCTCTACGCTCGTCAATTCCTTTCGCCGCCACATTTGCGGGCGTAGCCCGGTTAGATTCCGGCCATGTCATCGCGACCGCGGACCGTCCTGTTCGTCGTCGGTGCGCGTCCGAACTTCATCAAGGTCGCCGCGCTCGTCCGCGGCTTTCGCGCCGAGGCGCCGCAGATCCGGGTCCGGCTGGTCCACACCGGCCAGCACTACGACTACGCGATGAACGAGGCGTTCTTCCAGCAACTCGAGATTCCGGTCCCGGACTTCACGCTCGAGGTCGGCTCGGCGAGTCACGCGGTGCAGACCGCCGAGATCATGATCCGCTTCGAGCCGGTGCTCG
>Ga0193708_1000182_pt1 | contig 13557 bp, 8 predicted proteins | sample H3c1metaG_FD_160570 | JGI IMG/M metagenome (GOLD analysis project Ga0193708, IMG submission 160570) | Soil microbial communities from a riparian zone of the East river system, Colorado, United States - H3c1 | ecosystem: Environmental > Terrestrial > Soil > Riparian zone | place: USA: East River...
GTTTTCTTCCCAATAATCTGCATACTTATCTTTTAATCCACGGGGATCGAGCCCGAGGTAAGAATAATGTGCCCAAAATAAAGGCCCGCCGTTTACGGCATCTCCCTGGTGATGCAATTGCAATTTATACCCGCCATAAGCTGGCGGATCTCTTTTAATGATCCCATTCTCAGCCCAGCCCTGGTGGTACACTTCTGCCGGCACGCCATGTGTTGGTGATGAAGCTGCAAGAACATACATGATCAAACATTCATTATAGCCATTCACTGCAAAATTCATTTTCCATCCATTGTTTGGACTCCAGTGCCAGTACAATACGTTCTTCCCGTTTCGATACCAGTCGAACTCCACTTCTTTCCATAACTTATCGGCACGTGCCGCTAATGTTTTTTCTGCCGCATTTCCATTTTTAAAATATTGCCTTACGCAAAGTAATCCCTGTACCATGAAAGAGGTTTCCACCAGGTCACCTCCATCATCGTTTTTACTGAAAGGTTTTACTTTACCTGTTTCACCATCCCACCAATGCGGCCAAGCGCCATGAAAGCGGTCGGCTGTTTCTAAAAAATGTACGATCTGTTCCAGTTTTTTTCTTCCCTGTTCTTTTGTAATAAAGCCTCTCTCAATACCAACTAAAATTGCCATTACGCCAAAGCCTGCGCCGCCGCTTGTTACTGTGCTTTTATCATTTTGCGGATAAATATTGTCTGTATGAAGGCGTTCCCTTGCAAGCCCGCTGACCGGCTCTGCCCCATCCCAAAAATATTGAAAGGTTTGTTGCTGTACCAAACGGAATAAGGCTATATCTGCCCCCATCTCCCGGACAGGCGCAACTGTTTTGGTTGTTGTATTGCAATTAATATTTGCAGTTGTTACCGAAACAAAACAAATAAGGAAAGCAATTTTCTTCATAACTGATTTACTTTATAATATTCCTGCCTGTCATCAAAGTTCTGTATTATAAATAAGGCGCAGTGAAACCCAAACCCAGCATCCCTGCTTTTACTTCGGGGCAGCTGGTGAATAAATTCCATAACAACCCGGTCCGGTAATTTTCTATGCCAATTATTATAGGGCCCTGGTCTATTGCCAGGAAAGAATCTGCAAACCAGGGGCTGGATAATGAAAAGGCATCTACAAATCCATATTCCTTAAATAATTTATCGCCCAGTACATAATAATAAAACCGTAAAGCCGCTTTTGATTCATTGGGTGTGTAAGGAAAAGAAGACAAAGCCGCAGTTGGTGCTATTACCCCCAGGTCGTTTGTTGGCGAACTGGCAGTATAGCCGCCTTCAATATCACTGGCTGTTAATCCCCAGCAACTGTCGCTGTAGCCAAACCATGCTTTAGGGTTGGCTTTACAATAATTATAATTGATAAGCGTATGATTTTTTGTTTGTGTTGCATAATTGGCAGAAACATCACTAAGGCCATTGGGGTTAACACCCATAAATGTATAATGCTCAAAGAAAAGCGGGCCACCCAGTGCAGGGCCAAGCGGAAGCTGGTAACCGAAATAAGTATTACCATTAATAAAATTTGCGCCCTTCCAGCCATTATTATAAACCGATGCGGGAATACCATGTGTGGTTGATGATGCTGCCAGCACATAAGTGATCAGGGCTTCGTTCCAGCCTTTTACCTGCATATTCATTATCCATCCTTTATCCTGGCTGTAATGCCAGTACAAAACATTTTGGCCGCCCTGGCGAAACCAATCCCATTCCACATTATTGTACAAAATATTTATGTCGCTACGCAATGATGTTTCTGCTGCACCAACCCCGTCAAAATACTGGCGGGCAGTTAGCAACCCCATCATCAGGTAAGATGTTTCCACCAGGTCGGCTCCATTATCATTTGCACTAAAAGGAATGATCGCTCCGGTAGTTCCATTAAGCCAGTGTGGAAAAGCGCCTTTTACTTTTACGGCTGTGTTCTTTAAAAAGCCAACGATCTTTTGCATTCTTATAAGTCCTTCGGCTCGGGTAATAAAATTACGGTTAATGCCTACAGGTATGGTCATAATACCAAAGCCCGAGCCACCGGAAGTTACTGTTTCACCAGATGTATTCCTTTCCCTGGCCAGGCCACTGACCGGGTGGGCAAGATCCCAAAAATATTTAAAGGTTTGTTGCTGTACTTTATCGAGCAGGGCATTATCTGTAAGCCAAGGGAACTTTGCCGAGGAATCAATTTGCGTTAAAAAATTCAGATCAATGCCCGATAATAAACTGCCGCCTGTAACTGATCTTAATACCGTGGAAACGGATACGGTGTATTTGCTGAGAAAATTGATCGGCGCTGCAGGCTGAATAACAACTGTGCTGTCGTTGTTTTCGTAAGTGGTGCTGTAGTTTATGGTTGCACCGGATTTATCCCTAAACAAAACACTGCCCGCGACTGTACTGCGGTTCAATACTGATGAAAAGGAAAATTTAATTACCGGTGTCCTGTTTATATTATAGGAAGTAAAGCCGCTTAACTGCCCGTTTATTTTTAAAGTATTAAAACTAAAAGAGGCAGGAAGGGGCGGCGGGGCAGCATTATTGTTCTCACTTTTGCTACAGGAAAAATAAACCGGCAGCAGGAAGAGTAAAAAAATATAATTTTTCATGAGGCTGCAATACAATTATTGATTAGAAAAAAGGCTGCTTTCAAAAAAGAAAGCAGCCTTAAAAAGATCGTATCAGGCTATCTGCCTTGTTTTTCTAATTGATACAATGCACTAATTTCTACATCAGTCAGTGCTTTGCTATAAACCCTTAATTCATCAATTGAACCGGTGAGTAATGCCTGCCACGATTGATTACCCGATAAAGGAAATCCTGTTGCAATTGTCGGAAACCCTCCTAATAAAACCTGCGTAGGTGTAGGAGAAATGATGGGACCAAGGCCGGTTCTTACACGGAAATTATTATTGGAAACCCGTATATTATTAGCAAATAGATCTATCGTTTCGGCCACCCCATCATAGCGCATCATATATTGAACCCACTGATTAGCTTTCGGTACAAGTTGAAAATCGACACCGGGATTTCCATAGTCATTAATATTGTCTCCGCCACTCCTGTTGCCGCCGGGATAACTTCCTATCCAACTGTGAAAAACCAGGTTTTCGCTACCCAACGGCCGGCCGGTTTCTGCTGCCACATTTAAAATAGTCAACCAATCTGTTTGCGCTGCTGGCGCTTGTGTAAGTGCAAAAAATTCTGAAGCCTGCGATCCGTTGTTGGCAAAATTAACCCACATACTAACCGTAACACTTGATATGGCATTGGCGCCGCTTAAAGCGCTGATCGTTGGATATAAAACATATCCCGCATTCAAACGCAATGCCTGCCCTTTAATACCGGCTACAAATGTAGCATTGGATTCAACGGTTGGCGCTATGGAAGATTTTATTTCTTTGTTACTACCATCAAAATTCCAATACGCAAGTAAATTAGCCGCTGCCACCTGGCTCGAATTGGTAAACCCACCAGGAACAGGTGGAGGGTCACCTTCGGTAAAATCATCCCCATAATCTGCCTTGGTACAACCTATATTTAATAAAACTGCAGCCAGCGCCAGCACAGAAGCAGTTTTTATATTTTTGAAATTGATTTTCATAAAAAAATTTTATGTTGTTAATAGATGTGGTTTTTAATAAAGCGGGTTTTGCGTAAGCCTGTTGCCACTCAGATCCCTTTGTGCCTGTGGTATAGGGAACAGCTCATGCTTACCATCTACAAATGCTTTACCATGCGCCCTTAAAACTGTACCGGCCCGGCCCTGGCGAACAAGGTCAAAAAACCTGTCCGCTTCCATCGCCAGCTCAGTCCTTCTTTCATTCCATACATTCGCCTGCGATAAAGTGGCTACTGCCAGGTTTGCCCTTGCCCTTACCTCGTTTAGTTTATTTACACCATCCCCACTGCCCAGCATAGCAGATGCTTCTGCATACATCAGCAGCACTTCGGAATAACGCATCAGTCTTATGTTTTTTGGCTTGTTATCTTTACTATTGCTGAGCTGCGCCGACTCTGCAATTGTACTGTGATAAGCTTTATAGTTATACCTGTCATTCTCTACCGAATCTTTTGAAGGAATGCGGAAGCCATCCCATAAAACAGTACCGGTACTACCGGGGGCAGGCACTGTAGGGTTAATGAAAATGATTGTAGCATTTCTTCTTGTATCTCCGGCATCATAAAAGCCTGCCAAATCACTGGTAGGAGTATTGAAACCAAAGCCCAGGTCATTCCAGCCGCCCTTGCCTCTTGGACCCTGCCCGTTACTGAATAATGGGCTTACAGCATTCTCGCCTGCATTAACGCCGGTCTGCACTTCAAAAACAGATTCGCTGTTGTTGTTGCCGCCCTGGCCGCCTACCGGCTTTTCTCTGAAAATGAAATTGTAATCTGTAACCAGGGAATATTTATTGGAAGTGATCACCGCATTGGTCAGTTCCAATACTTTCGTCCAGTTCTTTTGATAGAGATATACCTTGGCAAGATAAGCCTGTGCCGCGCCTTTATTGGCCCTGCCCGTTTGTGTTGCTGCATCGCCTTTTAAAGGAAGATTATCTGCTGCAAACTGCAGGTCATCAATTATGACCGTATAAATTTCTGCGGCTGTTACACGGGTATTTAACGCATCGCTGTTGCCCTCACTTGGCAATGGCACAGTTGTAATTTTTGGTACGCCACCAAAAAAGCGAACCAGGTTAAAATAATAGAAGCCACGCAAAAATCTTGCTTCGCCGAGCAACCTGTTTTTAGTTGTGGCGTCAATGGTGCTTTTGTTTAAAATCTCAATGGCTTTATTGGCACTTATTATAGCATTAAAATGACCGCTCCAGATATTGTTGAAAATAAAGTTGCCGGGCGTGTGTATAAAATTATCAATATCACCAAGGCCTCCACTATTAAAATCGCCGGCGTGACTGCCTTTGTCGGCATCATCGCTCGCCACATCATTTGTAAGCTGCCACAAAAACCCGACTGTGTTTTTATCAAAACCGCCGAAGTAAAGGGTATTGTAAACACCGCCTACCAGTTTGCCTGCTGCTTCAGGATCAGTAAGGGCAAGCACTTCGGTTGTTTGCCCCTGCGGGTCTACATCAAGAAAGCTTTTTTTGCAACCGGCTAAAAATAATACCGCCAGCAGCATGAATGATAGTTTTTTTATGATTATTGTTTTCATTTTTTTTCAATTAAAGGTTATTAAAATCCTACGTTCACGCCAAAAGCGAATGTTCTTGTTGTAGGGTAAATTGCGGCTTCAATTCCCCCGGCCAGTGTGCCCCCGTTACTTATTTCGGGAGTAAACCCACTGTAATTTGTAAAGGTTGCCACGTTTTGTGCAGTAACATAAACCCGCAGGCTCTGCATCTTAAATTTCGATGTCATGTTACCCGGCAATGTGTAACCCAGTGTAAGGTTATTGATGCGGAAGAAATTCCCTTTTTCAAGAAAATAAGTAGAAGCAGGAAGTTCATTTGTATTTGCCCTGGGAATATTGGTATTGGTATTGTTTGGTGTCCAGCGGTTGTTGGCAACATCGGTTTCTACATTATCCCTGAAATCACCACGGGCTGCTTTTTTACCATTGTAAATTTTACCCCCTCCTGTACCATAGCCACCAAAAGAAAAATCAAATGTTTTATAACTTACTCCTCCGTTTACCCCGTAGGTCATTTTTGGCTGGTAGGATCCCTGGTAAACCCTGTCGTCTGCATTAATAACCTTATCATTATTTACATCCCGGTACCTGAGGTCGCCGGGTATGGCGCCTGTTTGCGCCGAAGCGGCAATTTCGGCAGCATTTTGAAAGATCCCTTCTACTTCCCACAGGAAAAAACTGCCAATGGGTTGCCCGTTATCAGATCTTGTAGTGTTCCCCTGCCCGCCAACGCCGCCATCAGGAATGGCTTGTCCGCCATTAAGGTTGTTGATCCTGTTTTTATTGAAGGCAATGTTTCCGCCAATATTATACCGCCAGTCTTTATTGATATTGTCTCTCCAATCCAGGCTTAATTCCACGCCTTTATTTGTAAAGGAAGCTGCATTGGTAATATACTCATCATTGGGATCACCTAAAATAGAAGGTATTTTTATCCGTACCAATGCGTCTTCGGTTTTCCTGTTATAAACATCAATTGAACCGGATAACCTGGTTTCTAATAAAGTAAAATCAAGACCAAAATTTGTTTCGCTCGTTATTTCCCATTGCAGGTTTTGGTCTGCCAATTCAGCCAGGCGAATATTCTGGTACTCTGTTCCATTAAAGAAATATGGTAAATTGATAGTGGCAAGAGGTATGAACAAATTGCTGGGGATACCATCATTACCTACTTTACCATAACTGGCCCTGAGCTTAAGGTTGTCAAAAATTTTCTGGCTTGACATAAATCCTTCACTGCTGATAACCCATCCTGCGCCTACTGAAGGGAAGAAGCCCCACCTGCTGTCTTTTGGCAACCGTGAGCTGCCATCATATCTTCCTGTTGCAGTTAAAAAATATTTATCGCTAAAATTATAATTTAACCGGGCCAGGTAAGAATTACGGGTAGATTTATCGCCGGTGTTGGTATTAGTGGCCCCTAAAGAAGAGCCCGCACCCAGGTACCATTGGTCTTCATCCTCAGGAACATCTCTTCTTGTGCCTCCTAAAACATTACTCTTAATTTGTTCTGCCGTAGTACCAACCAGCAGGTTAATATTGTGGTCGCCAAATCTTTTTGCTAATGTAGCCGTGTTATCCCATACCCAGCGGTTACCCTGGCTTTCTTCCACGGTTAAGCTGCTGTTGGTTCTTACCTGGTTACTGCCTGCAGTAAGGAAAACATTGTCGGGGCCGGCATTCAAATATTTATAGCCATAAGAAACACTGCGGAAATTATTTTTATCAACTCCAAAGCTTGTTCTTAAAGTAAGCCAGGTTATAGGCTTAAGCTCAGCCACCACATTTGCCTGGAAGCGGTCGCCCTTACCTGAATTATTATTTTTATCCTGGTCAAGTATAGGATTACCTATATTATTGGCAAGCGAAGTATTACCGTACTTCCCATCTTGTTTTGCAATAACATAAGGTGCTGCACGGTACGCTAAATTAAATCCGCCAAGGTCAACATTTCTTACATCGGAACGGCTGTAGGAAACCAGGGTAGAAATCTTAAAATCTTTGGTGATCTTATAATCGTTGTTATTTCTTAAAGTAAAACGCTTAAACTCGTTTGTTCTGATGATCCCTTCGTCAGACAGGTATCCCGCGCTAAGAAAATAATTGATCTTCTCGCTGCCGCCTGATAACGAAATGTTATGGTTTTGAAAGAACCCTTTCTTTAATATTTCATCGTACCAGTCTGTATTGCCACCGCTTTGTAACATAGATTGTTTAACAAGGCTATCACCGGCGCCATAATAAATACTGGCTTCATTAATATACCCGGCATATTGATTTGCCCCGGCCATATCTACCAAACGGGTAGCTTCTTTTATACCTATTGTTGCATCATAATTTACGATCATCCTGCCCGGCCTGCCTTTTTTGGTTGTAAGAATAATTACACCATTTGCTGCCCGCATACCATAAATAGCGGTGGCGGAAGCATCTTTTAAAATTTCCATGCTTACTATATCAGCAGAATTGATATTCCTGATATCATCATTGATTATTCCATCAACCACGTACAGCGGGTTAGTCCCTGCAAGCATGGTGCCCGTGCCTCTTATGCGTATTACAGGCAGGGCATTGGGATCGCCGCTGCTGATAACCTGCACGCCGGCCACTTTACCCTGTACCGCCTGTGTTGCAGTTAATACGGGTTGTTTGGCAAGCTCGGCCCCGGTTACAGATGCTACCGAACCGGTAAGGTCTTTTTTACGTGCAGAGCCATAGCCAATTACAATTACCGCATCCTGTATTTTTTCAGATAGTTTTAGCGTAACATTCAATGTAGATTGCCCTGCTATGGAAACCTCTGTATTTTCATAGCCCACAGAGCTGAATATTAATATTGCATTATCAGGCACAGTAAAGGAGAAATTACCATTAGCATCAGTTTTTGTGCCGATGTTGGTTCCCTTTACCAGGATTGAAACATCGGCAATAGGTTGCCCGGTCTCAGAAATAACTTTACCTGTTATGGGTACATCCCGGTAAACTTCGTTTTTCCGTGTAATAACAATCAGGTTGTTTTTAAGTTCCTTATATGTTAATTCGGTACCGGCTAAAATATTATCCAGGACCTGGGTTACCGGTGTATTATCTGCATTAATATTTACCTTTTTAAATTGCAACAAAATATCATCGTTATACAAAAAACGATAACTGCTTTTTTTCTCAATTTGCCCCAGGGCTTTCTTTAGTTCTACTGATTGCATTTTGAGGGTGATGGTATTTTGCGAAAATACTTTTGCTGATAGTTGCAAACTTGCTATGAGTATTAGTACAATAGTTAGTTTCATAATCAGAAATGCTTTAATTAAACCCCGCTTTTTCGATAAGCTTCGGGATACCTTTTTTTTCATATATTTATATTTTGGGTTAAGGGAATAGCAGAAGCGCATGCTTCCAATTCGGTAACTCGTTTTTTCTTGACCTCCCGGGAAATGCGCCAACATTTCCCGACTTTTTTTAATTCAGGATGTGTTAAAAAAGTCGATTTTTCTCATATGGCTTTTTTTATTTTGAAATAATTATTTGCTCATTTGTATACCTGAACGAAAACGGGGTTGTTAACTGAATGGCGCCAAGTGCCTGATCAACTGTTTCGCTTTCAAAAATCCCTGTAAGTTTTTTTGTTTTTAATTTATCCTCTTTAATAACAATGCTTACCGCATACCATCTTTCCATTTTAAGCGCCACTTCTTCAAAGGTCTCGCTTCTAAAAACCAGCCGGTTATTAACCCAGGATGTTTCAACAATTGAACTATCCTGTGGCAGTATGGATAAACGGCCCAATTTAATTTCACTTTTCGGGTGCCCGGCTTCCGGTAAACCAGCAGAAATATTTGCTTTTGTATCCATAACAGGGTTATTACTAACAGTCAGTTTCTCATACGGCTTAAGCAAATATTTTTCTTTGTTGCCTTTCATGGTTATTTCCAGGCTGCCCCTTACCAAACTGGTTTCGGTATTTTTTTCATCCGGGTAGCACCTTACATTAAATGCGGTACCCAATACCCTTATATCGATATTGCCGGCGTGGATAATAAAAGGTTTGTTTACATCCTTAACAACATCAAAATAAGCCTCGCCTGTTAAGTTTACTTCACGCAAATCAGTCCCGTAATCTTTACTATAGGTCATTTCGCTCCCGGCATTTAACCATACTTTAGTTCCATCAGGCAGTACCAGGTTGGTTTTAGATCCATATTTTGTTTTAACCTGGTGTTTAGCCAGGGATTGCTGCTCCCTTGTATTTTCTGAAACAGCTTTCTTTTGTAATAAAAAGAAAACTACCAGGCCGGATACAATAAGAGAAACTATACCCACCATCCACTTTTTTGAACTTTTGTTTTTTGTAACCTTATCGCCAAGTGTTATCTCATCTTTATCTGTAAACCTGCCTTCATCAATACCCATACGCTGCATACGGAGTACCAGCTCTTTGTATTTATTTTCAGAATACAGCCGGTTTGGTTCGGATCCGGATTTCCATAAGTCGTCCAGGATTTCCATGGAATAGTTTTCCAAAGGATTCTGCCTAAGTAATAACTCTAACTCTGCCAACTCCTCAAAGGTTGCATCGCCAGACAATTTTCTGGCTATCAGGTTCCATATATGAGCTGTTTTATCTTCCATGATGTATATATATAGACAGTATAAAGCCTATAATCTACTAAAGCTTTATAAAATAAATGTGGCGTTAGAATTACTTCTTATGAAGATGGCTGGGGTTCTTTCTGAATTCAAAATTTATGGCACTGCTTATTTTTTTTAAAGCAATCGCCATTTGGTTGTCGATCGTGTTTACAGATATGTTGAGGAGTTTGGCAATTTCATTGTATTTAAGGCCGTCTTCCTTAGCCAGTTTAAAGATCAGCCTGCAACGCAACGGCAGGTTTTGAATAGCAAATTCAATTTTTTTAATTGCTTCGCTGGTGATCATCAGGTTTTCAGGATTATAACTGACAGCGGGTATGTTTAAAGACATTTCATCCAATGAAATGATCTTTTTTCTAAAGTGCCTGGATAAATAATTCAGCGCCGTGTTTTTTGTGCTTATATAGAGGTACAGCTTAAGATTATCAATTTTTGTATGATTGGCCCTGTTTTGCCATATTTTTATAAATACGTCAGATACGATTTCTTCTGCCAATTCCCGGTTTTTAATTATTGAATTTGCAAATCTCTGCAGATTATGAAAATACGCCATATACAACTGGCCAAAGGCATGGTTGTCATTATTTTCAGTAATTTTTGAATGGAGTTTTTTTATTTCGTCCGGTTTTAACATATAGCAGCTGGGGTAGCTTCGCAATTTTATACTTTAAGGTACAGCTATAATTCTGTTTACAAGAATTGTTGTATTATTCTTTAAACAAAAAATAGAATTAGAATACCTGTTTTTTCTTACTTTTGCCATCCGCAAAAGGTTAATGTTATATTTGCTTTTTGCAGAATAGTAAATAAAAAAATATTTCTTGATTCAATTAGAATTAAAGAAAGGGCCTATAGCTCAGCTGGTTAGAGTACCTGACTCATAATCAGGGTGTCCCTGGTTCGAGCCCAGGTGGGCCCACAGAACAGCCAAGGGTTTCAGACTATGATGTTTGAAACCCTTTTTATTTACCCGGTATCTGCCAGCTTTCCAATACCGTGTTTTCACCCTTCGAAATTCCCGTTATTCTCCCCTAACCTACACTTCTCCAATTCTTCATATTTACAGTATCGATTTCCCCTCCCTGGAAAATTACCTGGCCAATCCCCTGAGAACCTGTTTTTATTCACTAAAAAATTACCAGCATGAAAAAGAAAAAACTACACCTGTCTTTTGGGTTATTGATCATCTCCGGCTTATCCTGCATCAGTCTTATTGCCCAGCCAACAGCAGGACTTACGGGCTATTTTAGCTTTGACGGTAACCTGAACAATTCTGCCCCAACCACCATGAGTGCAACGGGTTCAAACATCTCTTATAGTACCAACGGCGCAGGCGCCGCCGCTAAGGCATTGATGTTTGGAGGCACGGTTACATCCGCGGTTAGTGTTACCGATAATGGTAATCTCGATTTTAGTGGCGATTTTTCTATTGCCTTTGGTATTTATATGGCCTCAGTAGCAACCAACCAGGGCTTTTATGATAATGGCCTCAACTATGGCGGTTGTGGCATATGGTATTTTCTTCCAGACAATACCCTGCGTTTTAATTTCAAGAATGGATCTTTAGGTGCTGTTGCTGCATTGCCGGCAGGGCAGTGGAGGGCAGTTTGCGCAGTAAGAAGCGGCACTACTTTAAGCTTATACGTAAATGGCGTGCTGGCTGTTTCAGGAACCCAGGGCACTTCTGCCATTACCTATCCCAATGCACCGGTTTTTGGCCAGATGTATTTTGCCGGCGGCGGCGGCAATTATAATCCCATTGCGAATGGGAGCAAAATAGATGAATTCCGTTTTTACAACAGGGCCTTGTCTGCTGCAGAAATAACCTCTTTGGTAGGCCCTTCCTTACCACTTAAGATGGGGGACTTTACTGCTGCCGCAAAACCAACAGGTATCCAGCTAAACTGGGAAACGTTTTTGGAACAAAACACCGCCTTCTTTGATGTTGAGCATAGTACCAACGGATCAGATTTTATTGCTATTGGTAAAGTGAATGCTAAAGGGAATTCAACAAGCAAACAATTTTATACCTATACAGATATTAAAGCACCACAGGGTATGATTTACTACCGCCTGAAAATGGTTGACCTGGATAACAGCTATACCTACAGCCGCATAATTGCTTCGCTGGACCTGTTCCCTAACCCTGTTATTAATGCCTTACAGGTGCAATTGGCTTCAAAACAAAAAGAAACGGCAGCGATTTTCATTGCCGATGCTTCGGGTAAAAAGGTCTGGTCAGGATCCATACAACTAACCGAAGGAAATAATGCAACAAGTATCCCCGTGGTTCAACTGCCAAAAGGTACTTACTACTTCACATTTGAAAATAAAGAAGGCAAAGAGACCAAAGCATTTATAAAAAACTAGACAACAAAGGTCCGTATCACTCTAAAAGGGCTGGTTTGGTAATACCAGCCCTCTTCTTTTTTAAGCGCTCAAACAAGCTTCCTAAAAGGCCTGAAACCATGAAACCTGTTTAATTTAACGCTTCATTAGATTATTTGCCGTTAATTTGCAACTTCAAAATTAATTATGAAGAAAATAATATTTATTCTTATTGCCTTAATCTCTGTATCCTCCTTATCTGCACAAAACAAAAAAAAGTGGGCCAATATTACCGACCGTTCGGGTGATCACGTAATGCTACAACTGACAAGCGACCACTGGATGGGAATACCGGACAGTATCAAAGACCATAAGAAGGGTTTCTCAAGAGGGGGAAGTATTTATATCATGCTGGATAAGCGTTTCAAGGGAAGCCCGCAATTCAGCGTGGCTTTTGGATTGGGTGTTGGTACCAGCAGTATGTATTTTAAGAATATGAGTATTAATATAAAATCAAAGACCAATACACTCCCATTTAACAGGATAGACAGTCTTGATCATTTTAAAAAATATAAACTAACAATGGCCTTTTTAGAAGTTCCGCTGGAGTTGCGCTTTACCGCAAACCCGGAAAGAGAAAGCAAAAGTATCAAAGCTGCCATTGGTGTTAAGGTAGGAACGCTTTTAAACGTACATACCAAAGGGAAAAATTTATTGGACAAAAGCGGCAGGACCATCAATTCCTACACCGCCAAAGAAACCGGCAAAGGTTATTTTAACAGCACCCGTCTTGTAGCAACTGCAAGATTAGGTTATGGTAATTTTTCTTTGGTTGGAGCTTACCAGATCAATAATATTTTTAAAGACGGGGTGGCTGCAGAAATGAAGCTCTTCCAGATCGGCTTAAATATAAGTGGATTATAATTTCATTTTTAATATAACTCCGGATCCTCCCCGCTTAACAGGGAGGATTTTTGTTTGCTGCTGCCCTGCAATGCCTTAACTTTGCGGCTCACTCTTCACCATGAGCGACGAAATTAAACACGAATGCGGCCTTGCCTTTATTCGTCTCCGCAAGCCTTTCAGTTATTATCAACAACAATATGGAACAGTATTGTACGGTCTTAATAAGCTGTACCTGCTGATGGAAAAACAACACAACCGCGGCCAGGATGGTGCAGGGATCGCTGCTGTAAAGCTACATACCGAGCCGGGCTATCCTTTTATGCACCGGCTGCGCAGCTCTGCCAGCCAGCCAATTGCCGATCTTTTTGCACAGGTGGGAAAAGAGATCAATGAAATAGAAAAGCATCAGCCCGATATTAAAAATCACCCCGGCCTCATGAAGGGCCATATTAATTTTTTAGGAGAGGTTCTCTTAGGGCACCTGCGCTATGGAACACAGGGAAAAAA
>Ga0193708_1000183_pt1 | contig 13544 bp, 27 predicted proteins | sample H3c1metaG_FD_160570 | JGI IMG/M metagenome (GOLD analysis project Ga0193708, IMG submission 160570) | Soil microbial communities from a riparian zone of the East river system, Colorado, United States - H3c1 | ecosystem: Environmental > Terrestrial > Soil > Riparian zone | place: USA: East River...
ACCATTGCGCATACGCACATGCCCACGTCGTTACACCTTCCGACTAAATGGAAGCTACTTCCGAGACACGCTATTACCGCAACCCCGGCATGTGAGAACACTGTCAATCCCTTTTCCTACCTCCGTACCGATTACTCATCCCATGTGACCCATACGTCACACCATTCCGCGAACGAGACTATTGCCACGTCGGCATGCCGCTTGCCGCGCCCCTGACAGGACCTACAGGCCTCGCCCAACTCTCGCTCATTATATGACCTGGAAAGCCCCGCTCGCCGCGTACAGCGATTTCTCAGTGCATGAGATACAATCCCACGGTATGAGAAAGTGTCTCAATTCCATATACGCTTTGCCGGGCCTGGAAAGCACCCCAGAGGCCCGGCATGCCTGCCCCGCCACCTACCTACCGGCCCCTCCTGCCCGCGCCGTCCTGCCCCCATCCAACCGCCAGCATCCGGGCAAAGAAAAGCCCGCCCCCCTGGTGGAGAACGGGCAAGCGGCGGGGATCGGCGGAAAGCGCCTGGCTGTAGGTCGCTGACCGGCCGGACACCGGGCAAAAAGAAAGCCCGCGTCCCTGGCGAGGGAAGCGGGCTTAGAGGGACGCGGCGGTTGTCAGGTGGGCAGGGCGTCAGCGGCCTCCACGATAAGTGCGATCGTAGCGCCATGCCGCGCGGCGCGGCTTGCGCTCGAAGGCATACCCAATGGCGCACAAGGCCAGCCCGACGGGGATCAACAGCGGCACGTAAAGGAACAGGGCCGGCGGCCCGATAGCCCGCCACGCGTCAGCATGACAGGCCAGTGTCGTGTAGGCGGAAAAGGCACCTGAGCACATGGAAGTGACTCCTCAGACGGGAAAAGGCCCGGGACGTTCCCGGGCCTTTGGTATCACGGCACTCTGGTTTCAGTCTGGTTTCACGGGTTCGTCAGGATCGTCCGTGCCCGCGAACCGTGCGAGGATCGCGAGGATCGCGGCGTGGTCGATCCTCGCACGGAACACGCGGCCCCCGCGTCTCACGGCCAGGTACGCGTCAGACCGCGATATCTTGAACCGTTCCGCTATCATCCCACTGACAACATGGCGGGCTCGATGGGGGTTCGCGATGTCGATGTCCCGTGCCGCGACGCACTCATCGTCCGTTAGGTCCGCCATCGCGCGAAGGCCCGCGCGCGCGGCCTTCAAGGCGCCCCGCCGCATGGCATCCTTCCGGGGGCCGCGCGACCCTGGCACCGCGATCTTTTCGACGGACACCGTTGACACGGTTCCGCTGGCGATAAGGGCCTCGCCGTGCAGCGACATGATTTCGTCAATCAGTTCCGACACGGCACCGCGCGACCCGTCCAGATAGACAAACACGGCTTGCGCTTCGGTCGCGGTCATGGCAGCAAAGCAGGATTTCAAAGGTGATGACATTTGCATAGTCTCCCAAAAGGTTCGGGCGGGCCGTGCGGCCCGCCCATTTCGAGCTCACTTCTTGGCGACAAGCCTGCCCGTCGCCGCTTGTTCCGCCTTCCTGGCCGCGATGACATCGCCAATCGTGGCGAGTTCCTTCGTCACCCCCGGCTTGCCGGGCACGGGCTGTACTGGCGCCGTTGGGGTAACCGGCTTGCCCTTCGGTGCCGTCACCTTGCCGGGCACGGCCTTGACCGGTTCGGGTGTTGTGGCCGTGCTCTTGCCCTTGAACACATGCCAGCCCTGGTTGATCAGGAGTAGTATGGCCTTGGCGATCGCCACGTCGGCGAACTCGCACAGTTCCGTACCGGTGGCGTCAAACAGCATGCAATCGTCCATGTCCGTGCCGATCGTGAACGGCCCGGCGAGCGTCGCGGTTGGCGTGACTGTTCCGCTTCGCACGGGCTCCACTCGCGGCGGAATGACCTTGACGGGTGGAACCGGGGCGGGTGCGGTTTTCGCGTTTTTGGCCGCTTTACCCGTGACCAAGGCGACAACCGCGCCGGTGACCTTACCCGCCTTCGCGCCGGTCTTCGGCGCAGTCTTCTTAGCCGCTTCCGCGATGTCAGCGGCCTTTTCCGGCCCGTGTTCAGCCGTCATTTCAACGGCCAGCGTTGGCGCGATGACGTTTGCCTTGACCAATGCGCGCAAGCGAGGGTCGAGGGTTGTGACCTTCACGAGTTCGCGCACCCATTTGTCGCTCGTAAAGCCGAGACGTTGCGCGATCTGGACGTCCTTCCATCCCATTTTGCGCAACCGCAGAATGACCGTGGCTTTTTCCGGCGCGGACAACGGCTTGCCGGAATTCGAGACAACAAGATCGGCCATGCGCTCGGCATCGTCGCGTGGTTTGCCGGAGGCACCGGGACCTTCGAGGATACACGCTACCTCTTTGATGACGGCGCCGTTTTCGCGTGCCAGCATGACGGCGGCGTGACGGCGATGCCCCGCGACCAAATGCGCCGCTGTTCCGACTATGCGGATTACAACCGGCTTGTCAGCCTGAAAACCGTTCGCGAGGATGGAGTGGTACAGCTCAGCGTCAAGCGGATCGGCCACGTCGAAAGCATCGCGAACGTTGTAGTGCAGGTCCACGACTATTTTGGCGGGGTCGATCATAACCACGTTCCCGTTGCGGCGCATTCCAGCGATATTGACTTGTCCAGACATCGATTTAACTCCGTTGCATTGACCGTTTTCCGCCGAACCATTCCGGCGCGTCCAATGAGCCCATATTAAAGCACACTGTCGTTAGCGTGTCAAGTCGGGCTCCGACCCCATAAAGCGGCCATAACCGCCACCGTTGCGTACTCCCAACAAAGATAAGTAACTTCCCTTTGTTGCGTGAACCCAATGACCTGGAAGTAACTTCCGGCCCCTTCCCCCATGACATCGAAAGCACGCCTGCACGAGGGCGCGAATAGCCACGCGGTTGTGCACGCATCGCGCGTCCATACGGAAAAAACGCACGCGCAATCGGGCGTTGCACAACCGCGCTTCCGCACCCGTCCCCGCGCGTACCTGTACGCACATGCGCCCGCATATACGCACGCGCGCATACGTAAGAGTGCTCAATCTCGCGCTTTGCGGAAGTCTGGACATGCGAAAGGCCTGTGCACAACCGCACGGGCCTCTGTCACTCGCACCCGGTATGCATCTGCGGGCACCCAGTCCTGATCATATGCGTACCCAGTCCGCATCCGCGTTCACCCAGACCGCGTCTTGTAGTCCTGGCTCCGCCCATTCGTGCGTAGTTCACGCAAGGCTTTCGCCACCACGGCAATACCGAACTTGTTGACCAGAACCCTGGTCAAGCGCAGCGCCGGTTCGTAGTCGTCAGAAGTAACTTCCGAGATACCGCCGGTCAGGTCTTTAACCACTTTGTCGAAGCCCTCGGCCCCTTGCCAACGGTTATATTCAAGCCGCAGACAGCCGCACGATTTCGTGCTTCCTGTCGTCAACTGTTTGCGGCGAACTCGTACCCACACGCCGCACTCACATCGGCAACGCCATATCGATCCACTTCTGTCGGCCGCGGAGCCCAGGTAATACTTGGCCGTGAGGCGTCCGAACCGTCGATCGATTAGGTCAACACGCCAGGACGCCTCGACCACATCATCTCTCCTGTTGTTGCACGGACTGCGCGATCTCCTCGATCTCGACATAACAACGGTGCACCGCGATTATACGTCGCTCGTGCTGGTCTTTCGCCAGCTTTTCGTCGCCCTTCGCCGCCGTCTGGTAATCGCGACCGTGCGGCCGTATCTCGCACAACCGTTCTTCCGCCGCGCGCAACGCGCCCATGGCGCCGCAGTATTCCTCGACTAAACGACTGGCCGACGAGCCGTTTAGATTGATAGTGGGCGCTATCAGCGCTTTACCGGTTATCGTTTTAACCGCGTTGTCCCAGCCCGCCCGGTAGGCCTTCGCGGCCTCTACGTCACTTAGACCCGCATCGTCGACCAGTTCGTAAGTCGTGATCTCAGAAGTAACTTCCATCGTCTCCAACAGCACGGGCACGACCGCGTCACGCTCTTTCACCGGAGCGATATGGAGACGCGCCATATCGTCCAAAAGCAACCTGAGCTGTACGGCGGCGTGGTTGTGCGCCTTGCGATCTCGTACCGTCGCGGCACTGTCGGCGTCTTTTCGTTGTCCCTCCTCTCGCCATTTGATAAGTTTCACGATCTCCGCGAGCAGTTCAGCCGGTGTGTCAGCGAATGCTATCAGCATATTACGTCTCCCGTTGTGTGAAGTTCAGAAGCGGAAGCTGCTGAACAATATCTTGGCCTCGCGGTGCTCACGGAGCATTGCCCGGTAGTATTCCTTTCGCGCGGAGCGTGCTTTGCCCTTGAATGCGATTGGCCATTTCAATTTTTGCTGCGCGGCCTGCACGACCTGTAAGTCTGTCGCCGAGACGTGCAGCCCAAGGCGGCAGTATTGCAGGAAACTCATTTCTCCTCCTCCTCTGCCGTTTTCGCTCGGGGGTCTACCTTGTTCGCTCGGGGGTCTACCTTGTTCGCTCGGGGGTCTACCTTGCTGTTCAACAAGAGCGTAACTCCGTTTGCGATTTCCAACACCGTGGTCAACACGATGTCGAGTCTCCGGTCCGTCTCGTCGATCCGCTCATGGAGAAGCTGCTTAATAACTCGCATCTCGCGAATGGTGCACTCACGCCGGAACGCTTTACGTTTGGATTTGGTTATCTTGGCCTCTGACGTCTTGGTCACGATTGTTTCCTTTTTGTGTGGTTTGGTCATGGAAGTTACTTCCTCTCAGTTGTCGGGCCATTCCGCCGTGCCAACCGCGTCCTGGATCGATCGGAACGCGGTTATCGTCCATTCCCGTGCGCGAACCGTGCGACGCCCGTCCTTTCCGGTGGCACGGGTTATCTCAATCACCGCGTTTGTGTCGAGATGACAGTACTGAAAATCGCCGCCGTGTTCGCTAATCACGTGCAGTATGAGGTCACGCATGGTCGGGTTGTCCATACGCCCGGCCTCACGAACCAGATCGACGTCGATCGTCTTTGTCGCGACCTCGCCAGCGGGCCACCTGATCGGGCCGGTCAAGGTCCCGATCAGGCGCAGTCCGTACTTACCGGTCAACGCGAGGCACGAGCGGTGGTTCGGAAGTAACTTCCGGCGTAGTGCTGTCCCACACCACGACGCCGTGCAGAAAATTCTCGATGCCAATCCGCGTAAGACTGACGCGGAGTTTTTGCCCCTCGGCCAACCGGAAACCCTCCGGTATGTGCGCTGATGATACGTATACCTCACCATTGACGCGCTCGATCTGGACGGCGAACCGCGACATAACCGAAGCCGGCGTGAGCCCGCTATGCATTTTGTAAATGGTCATGACAGGTACTCCACGACATTGGGCAACACGTCGAGATCGATGATAAGCCCACGCCATTCCGCGATACCCATCGGCGACAGGCTCTCGTAGAACCTGTCATGGTGTTTGATCATTGCGGCGAAACGTGGAAATCCCCAGTGCGGGTGATGGTCCCACGGTTCGCCGATAAGAAAACCATCACCCGTATGCGCCACAGGCGGTACGACGCCGAGTGTTTCGTCGAACCGTGCTTCAGTGACTTCCTTCCACTTATGAACCATGGGCGCCACGGTGTGCGCGGCCCATCCATAAGTATACTCCAGGGACTGTTGATAGTGCAGGGCCTCGTCGGCGCTGCGGACCACCTTTACCCTCGGTACTTGGTGCCTGATGATCCGGCACGTGTTTGGATCGTAGTGTTCAAACTGGATTATCCACCGCTTCAACCCGCTTATGCGTGTGTCGGTCATGATACGTTGCTCCGTTCAGAGGGTTGTGGGATTGTCACACGTCCGTTTCGTGGTCGTGAAACGACGTGTCGAGCGAGGGTGTGTCGAGTGGCGTATCCTTATCCAGCGGCGCGATATGCCTCTTGCGTTTCTTGGCCGGGTAGTCCCTGGTGATAGGCGAGGTACGCCGCGAGGTTTCGAGGTCGACCCCACTTGTGTACGTTCGCACCGGGGACTCAGAAGTAACTTCCGCCAGAATTTCCACGTTTGGAACTTCGGAAGCCGGAACACCAATCGGCATACTCGAATGCGTTTCCGTGATTTCGACGCTGGACACAGGGTCATCTTCCGCCCCTTCCCACGTGACTACTCTGATCTGGTACGCCCCTTTGCGGAGTTTTCTCAGGACAAACTGGATCGTTTCGCCGTTCAACAGCCTGTAATTGCTGTCCGTGAACGGCATTCTAACCAGTACTACCTCGTCAACGCGGGTAACGGTAACGGCCATACCGTTCCAAAGCGGAGCGTCAGAAACGACTTCGCTACATAGTTCGTTATCGTTCATTGTTCTGTTTCCGTTCTTGGTTGGAAGTTACTTCCGGCGTGCTCGTGGCGCGGTTTTCACATAGGCGATCAAGGCGTCGATTTCCTTTTCGGCAGGCGATACGAGCGCATCTTGTTGTGCGTCGTTCGCCTTGGCGCTCTGTCGGCAGGATACGTCGAGATACAGGACGCACGCCGTGCGATGTTCCTCATCCCGAACCTCGCCACGTTCGTCGAAGCCGAACAAGCAGGCACCCAGGTCACCCGAATGCCGGTACGAACCCCAGGTCGCCGCTTTCTGCCAAAACTCGTACGGCGTCATGTCGGCGGCTCATCGCCGCGATCCAGGACGTACACGGAGACCTTACACGTGGTTTCCTTGACGTCAGGATCGATGTCAACAATGACTTGCTGATCTTCGCCGATGTAGAAAGCACATATCTGTGGACCTTGCGCCATCATCATCTCGTGCATGAATCCCATCATGCGTTGTTTGGTGAGATCGTTGTCGGGGCCGAGATGGAACCGGAGCAAGCGCCGATGGCCTGTCGTGTCAATTGTGGTCTGCATGACTTTCCGCATTATCGGTCCCTCCAATCGATATGTTCCGCCAAGCCCGCGGCCTGGAGTTTGGCCTTTAGATCGGAGCGAGCCTCGTCAAAAGCAACCACCATCTCGACACTCCCTGGTTTGTACTCCCGCATGATCCTGCTCGTACGGGTGCGGAACTCGTGGAACATCAGATGCAAATCGTCGATATGCACCAACGACCTGTGTCTGATCGGCGCCCCGGGGGGTCGCGGACTTTCATCCGCGAACTTCCGACCCTTCATCCTCCTGTCTTCAGCCACCGTCCGTCCTCCTGTATCTTATACTCCTGGCCGTCACCCTGGCCGAGGCCTACGCCGTACTTACGGGCACACCCCAGGCACATATTGGCCCACGGCCCCATCGTTGTCCTGCCATCGATGAATGTGAGCATGGGATGCTCGCCGCCTTCGCTGGTGAAGTCGCAGGGACCCGGATCGCCCATCCAGTACTTCGCCTTTGGTAGCAGATTACGGAATTGGCCACAGTCAGCGGCGACTACTGAGCCGGGTAGCACTCCGCAGTACTCCTCTCGTAGGGCGCCGCAATAGCTACACATATCGCTCATGGTGTATTTCCTCGGAAGTTACTTCTGCGGTGGAAGAATGTAGGCGTGTTTGCCCACGGATTGTATACGCCAAAGACGTTCCCTCGCGGTCACTTCATCGGCGAAAAGCGTAGTGGTCACCGGTTCGTTCGGCGGGTGCTCCACCACGCTCCATTTGATCGGATCGTACAGCTTGACACCGTTACGGGATCGGGCATTACGCCTGGGTGACTTCGCCGTCATAGCGCGGGCTTCACGCGGTACTGCGTCAGGTCGAGACACGCGTCCGCCCAGGGCGCTTCGACGAACTCCTCGTTAAGGTGCGTACCGTCAGGTTTGACAAAATCCCATGTCGTGATCGCGCCATAACCGCGAAACCCATATTTGTATGGAATGCGAACCCGGAACGGCTGGCTCTTCCACGTCTTCGTGGCGCCGTTACGGCGAATAGCCAACCACGCACCGGAGTTCATGCGGACCTCGATCATTCTTCTATCGAGCAGATCATCGATATTCGCCCGAGTGATCTTTGGCGGCACCGTCAACGCCGCGAGTTCCGCTACGGTTTCGTATGCTCCGTTCGTCATGACTTGCTCTCCGTTGAACCCCGGCATGTCGCCATACCGGGGTCGATTGGAAGTAACTTCCCTCGTCGTCAGCCGTTCTTCTGCATCACGTTGATGCTGAACGACACGTCGTCTCTGCCGTCAAGTTTCACCGATCCGCCGGTGCTGGCAACCAGGTTTGTCTTACCGCTGGCCGAGGGTTTAGCGGCCTTTAGTGCTGCCGGACTGAGGTCGCACGTGATCGTCAGTTTATTTCCGGCTAGCTTGTAGTCAACGTTGTGAGCCATGTGCGAATTTCCCTTGAAAATGACTTCACGGCGAGATGCCGGAAGACGGGTCGATTTCGACCGTAAGCAATCATACCACAACGTTCCGAGCATGTCAAGTCGCTGAGTTTGGAAGTAACTTCCTCGCGCACGACACGTCAACAAAGACCAACGGGCATTGCGCGCACATACACCTGATAGACCGTCGTACGCGTGTTACCATCATCGCGAACGCACCCGTCCACGACCTTACGCGAATATGCCGGTACCGTGCACGACAGGCTCGATCGGGAAAACGTGTCGTATACGTCACGACCCACTACTGATCATGGCCGGCACCCACTACGGATTATGTCGAAACTTGACACGCTTTCGGCGTTGTGGTAAGGTAATACTGGCTGAACTCTTTAATTCGGCTGCACGGAAGTTACTTCCGAAACGAGGAAATAAAATGGTAAAAGGTATCGGTAAAGACGACTTGCCTCCCGCTTACGTCGATGGGTGGATGGCCAACAAGAACAATGTGTTGCGAGCACGCAACCCGTACGACTTACGAGCGCAGTTCGCCTCGTACGAGCTGTGGGTAGAAGGCTGGACGGCGCGACAGTACGCCATCCGTCACGGCGGCGATTTGGCCCTGGACGATTTTGTCCCCAGGGTAACCCTGTAACCTCAAAGGATACCAAGCCGATGTCCGGCTTCCTGACTGACGACGACGACGAAGACGTTCCCTCCATTCGAGCAACGATCGAGGGGCTGGATGTCAATGAAACCTTCGCCCGTGCACTACGTTTCGATGCGGACGATACGCTGAAACACGTACCGTTGGAGGCCTTGCGTAGCCTACGTCGGAGCATGCAGGCTACAGTGCACCGCGTCGGCGAGAAAACCGGCAATAGGTACACCATAGAGGGCGGTCAGTTCTGGACCAGTTCGCGGGACATCATGGCCGTTCTGTGTATAACGAGGATAAGCTGATGTCCGAACGACTGTACCTCGATATTCTCGCCAAGATGGGCGATGACTGGAACGACACGACACAGGCCATGATTTCGATAGTCGTCGGCCTGATCATGGCTCAGGTGGACGCCACTTCTTTCGACATCCGGATCGATGCCGAGACGGTCAACCTTCTCCTGGAGAAATACGACCTGGACAGGCGGTTCCACGTGGTCGACGGCAAACAGTACATGCTCATAACCCTGAAACGAAAGGAAGTAACTTCCAATGAACTCGACAGCACTGAAAATGATAGTGCCCGGAACGTGGTGGAAACACACCAACGGCAACATGTACCGGGTGATCCTGATAGCGAACGAACCGGACACGGAGAGATATCCGGTGACGATAGTCTATCAGGGCCTCAATAGCAAGTTCTGGTCACGCCGGGCCGACGACTGGCACCGTAGCATGATCGTGGTTCCGGATTACATGCCGGGGCCTGAATTCTTCGCCGCCTTACGTGATAAGGCGCACGAGGCGATGAGTGGGTTCGGCCTTCGATTCCGTGAAGACCTGCGAAGCGCGAGACAAATCGCGTTAGCGGCTATCGAGGTATATGGCAATCTCGATAAAGAGAAACATGTCCGGTTCATCGAGCACGGTATGTGGGACGATCATCCCGCCGTGCAGGCCGTATTGGCGGCGATCCGCCTTAGCCGGAAGTAACTTCCGATGACCCGTGATGAAGCCGTACGCTTCTTGAAGCGGAAATTGCACGGCGTTGTTCTGTCCGCTGTCGGAAACACGATCGCTGAACATCTGGCGGAGGATATTGTTGCACTGGCCGCGAGGCCAAAACCACGCAAAGAGGCCAACATACAGTTCACGTTGCGTCTCTCGCCAGCGGGGCATAAGCGCCTGCAAACCGCCGCCAAGCGTGACGGCGTCACCTTGAACGGCTACATTCGAAACAAACTGGAGAAGCCATGAAACCTATATACCAAACGAGCGGCGCTGACCGCTCGGCTAACGGAAACTGTTTCCAGGCATGTCTGGCTACACTGCTCGACAAGCGGCTGACCGCGGTCCCGAACTTCCTGGCCGATCTTAAGAACGGCGAACTTCTGTCTGATCCAACGTTGCAGATGATGAAGACGTGGCTCAAAGGCGTGGGGTGCGGCGGGTACATCGAGTTCGGTTTCAATCTGCCGATACACGCGGTCATGGCGCACATGCATGAACAGTCCCCGGAGTGTTTCTACATACTTACCGGCCTTACGCGAGAAGGGAAAGTGCATTCCGTGGTATGTCGGGGAAATCGCGTCGTACATGATCCGGCTACCTCGCCGGGGAATTGCGTACTCGCTCGACAGTGCGGTGACGGGTTTTACCGAGTTGGATTTTTGTTATACGGCACGGTTTGACATACTGTTGTCGTTGTGATTGAATGCTGAAACCGGCGGAAACCCGTCGGTCAACCCAAAGAAAGGCACAAGTTTCCAAATGGCAAAAGCAGCGAAAAAAGCGGCGCCGAAGGCGTCCAGTTCCAAAGGTCCAGCGATGAAGCTGACCGAGTTCACGGCGGCGAATGTCGCCGACGTACTGGCCGCGACCGGAGCGAAGAAATCCGGGAAGTTACTTCTGGTTCCCGTCGAGGCAATTCACGTTGTTCCGGGGTTCAATCTCCGGGTGACGGACACACCGGAGTACGTGGCCGGAATTCTCACCTTGAAGAATTCCATCATCATGGAGGGCTTCTTTCCGACCAAGCCGTTGACCGGGTTCGCGGCTGAACTCGACGGCGAACCGGCGTTTGTCATCATCGACGGTCATCGGCGTTTCGAGGCGGCACTCGCCGCGATCGAAGACGGCGCGGAGATTGAAACGCTGCCGGTCATCCTGAAAGACCCGAAGGCTTCCGACCTCGATCTGGCCGTGGCGCTCTACAAGGAAAATACCAGCGTCCCATTGAGCATGCTGGAGCGTGCCGTGTTGGCGCACCGCATGTTGCGGAGCGGTGAGACCGAGGAAGACGTGGCGACACGCCTCGGCGTCACGACACGGCATGTCAGTGACCTGAAGGTCATCATCGCGGCGCCGCGGGCCATTCGCGACCTGATCAAGGAAGGCAAGTTGTCGGCCAGCGAAGCCGTTATCCAGCTTCGCAAGGACCCGACCGGTGCGAAACTGTTGGAAGCTGCCGAGAAGATCGAACAGCGCGCGGCCGAGAAAGCGACCGCGAAAGGCGCCAAGGACAGCAAGCTGACACGTCAGACCATCGAAGGTGACGCCGAACCGCGTGTCAAGATGAAGGTCACGCGGATGAACTTCAAGGCGGAGGAAGGCTCCACGTTCCTGTTCGAAGACGCTGAACCGTTCTTCGCCATTCTCGGCGAGGAGTGGTTCAAGAACGGCAAAAAGAAAGCCGAACGTATCGCGCTGGAGCACGTCGAAATCGAGGTCAAAATTCGCCGTCCGGCCTCGGAAGAAGAAACGGAAGAAGAGGCCCCGGTTGTCGAAGCCCGGGTTGCTCCAGTCAAGGCGGCGGCGGCACCCGCCAAGGGCGCGGCCAAGGCGCCGGTCAAGGCCGCGGCACCGGCGAAGAATGGGAAGCGCAAACCAGTCGCCACCGATGATGACGACCTCGCCGGGGATGATGATGATCTGACCGGCGTTCCGAACCTTCGCGACCTCGGCATCGCCGAACCGGCGGGCGCTGATCTGTAAGCCCGCCGGGCTCGGAAGTTACTTCCAACGGGCGGGGCCGAAAGGTTCCGCCCTTTCCATGAGAGGTTCGTCATGCGACCGTATAGACAAGCCGTGGAGACCGCGCTTCCGCCATTCCTGATCTATGGAATGCAGCGTCACGTGGCTAAGCTCGGATACGCGCAAACTCCTGGTATCATGTACGAGTTTTCCAGAGCGGCGCGGATTGCCTTGGCGGCGGTCCCGGCGATCGAACGCCGGGTGCCTGAACTGGAGGTCAAAGACGTATGCATCGCCATGTCGAGCGACCTCCGGCCGGATGATCCGCGCGATACGTTGCTGGCGTGTCTCGCCTTCACGCCGCTTCTCGCGGAGAACGGGCTACACGGCGCGCTGACCGATCCACTTCCGAAACTGTGTCTACAAGAGATCAGCGACTTCAAGACGCTAGGTCAGTGGGCGATCAACGAGCCGTGGGTGCTCGACACCGCGCGGAGAATGCTGTCTCGCGCCAGTATGCTTGGATACTATCTGGACGATGGTTTCTTCCGCGACGGTAAGTTTAAACCGGAATGAATACTTGTCGCCTCTGTGTGTACCGCATCCGGTACGTCGATGCCGTTACGCATTGGTGTCGTCGTACCGGCATACACATCGAGGGACAGGTGGCGAAATCGCCGAACGACGGTTGGGTAAATCTGCCGCACGACCCGTCACCCGCTTGGTGCCCAGGAATGAAGGAGTATGATGATGAACGATAAACCCTACCGCGTGATAAGTCCTGTCGGAATGCCGTGGGCCGCGCATTTCAAGAATGAGGAAGCGGCGTGGAGCCGTATATTGAGCGCCAACGGCTCGCTGTCGGATACGCCAGAGAACCGTGTCGCGTTGTCCAAGGCCGGTTGGGTTGTGCGTACTGTCGAACCGGCGCTTTACGGAACCGGCGGAGACGATTTCCTATGACACGCGAGGAAGCGCATAGCTGGTTACGGATGGCGTTGACCGGGCCGACGAGCGGATCACAGGCACGTGCTTTGGCTGACCGGCTCGCCGGTGCACTTGCGCGGATGTTCAAAACCCGGAAGTTACTTCCGCCGTACGACCCGCACGGTTGGCTCCCTCGGATCGACAATTATACCAACGAGACCGGGTTCCCGGAGAGCCTGTTCGTCGCGGCCGACGGCAGGCTGGTCGGCACCTGGATACTGGGCAACGACTATCGCGTGAAGTCGGAATTTTATGGGGGCTATCCAAACACCTATCTGCCCCGTGTCAAGGCGTTGTTCCCTGAGAAAAGACAGACCTTGCATCTGTTCTCCGGCATGGTCGACACGGCCGCATTCCCTGGTGATACCGTCGACATAAACCTGTCTCTCGCATCGGCGCATCCGAAGGACCTGCATGTTCACTATACAGACGACGCTCAGACACTAAAGCGCGTGCCATTAAACAGCTATGATCTGGTAATGGCTGATCCTCCGTACAGCGTGGAAGACGCCGAACACTATCAGACCTCCATGATCAAACGGAACAAAGTCTTTCAGGCTTTGGCCGGAATGAAACCCGGCGCGCACGTCATATGGCTGGATCAGGTACTCCCGATGTGGAGAAAAGAGGTTTTCGACCTGATTGGTATCGTCGGCATCG
>Ga0193708_1000184_pt1 | contig 13544 bp, 15 predicted proteins | sample H3c1metaG_FD_160570 | JGI IMG/M metagenome (GOLD analysis project Ga0193708, IMG submission 160570) | Soil microbial communities from a riparian zone of the East river system, Colorado, United States - H3c1 | ecosystem: Environmental > Terrestrial > Soil > Riparian zone | place: USA: East River...
TCCATCGGAAGACAATATTATCACCTTTTGCTATAACGGGTTTGGCTGCACCGTCAGGATTAGGCTTGCCGGAATAAATACTTGCCTGCAGGCTAAGCTTGTCTTTTTTTGAAGCATCCCAGTCCATTCGAAAACCACCCTGCAACATATGCCATTTATCTTTCGCAGCGGTGTCATTTGTAAGCATTGTATTTCCCAGTTTAAATCCTGTACCATAAACACGGTAAGTAAGGTTATTGATGATTTTCCCTCCATAACGTAAACTACCCAGGTAAGGCAGTTCGGTTCCTGCTGCAGCTTCAGCTAATAATCCTTTTGTATCCTTCGGGCTTTTTGTAATTATATTGATCACCCCGTTAACAGCATTCGCACCCCAAAGCGTTCCGCCGGGGCCACTGATAACCTCTATACGCTCAACATCTTCCAGTAAAAGATTCTGTACATCCCAAAAAACACCCGCATAAAGCGGGGTATATACGGTGCGTCCATCAATGAGTACAAGTAATTTGTTCGCAAGAACATTGTTGAATCCCCGTGCGCTTATGGCCCATTGACTGGAGTTAACCTGTGCTACCTGTAAGTTTGAAGCAAGCTTCAACGCTTCTGCAAGTGTTTTTGCACCCGAACTATGAATATCTTTTTGTGTGATTACCTGGATGGCAGATGCAACTTCAATCAGCTTCTCAGGTCTTTTTGAAACCGAGACCACCTCAATATTCATCAGTTCTTCAAGACTTAGTTTTTTTAATTTATTGGAGGCAGGGAGGCTGTCCTGTACCTGGCCGATACAGCAATAAGTAATTGATATCAAACCTGCGGTTAAGAATAATTTGTAAAAGTATTGACGATTTTTAATTCGTTTCATATTTACGGCAGCTCTCATAAAAAAGATCCATTGGATAACCAAAGCCTTTTGTGAAAGAAATAATTTTGGTATTACAAGTTAAGTTTTTTTTTACAAGGCTGTAATAAAACGACCTGGAATTTTTGTAGACAAAATTCTACCCCCTATGTAGTACATAGGTAATTCTTTTATCCGTTCTTTCATATCCGGCATTGGATAATTCTTTGAAAAAATTAAATAGCTGCTACGGGTAAGCGTTCGTATTTTATTGTTCTGTCAAACAATGGCCCTGCTTTATAAATACTTGTTTCTGCAAAAAATATATCCAATAAAAATTTACCGGCGATCACCTGCATATATGCAAGGTCATTTTTTTTGCGTGGCCCACCATTAACATGCATTGTACCTATATCTGTAAAGACAAAAAATAAAAATTACCTTTGCCTTCTATCAGCCGGGTTATCGGGTTCTGAGCAATTGGAATCAGGAAAGTCCGGACAGCAAAGAGCAACACACCGGTGAACAGCCGGCTTCCCGGCCTGGCCGGGAAAGAGAAAGTGCCACAGAAAATAACTGCCTTCTCCCTCTCCTTAAGGAGAGGGTTGGGGTGAGGTTGAAAACGTGAGGTAAGAGCTCACGGGTTTTTGTAGTAATACATTGATCGGGTAAACCTTGTGTGCTGTAATGCCACGTATACCAGTGCCTGAGGGCTGCTCGCCCGATGCTGGAGGGTAGGCAGCATGATCCCGGCAGTAATGCCGGGGCAAGATAAATGATAACCTCCCGGTTTACCGGGAACAGGATCCGGCTTACAGGCTGATAGATTTTTTATTTTTGCCGGGAAGACGATAAGACAGTAAACAAATACGTTATGTTCTTACCGGCTTTCCGGCAATTTTTTTTCCGACCTTGCTATTTCTCTTTTTCTGCCTTAAATGTTCCGTCATCTACATCTTTAATAAACCTGATCAATCCCGGGAAATAATTCTTCTGGTCATCATACATATCCATATGGCTGCCGTTCTCACAGTATAAGAACCTTCCGTTCTGTACCTGTGTGCTCATCCACTTCATGTGTTCGGGATCCATGGTATCGTGCTTGCCTCCAATGGTAAGGGTAGGGGTCTTTATTTTTGGGAGTTCAGCTTTTACATCCCAGTTAACCAGGTTGCCTCCAATACCAAACTCGCTTGGCCCCTGCATCGTAACATATAATGACTGGTTCATTTTTGCAAAGGAACGGTTGACCGGCTCGGGCCACTGTTCAAGCGGGAAGCGTAAAATGTGTTTCGTATAAAAATGCGGCAACAGTAATTCCATGTATTTTGGATTGCCGAAATCTCTCGCTTTTTCTATCTGCCTGATGGTATCTAAAATTTTAGGATCGAACTGGGGAGCTAAAACATCTTCTGCATATTTTCCATAATCCGGGGCACTGCTCATCATATTGCTGATGATGAGCCCTTTTAGATGGGCCTGGTATTTTAATGCATATTGCATGGCAAGTATCCCGCCCCAGGAATGGCCGAGCAGATAAAAATTATCTTTTGTAAGGTTCAATGCCTTACGAACCTGCTCCACTTCTTCAACATACCTGGCAAGGTCCCACATGCTGGTATCTTTTGGATTGTCTGAATTGCCGCAACCCAGCTGATCATAATATATAAATTCAATGCCTTCCTGTGGCAAAAAACTTTCAAAGCATTCAAAGTACTCGTGTGTAGCGCCGGGACCGCCATTCAGCAACAATACTTTTATTTTAGGGTTATTGCCCATACGTTTTGTCCATACATTGAATTTCCCTTTGGGCGTTTCAATGCTAATCACTTTTATTCCACCCGTTTGTACTTCCTGGTACAAACTATCCTTATTTGCGACAGTAACCGGCCCGTTTTTATTTTCATTGTTGCAGGCTGCAATACAAATTACTGCCAGCAGGAAAAACATTTTTTTCATGATGATCATTTTGCAAAAGTAAAAGATGCGGAGACCTTTATGCTCCGCATCATAAAAAGAATTAATTAGCAGACGGGCTTTCTGCCATCCTGGCTTCCACCATTTCGGCAGTTGGGCCATAAATAGCAGGTTGTGCTGCACCCATTGGCCTGTAATAAGTTGATAATTGTCCGCGATGATGGATAATGTCGAACAGGAAGCTCCAGCACATCTGGCCGAGCGATTGTTCAAATGCTTTATTACCGAAGACAAGCATGGGCACCGTTTTTTCTTCCCATGCTTTATCATCTACATTATCAATTAATGCGATGAGCCTGTCAGTTTCCTTTACGAAAACATCAATGGCATTTTCCGTTGTTGGATAGTCAGCCATTACACGGTGATTGATAATACCGGTTTCCACAGCTTCGATCAGGTCTTCCACATGAGAAACAAAATGATCAACCAGCTGTTTGGCCGTGCGGTTTTTTTCTGCAGGTTTGTAACTGAGTTTGTCGGCTGAAGGAAGAGCCTTTAATGCAGTAAGCGTAGGTGTCACTTCTGCTTTCCAGCATTGCTGAAAGAATTCTTTGTTGGTCATAACATGATTTTTATCTTTTAAAGAATATGATACCGATTCATTACAGGATATAATCAGCCAGCTTGCAGGGGGCAGGAAGAGCGGTTAATTTAACGGGGATTAAGTACGTATAAAGCTAAGCAAAGGATTCAGGAAATTAAGAATTCTGAAAAGATTTTTTCTTTTACCGACGGCCATTCGTCATCCAGGAAGCTGTAGTAAACGGTATCTCTTACTGCCCCGGTATCATTTATGCTGTGCTTTCGTAAAACACCTTCCCGCACAGCGCCAATTTTTTCCATAGCCCTTTGCGATTTTAAATTGGTACCTGCGGTTTTTAACTCTACGCGGTGAAGGCCAAGCTTTTCAAAAGCAAATTGCAGCATCAGGAATTTATTATGCTTGTTGATCCCGCTGCCCTGGAGTAAAGGGTCGATCCATGTCCAGCCAATTTCCAGCCGCTTATCGCGGAAAGAAATATTGGCATAACGGGTGCAACCGGCATAGCGATTCTCTTTTTTATCAAACATGGCAAAAGGATAAGCTGTTTTATTTTCCCTTTCTTTTAATGCGGTATTAAAGTAATTGGTAAAGCTGTTTTCATCGGTAATATTGGCAAGCGTAAATTTCCAGATATCGCTGTTGCTTAGGGCAATTGCCATTAGTGGTTCAAAATGCTCCTGGCCAAGGGGCTCCAGCCTTGCACGGTCATCTTCAAGTATGATCTGTTGATCGAAAAAGGCAGAGTAGTCCATTTCAAAAAGTTAAATTGTTTAAACGTTAATTTGTTAATCCGTTAATCCGTTAATCTGTTAATCCGTGGGTGCATTAATTTGCAAAGGCCCTTAAATTAGTATACTGCTTTACGGATTAACCAATAAACTAATTAACGGGTTAACGGGTTTCTTTAAGCAATTTAGCAACAATTTTATCAATTGGCAGCGTAACTGATTCTTCAGAAAAATCTTCCCGGTTTATAAAGCGGAAAGTTTCTGTTTCACCTGTTTCCGCATACATCTTTAATTCCCGCTCATCAAAATCGAATGTTGTTGTACGAAGCGGCGCAGTTATGGCTTCAAGGGCCTTCACATAGTAATAGATAGATATGATCTGGTGCCCCGCAAGAAAAGCGCTTTCCTGGTAAAAATCTGTGGTGTAAATATGCCCGGTCACTTCTACTTCCAGGTTCATCTCTTCCATGAATTCTCTTTTGAGGCAATCCCTTGTTCCTTCGCCAAACTCAAGGCCGCCGCCCGGGAACTTTGTATAGTATTTGCCGCGGATGAATTCATCGCTGACCAATACCTGTTTTTGCTCATTTATCAAAATACCGTAAACCCTTATGTTGAACATGATTATTTTTTTATTCGTTTCCAGTAATTCAAGACCGCCAGGCCAAGAATAACAAGTGAAAGGATCACCGGCACCCAGAAGGCATAATGCGTATCACTGTAAGGAATAGGAACGTTCATCCCGTAAATGCTGGCTATTAAGATGGGCACACTTAAAAAGATGGTGAGCGTGGTGAGTCGTTTCAGCACTTCATTTTGGTTATTGCTGATGATGCTGGCAAAGGCATCCAGGGTACTGTTCAGGATGGTGGTATAGGTATTGGCCATTTCCAATGCCTGGGAAGTTTCTACGATCAGGTCATCGAGGAAATCCTGTTCATCTTCATTCAGGCCTAACATATTTGTCCGCTTGATCTTCATCATCAGCAGCTCATTGCTTCTTAAAGCCGTAATGAAATAAACAAAGCTCTTCTGGATGCGCATGAGCTGCAGCAATTCCTCGTTACGGTTGCTATCATACAGCTTTTGCTCCAGGCCATTGCGGCGCTGGTTGATCTCTTTAAGGTAATCCTGGAAATTGCTGGTTATCTTTTCAAAGATCTTCAGCACCATCATATTTATCTTATCCGGGTTACGGTGCTGGAAAGTGTTCAGGAATTTTTTTATGGCTTCGTTCTCAAAAGAATTTACGGTTACGATCTTCTTATCGGTTAATATGATACAAATAGGGATGGTAATATAAAAAGCATCACTAAGGTTAAAGGAATTATTTTCCGTTGGGGTTTTGATCACGATGAGTTTTACATGGTCATCGATCTCGTACCTGCTGCGTTCATCAATATCCAGCGAATCCTTTAAAAAGTCTACCGGGATATTCATGGTTCCGCTCAATTCGGTAAATTCTTCCTGTTTAAGCGGTGGTAATACATTCACCCAAACCGCATGCTCGGGTTTGTCAATGGCAACGGTCTTCTGGTCTGTATTTTTAAAATATTGGATCATGCGGTTACCGTAAGGTTTTTATGGATGCTGTTCAAATGATGTTCTGTATGAAATATCGTAAAATAACAAAGCTCCCTTAAAGTAATGCGGCCAAGCAGGGGATGCTTTACCAGGTAACTGTCCAGGTCTTTTTCTGATCTTTTTGCCGCCAGTGCATTAATATATTTTACAGTAGCTCTTTCCCAGTTATCCAGTAATTTTTGCCTGCCATATTTTATTTCAATTGGCCTGGGAATGAACCTGCCGCTTGCTTGTCCGCCCTCACTTAATTTTTTATAGTATTTTTCTTTTACTTCCTCATAGGCCCTTGAATTACGGTTTGGCGTGCCGCCTATCCATTTCACTAAAAATTTAGGAAGGCTGTAGGCAAGGGTAGTGGTATTTGTTGAGATCACGAGGTGTTGTATATTTTCTGCAACGGACCATTTATTAGCCGGCCTTTGGAACAGCACTGTTTCATCCATGCTGCTGCAGGTTTGTGAGAAGCGCTGAAACACATCTGCTGTTGCACTTATGATCTCGTTCTTTATCATATTTCCATCTCTCCTTTAAAAGTTAATTCTGCCGGGCCGCAAAGCCAGATGTTCTCAAAATGCTGATCATCTACTTTTTCAAATTCAACACTCAGCGTGCCACCCTGCGTTTTTATTTCTACCCGGTTAAAGCCGTTCTCATTGTGTGCACTCATGATCGCGGCGGCGGTAACACCGGTGCCACAACTGAGGGTCTCGTCCTCAACGCCCCGCTCATAGGTGCGAACAAATATACTGTCCTCACCAACAGTTTCTACAAAATTCACGTTTATGCCTTCGGCTGCGAATTCTTTGCTGTAGCGTATTTGCCGGCCTGTTTCTACTACATCGATGTCTTTTACATGGCTCGCAAATTTTATAAAATGCGGTGATCCGGTATTGACTATCACATGCCCCGTTCGGTAGTCGACCTTATATACGTTCTGCATTTTTAAGCGAATAATGCCATTCATATCTATCTCGGCTTCGTGTTTGCCATCAGCTGCTATAAAATAATAAGTGCTTTTATTGATCCCCATTTCTGTGGCAAATTTTACAAGGCATCTTGCCCCGTTACCGCACATGCTGCCCAAATTCCCATCTGCATTGTAATAGGTCATTTCAAAGTCAAGATATTTCCTGTTGCTTAACAGCATCAGGCCATCGGCGCCAATGCCAAACCTGCGGTTGCAGATCTGCTTTACCTGTTTTTGAGAAAGCCCATCGTATTTATTATCCCTGTTATCCAGTATCACAAAATCGTTTCCTGTTCCCTGGTATTTAAAAAATGCTATTTTCATTTTATATCGTTGAATCTGCAATTATATTTAAAGTCTCTTTGATCAGATCTTCAACGGCCTTTCCGCCGCCTGATGAAAATTCTTTACTGATGCGGTTGGCAACAATGGCACTCAGGCTAAGGCAGTGGTGGCCAAGTGTTTTTCCCAGTCCATAAATGGCCGATGTTTCCATTTCAAAATTAGTTACCCTGTGGTTCCCAAAATTAAAACTTGTAAGGTTATCGATCAACTGCGGATAGGCGAGGCCTGCCCTCAGCACTCTTCCCTGCGGGCCATAAAAGCCCGGGCAGGTGACCGTAATGCCCTGGTGAAAATTCTTTGTAAAATGTTTTATAAGGGCGCCGCTTGCCATGCTGATATAGGGTGATACATTTCCCGAGCTTAATTGCGTATGGGTATTGAATGCCTGTATCAGTTGTTTTTCTTCTTCGTTATTTTGGGTACGATAAAAATTCATCAGGTTATCCAGGCCAAGACCATGGGTGCTTGCCACAAAGCTATCAACAGGTATATCTTTCTGTAGAGAACCTGATGTTCCCGCACGGATGATATTAAGGCAGGTCAGTTTTTCCTTGATGGTCCTTGTTTCAAAGTTGATATTCACTAGGGCATCCAGTTCGGTCAGCACGATATCAATATTATCGGGGCCGATACCGGTGCTTACGCAACTGACCCTTTTTTTGCCGATAAAGCCCGTATGGGTGATAAATTCACGGTGGGCATTTTTATATTCGATCTTATCAAAATGTTTGCTCACGGCTGCAACCCTGTCGGGGTCACCAACCGTGACAATGGTTGTAGCCATTTCTTCGGGACGGCAATTCAAATGATAGACCGCACCACGGGCGTTGATGATCAGCTCTGATTCTGCTATCCGGCTCATATTTCCTGGTTTAGTATCGGGTGCTGCAATTTTTCTTTAAAATTACCCTATTTTTGCGCTTGTAAAAAATGAAATGAGGAGTTTTCATTCTTAATTCATAATTCTTCATTTTTAATTTTATTTGGTCCTGTATCCGCCAGCTGGCGGATAAGCAAAGCTCAAAAAGCTTTGTAAAGACGAAAATAAATTGGTCCTGTATCCGCCAGCTGGCGGATAGGCAAAGCCCAAAAAGCTTTGTCAGGATAAAAATAAATGGTCCTGTAGCCGAGTGGCTAGGCAAAGCTCTGCAAAAGCTTCTACACCGGTTCGAATCCGGTCGGGACCTCAACAAAAAAGGGGCTGCTAATGCAGCCCTTTTTTTATTACAATCTTTAGTTTTTATGACCACTTAAATTTCTTCTGCTCCTGCATTAAGAAGAATTCTTTCTACACTCTCATGCCCCTTCTTCCTTGCCCATGCAAGTGGGGTAGACCATACAGAACCGGCCTTATTTGTATCGGCGCCCTGTTTCAATAAGTATTCAGCCATTTCTGTCTGACCCCAGCGTGCGGCCATGCCCAAAGGCGTTGAGCGGTATTCTTCATCAACGGCATTGATATCGGCGCCGTGTTTTATTAATAATGCTGCTTTATCGAGGTTTCCTTTCTGCGCCATATCATGCAGTATTGTTACACCGTGCCAGCTCATCGTATTTGGATTCATTCCTTTTTGCATCATATACGTTGCTCCGTCAAGTCTTTCAAAATAATAGAACTGTGCCCATTTTAAAATTGCCGGGACCCTGGCGCCATAACTCATTAAAAGGTCGATCATCGGCCGGTTATTTTCTTTGGCTGCAAAAAGTAAAATACCTTCTCCCCAAAAATAAGTTTCATCCAATGCAAACTCCGGATGCTCTTTTCTGTTTTAGAAAGGTCTCCCTGGTCAACAGTTTTTTCAAATTCCTGTTGCAGTTCTGTGCGTTTATAATCTATTTGCCCGTTATCGCCTTTGAATTTATGAAGCGCAGGATTGCTTGCATATTGTTCAAGCATCAATGCAATATCATTGTATTCCCTGTCCTGCGCCATGGTCAAAAATGTATCCTGGAAAGGGTAGGTCTTATAGGTTGGGTCAAGAGCGCCATGATTAAGAAAATAATTTACCAGTTCTGCATGCCCTTCTCTTACTGCAAAATAGACCGGCGGCGTATAATTGTATTGTGCATAGATAAGACCAGGGCATTCTTCAACCAGCTTTTTTATTTTCACCAGGTTACAATTATTTGCAGCAACAAGTGTCTCCCAAACTTTGGTAGTTGTAGAAAGGCCGGCATTGGCAACCTGCATGGGAAATTCTTTTTTGAGTTCGTTGGGTTGAAACATAAAGGTATTTCTTGAGTGAAGTTCCGATTTATATTCTTCTTTTTTCCTGATAAAAAAGAAGCAAAAAGTGCGGTTAAGCTGCAGCTATTTTTTTAAAGAAGGTTTTATGTCCTTGTACAGTTTTTGAATTGAGGTTCTGCCCAATGGTGAGAAATAAAATTTTTGAGAAGTTTTGTCAATGCCTGCATAAAAGCCCTCGAATTTGTCGTTTAACACAAAATAGAGGTTAAGTAATTCTACAGTTGATGAGGAATCTCTATAAAAATAGATTTCTCCAAGAGGACTGCTTGAAAAAACTCCATAATTGGTATCCGTTTTCTGGTCGCCTATATAATTAAATAAGGTGTCGAGTGATTTTTGATCATTAAATTTTTTTGCAACAACCGATGTTTTGGAAGTTGAAAAATCGTAAAAGAATAAAATTTTAGCCGATCGGCATTCATGTCTTATGCGATCAAGAAACGTGAGAGTTGATTCATTAGATGATACACTATCCGAATTGTCTTTACAACTCAAAAAGATGACTGTCAAAATGATTGCATACCGCATAGGTTTGAACTTTGCTAGCTCATAAATATACAAACTTCTTTACCGTAAACTTCCAACCACAATTCATCCACCGATCTCCCCAATCCATCCGCTAACCCATTTTCTCCCAGCCATCCCCAAAATACTTTTACATCGCAAACAAAAAACTAACGAAAATGAAAACAGCTATTCTATTATTTGCTGCCATTGTAGGTGTAATAAGTTTCACCGGCAATAATAAAGATATCAGGGGTACCTGGTCATTGCAAATCATCAACAGCGGTTGCAGCAAAACCATTTTAAGGATAAATATGGGAGAGGGGGCCTGGGAAGGTAAACTGGATATCCCCGAACAGGAGGTCTATGATAAAAAGGTCCATTCCATCAGGATGAGCGGCGACAGCGTGTTCATCACCGTCTTTAAGAACGGGTCAACCATCAATGCAAAAATGGTAAATGATAGCAGCATGACAGGTATAATGCAACTGGAAGGATGTGCTGATGAAGTACTGATCAAAAAGATCTGAAAAAATAACCACAAAGACACAAAGATGGGAACAAAGAGCACAAACTGATCATGTGCATCATTCAATCATATAAATCATAGTTCAGACAAAATGAAACGATTTAAAAAAATACTAAAATGGACGGGCATGATACTGCTCGTAATAATTGCAGGCATCAGCATCATCGCGGCATCGCGGCAGAATTTAAAATACGATGCGCCATACCCGGATATCAAGGCATCATCAGATACCGCGGTCATTGCCAGGGGAAGACACCTGGTTTACAATGTTGCGCATTGCGTGGGTTGCCACAGCGGTCCAGACAGGAATGTTGATTCCTTTGACCTTACCAAAGAAGACCTGCCATTAACAGGAGGCCGCTTGTTTGATTTCCCTGTAGGTAAACTATTCGCTAAAAATATTACACCCGATAAAGAAACAGGCATTGGTAATTATACAGACGGGGAAATTGCGAGGGTCTTATACCATGGCGTTCATCCTGATGGAACAGTCGTTTATGATTTTATGCCTTTTCATAACGTGAGCAAACAGGATATGACGGCCATTATCTCTTACCTGCGTGTACAAAAGCCGGTTAAGTACAAAGTGCCCGAACACAACCTGAGTGTTTTGGGTAACCTGGTAAAAGCATTCATGGTTAAGCCCGTAGGACCAAATGGTCCAATACCTGATTCTGTAAAAAGAGATTCTGCTGCTGAATATGGAAAATACCTCGCCACTTATGTTGCGGATTGCAAGGGTTGTCATACAAAACGCGATATATCCGGCGCCTTTGTTGGTGAACCATTTGCCGGAGGTGTGCCGATGGAAGAAAAAGGCTTACCGCCTTTAACGCCACCTAATTTAACACCGGATCCAACTGGGCATATCTATGACTGGACCCAGGAAACATTTATTAACCGTTTTCGCATGGGCAAAGTTATTCCTCACTCACCCATGCACTGGACCTCATTTAAAGGAATGGATGATGATGAATTGAAAGCGATTTACAAATTTTTGAGAACATTGAAACCGGTGAAGACAAAAACAGAGTAATGATACAGCGTTCCGCTGATCATTTTTTAACCACAGATTGAAAAGATTGAATCACAGATTTACACAGATCATCTGTGGCCATCTGTGACAAAAATCCGTGCTATCTGTGGTTATCTTCCTTATCCAATTCATACTATACTTTCCCCAATTCATACCAAAGCTCATTGTCAACGCATCATCACATTTCTACCTTGTACTAAAATCAAAACTTATTGATCATGCGTAAAACGATTTTATCTCTAACACTTATTACAGCCGCTGTTGCCATCATGGTGATATCCTGTAATAACAATGAACCTGCCAGGACTTCAGCTACGGCCATCAGCAATGATAGTTTGATAAAGCGGGGCTCATACTTAGTTAATGCCATTGGATGCGACGATTGTCACTCACCCAAAATAATGGGGTCTCACGGACCGGAGATCATTCCCGAACTCCGCTTTGGTGGCTACCCTGCCAAGAGGCCAGTGGCAAAAGTTGATACCAACGTAATAAAGAATGGCTGGGTAATGCTTGGGCCCGATCTTACCAATGCGGTGGGCCCATGGGGAATGTCCTTTGCAGGCAATATCAGCAGCGATGAAACAGGCATCGGCACCTGGAGTGAAAAACAATTCTTCAAAGCACTGCGTGAAGGAAAGTTCAAAGGCCTGGATGGCAGCCGCGATCTTTTACCACCAATGCCCTGGTTTGTTTATAAGAACATGACTGATGATGATATCCGCTCGATCTTCGCTTACCTGAAGTCAACAAAACCGGTCAATAATATTGTACCTGCACCAAAGATGTTCCCGGATCTTTAAGCTATGAAATAGGGTGGTGAATAAGAGGCTGTCTCAATGCCGAACAATGTTGTCAGACTGAGCTTGTCGAAGTCAGTTGAAGAAATAGTCGTTGCTGAATGTTTCGACAAGATCAACATGACAACCTTTTGAGACGGTCTCTTTGTTTTTGGATACAATTGAAACAGGAATAATCACAATTCATACGCGGTTTTCCTCAATTCATACATGGGTAAAGCCTGCTCATTGCGTAAAGGATATGACTGAAATGAAAAAGATTGTAAATTGTAATATTGCTGATCCCGGATATAGAACAGGCTGCAAAAAGTAAAAGAAGATCAAAAAATGGAATTGCCCCAATATACAAAGAAGGACCTGCAGATACTGGCTATCAATTTACCCCTCATCGTGATACTCATCAACAGCCTTTTATTTGGTAAGCGTTTTTTTACCGAGGCAAGGATATTTTTTCTTTCGGGACTGATCGTACTTGTTATCATGACCATCACCTGGTTTATTTTTACATGGATCGCCGTAGTAGTGAGAGAACGCCTCCCATCCAATAAAGAGCTGATAAAAAGGCTGGGCATAACGATTTCACTCATCGCCATTATCCAGGCACTGGTGATGACCATATTCTTCCGCGGTTATGATCATTTTAATCTATTTGGGTACGAGATCAATGAGCCCCGCTATTACTGGACCCTGGCTATAGGTTTCCTGGTCAATATCCTCGTAACGATGGTGCATGAAGGCTTTGACAGTTTTGAAAAATGGAAAACCACGCTTACGGAAACAGAACAGCTAAAAACAACATACACCCAAAGCCAGTTGCTGGGCTTGCGGAGCCAGGTAAATCCTCATTTTCTGTTCAATAGCCTCAATTCCCTTTCAAGCCTTATTAGTGAAGACCCGGAGAAGGCGGAAAAATTTCTTAATGAGCTTACCAAGGTTTACCGTTACCTGCTGAGAAGCCATGAAGAAAAGCTGGTAACACTTGAAACGGAACTGCAGTTCATTCAATCCTATTATTATTTATTAAAAGTAAGATATGGTGACAATGTGGACCTTAAGATAGACATTGACGAATCACAGGGCCATAAATATGTTTCTCCTTTGTTGCTGCAAACCATTTTTGAATACAGTGTTAACAGCAATGTGCTTTTAAAGGACAGCCCGCTTAAATTTTCGATAAGTATTGATAAGAATGGCAACCTGCTGGTGCAGAATAATATGCAGGTAAAGCAAACCGCGGTATCCGCAAGCATTGAAGGTATCGCAAACCTTATGGAAAAATATAAATTGCTTTGTGCAGACAGGATAGAGATCGGCAGGGGAGATGCATTGTTTACGGTAAAGATCCCTTTGATATATGATTGTAAATAAAGAAAGATGAAACTGGTAAAGCCAAACAGGATAGAGTTTGTTAGTTTTTTGGTACTAATGCCCATGATAGCGA
>Ga0193708_1000185_pt1 | contig 13464 bp, 11 predicted proteins | sample H3c1metaG_FD_160570 | JGI IMG/M metagenome (GOLD analysis project Ga0193708, IMG submission 160570) | Soil microbial communities from a riparian zone of the East river system, Colorado, United States - H3c1 | ecosystem: Environmental > Terrestrial > Soil > Riparian zone | place: USA: East River...
GGTCGCCACCACAATGCAACCAGTGCCAGCGCCGCGACGACACTGGCGGCGATCGCTGCGCGTTTCAGCCCGAAGCGCCGCGCCACCGGTGCCAACGCTTCCTGCGCGGCCTGGTTGACGGTGCTCTCATTGATCGTGGCGTCGTCGCGGGCATAACCACCGAGCAGCGCGCGCTCGGCGATCACATTGATCAGCCTCGGCACACCGCAGGAGTGCACATGGATGCGCTTGATCGCGCCGGGCGTGAATGGCAGGTGCTGTCCACCGGCGATGCGGTAGCGGTGGCGCAGGTAAGCCGCAGTTTCGTCGGCGTCGAGCGGCGTCAGGTGGAAGCGGGCGGTGATGCGCTGCGCGAGCTGCCGCATGTCCGGGCGTGCGAGCATGGCGCGCAGTTCCGGTTGGCCGAGCAGGATGATCTGCAGCAGTTTCTGGGTGTCGGTTTCCAGATTGGTCAGCAGCCGCACCTGTTCCAGCGCTTCGAGCGAAAGGTTCTGCGCCTCGTCGATGATCAGCACCACGCGCAGGCCCTTGGCGTACGCGTCGAGCAGGTAAGCGTTGAGCAGGTCGACCAGCGCCTTGGCACTGCCGCTGCGGTCAATTGGAATGTTGCCGGCGAGGTCGAGGTGCAGCTCCTCGCAGATCGTTTCCAGCAGTTCGACCGGGGTCAGCCGCGGGTTCAGCACCAGCGCGACGCGGGTGTTCTCCGGCAGCTGTTCCAGCAGCAGCCGGGATAGCGTGGTCTTGCCGGTGCCGACTTCGCCCGTGAGCTGCACGAAACCACCACCACCGCCCTGGCCGATGCCGAACAGCAGGTGCGCGAGCGCGTCCCGGTGACGCTCGCTGAGGAACACGAAGCGCGGATCGGGCGTGATCGAGAACGGCGGCTCCTTGAGGCCGTAGTGCTCGAGATACATGCGCATGCCGGTGGCGACGGGATGGTTAGCCTGACATGAAACGAAGATTCCGTCGTTATTCCGTCGCGCGCTTGGCCTTGGTCGTTGCCAGTACTTGCGTATGGTGGAACCGCTGCGGCTTGCCCAGCGATCAGTCCAAGGAGCCCAAACGGGACCAGAGTCAATTCACGAATTCACTCTGGCCCTTTTTCGTCAGGCGGGCTTGAGCCCGCCTGACGTGATTCGGGGCCTTCTCATGGCAGGGCGAGCAAGCTGGTTTCACGCGGCTTGCCATCGTTGGGCGTCAGACGCAGTTGTCGATTGCGACAGACATCGATGTCCGGGTAGACCAAGGTGCGACCGTTGCGGAACGCGACGCGAAGATCGCGCAGGCAACCGCCCTCGGCGAGGTCGACTGTGGTCGACGTGAGGCCGCCACGTAGCGGCGCGTCGAGCGCGACTTCGCGGAAAGCACCGCTGCCGGCGGGCGCGACCGCGAGCGAAGTCACGCTGTCGTGCGAGGTGTTGACGAGGTCGAAATAACGGGTCGGCGCTGGTCCGGCGTTTGCGTGCGCGGCAGCGACAGCGAGGAGGGAAGCGAGAATGGTGGCGCGCATCGGGCGCATGACGGTGTCTCCGGCGAGTGGAGGGAACGCCGGCAGCGGGCGCGGTGCATCGCGCAGGCCGGTCGGCGAGGCCATCAAGCCGCACTATCGGAGCCTTCGAAAGCGATTCGGGACGAATCGTCGTAGCGCCATGGCGAATCGTAGTAACGCGCCGCAATGCTTTGCACGGGCCCGCGCCGCGCCTACGATGGCCACGCCCCATCGGGACACTGCAATGAAGATCCGCCTCGGCGACACGGAAATCGGCCTGTACCGCTACCTCGGTCTGTGGACCGCGGTCGTGCTCGTGTTCGCGGTGCAGCGGTCCTTGCACGACAAGCTCAACGGGCCGACATGGTCCGGCGTCGACTACCTGCGCTGGTCGATGATCCAGTGGTACACCTGGGCCGCGCTGGCGCCGCTGGTGTTCAGGCTGGCCCAGCGCTATCCAATCCAGGCGCCGCTGCGCCTGCGCGGGCTAGGGATGCAGCTGCCCGCGAGCGTGGGCGTGACGTTCCTCGCGCTGGCGATCGGTGCCTTGGTCTCGACCGCGTTCGAGCCCAGTTCGTTCGGGCAGCAGCTCAAATATTTCGTTAGCCAGCACTTCGCGACCGGCTTGCTCACGTACTGGGCGCTGTTCGCGATCCAGCAGGCCATGCACTTCCATGCCGAGAAGACGCGCCGCGAGGTCGAGGCGAGCCGGCTCGCCACCGAACTCGCGCAGTCGCGCCTGCAGGCGCTGAAATCGCAGATGCAGCCGCATTTTCTGTTCAACACGCTGCACGCGATCGTGACTTTGCTCGACGAGGACAAGGTCTCGGCCGAGGACATGCTGCTGCGCTTGAGCGACCTGCTGCGCGCGTTCCTCGAGGACTACAACGGCGAGGAGATCAGCCTGCGCCAGGAACTGACCCTGATCGAGCTCTACCTCGGCATCCAGCGCACGCGCTTCAAGGATCGCTTGACCACGCAGATCTACATCGCACCGGACACGCTCGATTGCGCCGTGCCGAGCCTGCTGCTGCAGCCGATCGTCGAGAACGCGATCCGCCACGGCATCGGCCAGCACGTCGGTGTCGACTGCATCGAGATCGAGAGCCGGCGCGAGGGCGATTCTCTCTGCATCGATGTCCGCAACCGCAACAGTACGCTGGCTGCGGGACCCGCCGACTCGGCCGGCCACGGCATCGGCTTGTCGAACACGCGGCTGCGCCTCAAGGAGCTGTACGGCGATGCCGCGCAGCTGCGCCTGGACATGATCTGGCCCGAAGGCGTGGCCTGCCGCATCCGCGTGCCGTTCCGCGAACTCGAGGAGCCTGACGACTCGCCGGAGTTCGCGCCGGCATGAGCATCGGCGCGCTGGTCGTGGACGACGAGCCGATCGCGCGCCATGCGATCGTGCGCCTGCTGCGCGACGACAAGGACATCGAAGTGCTCGGCGAATGCGGCGATGGCGTCTCAGCCGTCGCGGCGATCCGCAGCCAATCGCCGGACCTGGTGTTCCTCGACATCCAGATGCCCGCGATCAACGGCATGGACGTCGTCGCCACGATCGGCGCTGCGCGCATGCCGGCGACGGTGTTCGTCACCGCCTTCGAGCAGTACGCGGTGCGCGCGTTCGAGGCGAATGCCGTCGACTACCTGGTCAAGCCGTTCAGTCGTGAGCGTTTCGCCGACACGCTGCAACGCGCGAAGGCGCGCCTGTCCGCGGGGGAGGGCAGCGGGCCGCAGGCCTCCGCGCGCATCCTGCAGGCACTCGACGCGCTGCGCCAGCGTGACGACTACCTGCAGCGCATTCCCGTGCGTACAGACGAGCACGTCGTGCTTGTCGACGTCGACGACATCGTCTGGATCAGGGCCAGCCGCAACACCGTGCAGATCCACCTCGCCGACCGCATGCACGAGTTGCGCGAGACGATGACCTCGCTCGCCGGCCGCCTCGATCCGCGCCATTTCGCGCGCGTGCATCGCTCCGCGATCATCAACGTCCGCCGCGTCAAGGCAATCCACCCTTGGTTCAACGGCCACCACATCGTCACGATGGACACCGGCCAGCAGTTGCGCATGAGCCGGTATCAGCATGAGGCATTCCTGCGGCTGGTTTCTACGCGGCGCGAGGGGTGATCCGAAACGTAGTCGGTTTCGCCTCGACGGCGGCCCTTATTCGGGTAGCTTCAGGCTCTCGGCGGTCAGGTCGAGCGCAGTCGTACGGCCAGTGGACACGTCCACGCGCACCAGCTTGAGGGATGGACCGTGCTCGTCATCCGGCTTGCCTGTGGGTGCAGGCGGTTCGCTGCCCAGCAGAAGCAGGTCGTTGTCCCTGCGCATCACCGATTGCAGTTCGTCCATTGGCAACGCCGCGCTCCAGACCGGTTGGCCCGCAGGTCCGGACACTCGCGTGAGCTGCAGGCGACCATCATGGCCGAGCTTGTCGCGATGCAGCACCAGCACGCTGTCGGGCTGCCGGTACCACAACGCCAGTTCGCGCTCGCCGTCGTCGCGCAGCAGGCCTGCGCGCAGGAAGCCGGGGGCTTGCGGCAACGCCCGGTAGTCGCTGAACTTCGGTCGCGTGCCCCATTTGTCCGGCAGTTCGGCGGGCCAGCCAGGCGGCGCTGCGGACACCTGCACCATGCGCGCGCCCCATAGACGGTATTGTTGCGGCTTGGGTTCCAGCAACGCGGCTGGGATGTGGTTCTCTTCCAGGAACTGCTGCATCACGCCGGGACGTTCGTTCGGATCGCGTCCGGGAATGACGGGCGGCTTGCGATAGAAATCCGCTTCCTGGTCGGTCATCAGCCCCAGCCAGCGTTCGCCGATCGGCAGCGCACGCGTGACGAAAGCCGACGAGGAACCGCGCGCATAGCGAGCCGGCGGCACGATGCCGCGCGGATCACGCACCGGTGTATCGCGCGGCGCGGCGAGCAGGTCGCTCGCGTCGATGCGCCACTGGCTGGCGTCGTTCAAGGTGACTTGCAGGCCGTGTCTTCCAAACGCCACGTAACCCAGTTCGTCGACGCGCTTGCCGGCGATCGCGGGATTCCGGGCGTCGATGCGCGCGCGGTCGGCCACCACGCTGCCGTCGTCGAGCGACACGCCCAGCGGTCCTTCCAGCGTCAGCCACAAGGTCTTGCCATCGGCACCCAGCAGATCGAAGCCGCGCAAGTCGCGGCCTGCGCGTTCGTCGCCCTCGTAGGTACGCAGGCGCTTGCGCCAGGCCACGCTTGCGGTGTCGGCATTGATCGCCCACAGGTCCACGTGCAGCAGGTCGCGGCGTGGCCGGCTGCTGCGGCGGATGCCGGCGAACTGGGTGATGGTCTCCGACTGCGTGCTCAGCAGGTAGACGCGGTCTGTTCCGCCCTGATCCGTGCGCAGTGGTGCGGCCTGAAACAGGGCCGGCTGCAAGTCGCGGATGGCGCCGGTACCGAGCAACTGGCGCAAGTCCGCGCCACCGCCTTCGCGCAGCACCCAGATCATGACCATGCCCAGCAGCACCAGCAACACCACGCCAAGGAACGCCAGCAGCTTGCCGACGGCCTGGCTCATGCGTGGCCGCCGGTGGTGGGTAGCAGTGGGCCCGCGCTGACATTGCTCATCGGCAAGGAGAACGCGGGCGAGACTGGGCGCAGGCCAACGGAAGCGGATCGCGGGGCCATCGCTTGACATCCCTTGACGCAGGAGCAGTCGCGTGCTGCGGAAATGGCGGCATGGATCGTTCCAGCGGGCGTGCCCAACTTCTGCCATGCGCGGCAGGTGATCGGACAGTGGTAAGAAGCCCACTCCAGCCGTGGCGGCTCGCCGAAGGGTTGGCACCGCTGCCCATCCGCCAACCAGGAGTCATCGCATGCGTACCACCCGCCGTGAACTGCTCAAGATCGGCGCGCTCGCTGCCGCCGCCGCCGCATTGCCGTCGTTTGCCTCCGCTGCGGCGCCGACGGGCGTGGGACGCGCGGCGAAGCCGCTGAAGATCCTGATCCTCGGCGGCACCGGCTTCACCGGCCCGTTCCAGGTGAACTACGCGCTGGCGCGCGGACACACGGTGACGTTGTTCAATCGCGGCCAGAAGCCATCGCCGGAGTGGCCGGGCGCGGTGGAACAGTTGCACGGCGATCGCAACACGGGTGACTTGAAGTCGCTGCAGGGACGCAAGTGGGACGTGTGCATCGACAATCCCACGAGCCTGCCGTTCTGGGTGCGCGATGCCGGCAAGGTGCTGAAGGGCAACGTCGGTCAGTACCTCTTTATTTCCACGATCTCGGTCTATGCCGATGGCAGCAAGCCGGGCATCACCGAAGACGCCGCACTGGCGCAGTACAAGGGCAAGGACGCGATGGCCGAGACGCAGGAAACGATGCGCGCCGATCTCGAGGGCCTGTACGGCGCGCTCAAGGCGTTGAGCGAGGTCGAAGCCCACAAGCAGTTCGGCGAGCGCGTGACGATCGTGCGTCCCGGCTACATCGTCGGGCCGCGCGACGAGACCGATCGTTTCACCTACTGGCCGCATCGCATCGCGCAAGGCGGCGAGATGCTCGTGCCTGGCGACGGCAGCGACCCGGTGCAGATCATCGACGGTCGCGACCTGGGCGAATGGATGATCAGGCTGGCGGAAGCAGGCACGCTCGGCACATTCAACGCCGTCGGTCCGGAAAAGCGGCTGACGATGGATGCCATGTTGCGCGGCTGCCAGGCGGTCACCGGCGGCAATGCGACCTACACCCACGTCACGCAGGAGTTCCTGGAAGAACAGAAGGTCGAGGAGCTGCCGATCTGGGTGCCGTCGAAGAACAGCGCGTATGCGGGCTATGGCCAGGTCAGCAATGCCCGCGCGATCGCGGCCGGGCTTACCTACCGTCCGCTTGCCACGACGGTGACCGAGCTCATGGCCTGGTTCCGCAGCCTGCCCGCCGAGCGTCAGGCAACGCTGAAGGCAGGTATCACGCGCGAGCGCGAGGCTGAACTGCTCAAGGCATGGCACGCGCGCAAGAGCGCATAGGAGAAAGAGGGTTGCAGGACGGGTCGGCGGTTGGCTGCAAGGTCAACCGGTCTGCCGTCCAGCGAGCAGAATCATTGCCCAAAGGACTAAGACGGCAAGGAAGTTCACCGTGAAAACCAGGCCTCTAAGCCGGACATTGGTCGTCAGAATTTGGACGAAGCTGTGCAATAGACGCCCGCCAACGAAGATCCACGCGAATAGAAGCGCGAAGCGACTCATCTCCTGGTGCTGAAGCAGTATCAAACACGCTGCATAGAACAATACAGGCCATTCGAATTGATTCGAGAGATTGGCGCTGATGCGAGGTTCAAGTTTTGCCCACGGATTGGTGCCATCGGGAAGGCGGCCAATGCCCCAAACGGACGGAGCGCGCACGACGGTAAGTAGCACGTAAAGAAACGCAGTCAGTGCGACGTGTGCCGCCATTGGGAAGATCAGAAGTTGCGACATAATTTGATTCTGACCTTCCATTTTATCTGCCTAAAACGACGGGCATTCAGCGGCCTAACGCCTGTATTTAGCCGACCCGCGAAGCGAGTTCGGCTTGAATGAATTGTTAGGCCTACGCCCCACTACGGAAGGGTGAACTTACGCGTGGCGCGTAACGGCCAGGTAGATGTGAAACGTGCACCACCGACCAATCGAAACGCGGCTGAAACACTATGCAGGACGCCTAATCTCTCTAGAACGTCCTTGGCGCGCCGAAAACAGTGCCGCGGATCGGCCGTAAACACAAACAGGTTGATCTCTTTGGGGCTGACGTCGTAGCCGTCCAATGTCGCAGCGACACCTAGCGCCTCTTTCAGTTCGCCCTCGATCGTCGCGAGAAAGGCTTCGTCTTCCAGCGACTTCCTCCAGAACCTGATCACGAGTTGATAGTCCATCAAGTAGGTCTAACGCCTGAATTAAGCCGAACCGCGAAGCGGTTTCAGCTTGAATGAATTGTTAGCCGTACTACCCATGCCGAAGAGCAGTAGTGAGGGCAACAGTGGCAATTGTGCGTACCGTTAGAGACACTGCACACCCCTTGCAGAAGCTCGGCCAACGGCGCTCCGTCACAAAATCGACCAGGCCGGTTAGAAGATAGAGAACGATTGACAGCCACGCAGCCCCTACGGCAAGCGCAGGAACCAGAAAGGCAAGAATGGCGCAGGCCACCAAGGACCAGCAGGCGGAAAGTACCAAGTACTTGTAGACGTCGCCTGCCAGTGGGTTTCGATTCTTGTAGAAGCAGAATTCCTGGAAATCCTCGTTTGCTGCAAAGGCAAACAAGGCGTAACCAGCGACCCCGTGCAGGACCGCAATGCCTTTAAAGATGAGATCGGAACTCTCCATGTACGGCTAACTACTATTCGGCCCCTTGATCGAGGCGTTGCTGGGAGTATGCATGGCCCCATCGCAGGTTCCAACCGAGGGGAATCGGCAGAATCTGCGTCCGTTCAATGCTTTGGCCAACCACGGCCGTCGCGATGGTGCGTCGACTGCCGGCGTTATCAGGCGCCGCAGAGGGCGTAAGAGTTGCGCCAACATTGACGAGGGTCTAGGGGACCCTCCCTTAGCGACCTGGCGCTGCGCGCCGGTCCGAGAAACCCCGGAGAAATCCGGTCAGAGTGCACTTTCCAATATCGTGAACTTCTTGGCGTTCCGACCTTCGCCTTGTCTCCGGTCCGGCCTAGTTGCGCTTCGATGGCTGAGGCGAATACGGCCAGCAACGAACAGGCCGCCCCAAAAAACGGGCGACTGTTGAACCACAAGATTCCTTGGGTCCCGGAAGCGAACGGATCAACCTGAGCCACCGCCCGACGCCTGGCTGGTAGGCTGGCCTCATGTACAGGATCTTCGCCAGCGTCCTCTTGCTCGGCTGCGTTCTTCCTGCAAGCGCCGAGACGTTCAAGCTGCTCGGCCCCAGCCAGTCCCTGGAAGCCGTCGTTCGCGCAGGCGACGAGCTCACGCTCGAGGTGCGTTACCGCGAGCGGATGCTCGTGCGCACCACACCGATCGGCCTCGACATCGAAGGGCACGTGCGCGCCGATGCGCTGCCCGCGGTCACCGACAGTGTGCGCAGGAGCGTCGACGAGGTGATCCGGCCGACGGTGCCGGAGAAGCGTGCCGTGATCCCCGATCGCTACAACGAGCTGCGGTTGTCTTTCGGTCCATCGCTGGCCGCGACGTTCCGCGTTTACGACGACGGCGTCGCGTACAGGTTCGAGACCAGCTTCGCCGATGAAATCACGATCCGCACCGAACGTGCCGGCTTGCGTTTCGCCGACGCCGATGCGGTCTACATTGCCCTGGCGACCTGTCGCAAGGAGGTCGACTGCTTCCACAGCAGCTTCGAGGAGAATTACGTGAAGCTCGCCGTGCGCGAAGTGCCGGCAGGACGCCTGGCTTTCCTGCCGGTGCTGGCCGAGACCAAGGGCGCCCACGTCGCTTTCACAGAATCGGATCTCTGGGATTACCCGGGGCTCTGGCTGCGCGGCACGCCAGGCCAGGCGACGCTCGAGGCGGATTTCGCCCGGTACCCGCTCGAGGAGCAGGTCTTCGGCACCGAGTTCAAGCAGCGCATGGTGACCAAGCGCGCCGACTACTTCGCGCGCACGGCAGGGACCAGGACCTTTCCGTGGCGCGTGCTGATGGTCGCGCCGAATGCGGTGGCGCTGCTAGAGAACGATCTCGTCTATCGCCTTGCGCGGCCGCTTGCGCTCGATGACGTCTCCTGGATCCGGCCCGGCAAGTCGACGGAGGAGTGGATCACGAGCCGCCTGCTCTACAACGTCGACTTCGTCTCGGGCCTCAACACCGATACCTACCGCCACTACATCGATTTCGCAGCGGAGTATGGGCTCGAGTACATGATGTTCGACGCCGGCTGGTCGGACAACGACGACAACACCAAGCTCAATCCGGCTATCGACGTGCCCGGACTGATCGCATACGCGCGTACGAAGAACGTCGGTGTGTTGCTGTGGAACGAAGCGCTCGCGCTGGAGCGGAACCTGGAGGAGGCGCTCGATCGTTACGCCTCTTGGGGCGCGCGGGGCATCATGATGGACTTCATGGATCGCGACGACCAGAAAATGGTGCGTCTCTACGAGCATGTGGCGCGCGAGGCGGCCAAACGCCACCTGATAGTCAACCTGCACGGCGCATTCAAGCCTACCGGCATGCAGCGGGCCTATCCCAATATGCTCACGCGCGAAGGCGTGCTCGGCCATGAGTTCAACATGTGGAGCGAGCGCGTCACGCCGGACCACGCGCTGACGGTGCCGTTCGTGCGCATGCTCGCCGGACCGATGGACTGGGAAGGCGGCTCGATGGTCAACGGCACGCAGAAGTCGTTCCGCGTCGTGTCAGAGCAGCCGATGAGCCAGGGCACGCGCACGCAGCAGCTGGCGCAGTACGTCGTCTACGAAAGTCCGCTGCAATACCTGGCCGGCACGCCGTCCGACTACCGCACGGCGCCGGAGTTCACGCGCATGCTGGCCGGGATTCCCACGACGTGGGACGAGACGCGCGCGATCGACGGTGCCGTCGGCGATTACGTCGTGCTGGTGCGCCGCTCCGGCGACACCTGGTATCTGGCGGCGATGACCGACTGGACGCCGCGCACGCTCGAGGTGCCGTTGTCGTTCCTGCCTGCCGGCAACTACGCGGCGACGATCGTCGCCGATGGCTTGAATGCCGATCGCTATGCGGCCGACTACCGCATCGAGAAGCGGCAGATCAGGTCGGACACGACGCTCACGCTGAAGCTGGCACCGGGTGGCGGGTACGTGGCGCGGTTGGACAGGGCCAGATAGTCGCGCGGGCAGAGCGGTCAGGGGCCTTTGTGCTCTGCTATTTCGCCGTCGCGCGCTGCATTCCGAACGGCTCTTCCGTCGCAACGAACTCGATCGGCACCGAGTCGATCAAGGCCCGCAACCACTGCGCGCAGTAGCGCATGCCTTCCTGCTCGGAGGCGACGTGGCCCAGTACGATCAGCGCCTTGTCGGCACCTGCGGCGATCTGGTCGGCGACGTAGGGCACGAGTTCCCATTCGCGGGTCTCGCCGACGATCAGCAGGTCGATGTCGGGACGTGTGGCCAGGGCGCGCAGGTCGGACAATGCCGCATAGCCCCACGCCGCTGCCACCCGGCTCACCGGCAGCGACGGGTTGCCCATGATGCGGATCGAACGTGCACCGAGCCGCCGTGCCAGCATGTCGGCGATCCGTTCGAGCGGCATGCGGGGCAACACGAACTCGCCACGCCGGGATGGATCGGCATTCTTTTCCCAGCCGAGGGCACGCGTCATGCCGACGGCGACGCCATCGGGCGCCATCGCGTGCCAGTGATCGTGGAAACGGAACACGACCATGTCGTTGTCCGCGATGAAATCGCGCTTGTGCCGATAGGTGGGGTCGTCGGCCCATTCCTGCACCGTATCAAAGTGCGAGTAGAACGTCGGCTCATGCGTGATGACCATGTTCAATCCGTTCGACGCTGCGCGCTGCAGCACCTTTTGCGTAGCCATCATCGCCGTGGCGATGCCGGTGACGCGGGTGTCCGGCGCACCGGCGACGATCTTGTCCACGGTGTCTGCCCGCCACGGGATGCCGACACCCCGCTTGATACGTTCCACAACCAGATCGGCCGTCATCGACCTGGCTGCGCCCGCGGCCAAGGCCCGAAGGGGCGCAGAGCACGCAAGCATCGCGGCAGTGATGAGCAGGGCTCTTCGTGACTGCTGCATACGTCGAAGTCCGCGTGAAGGGAAACAGGTGTCCGGGGGACTCTAGCTCGAATCGGTGCCGGGCTGTGGAAGACATTGACAGAACCAGAGTGGTCAATATTCACACCCCGGAACCTCCAGTCACATGGTGCAGTAACATTCGCCCACCAGCTTTCCAACCTGCGGAGCGCAGCATGAGCAGCAACCTCTCTTTCCTCCACCGGAAGACATTGGCCGCCGTCATCGTGGCATTCGCCACGATGGCTTGCGCAGATCGTGCCTCGGCGGCCGACGAGGATCTCGCGGCGATCCGCGGCGAGGTCGTCAAACGCCACGATGCCTCGGTCAAGCGCCTGCAGGAATGGATCGCGCTGCCGTCGATCGCTGCGGAGGATCGCGGTTTTCCCGCGGGCGCCGAACACATGGCCAAGCTCGCGCGGGAGGCGGGGTTCCAGAAGGTCGAGATCATCAAGACCGACGGCAAGCCGGGCGTGTTCGCCACGCTCGATGCCGGCGCGGCGAAGACGGTCGGGCTCTACTTCATGTACGACGTCAAACAGTTCGATCCGGCCGAGTGGAGTTCGCCGCCGCTGGAGGCGAAGCTGGTGGACAAGCCGGGCGCCGGCAAAGTGATGATGGGTCGCGGCGCCGTGAACCAGAAGGGACCGCAGGCCGCGTTCCTAGCGGCGCTGGAGGCGATCCGCGCTGCCAACCGCAAGGTGCCCGTGAACCTCGTGCTCGTTGCCGAGGGCGAGGAGGAGATCGGCTCGCCGCATATCGCGCAACTGGTGCGTCGACCCGAGGTGGCAGCCGCGCTCGGCAAGTCGATCGGCGTGTTCATGCCCGCCGCATCGCAGGATCTCGATGGCATCGTGACGGTGAGCCTTGGCGCGAAAGGCGTGATCGAACTCGAACTCGTGGCGAGCGGCGAGAAATGGGGACGTGGTCCGGCCAAGGACATCCACTCCTCGTTGAAGGCCATGGTCGACAGCCCGTCGTGGCACCTGGTGAAGGCGCTCGATACGCTGGTTTCGGCCGACGGCAACACGATCACGATCGACGGCTATCCGAAGCCGCCGCCGATCAGCGCGGACGAAAAGGCGATGGTCGCCGACGCCGCCAAGCGTCGCAACGAAGCGAAATCGAAGCAGATGCTCGGCGTGCAGCACTGGATCGACGACCTGCCGTGGGTGCAGGCCAACGAACGGCTTGTCTCGCAGCCGACGGTGAACATCGAAGGCCTCGTCGGCGGTTACACCGGCCCCGGTGGCAAGACAATCCTGCCGCACCGCGCCGTGGCGAAGATCGACATGCGCCTCGTGCCCGGCATGAAGAAGGACGATGCCGTCGCCGCGCTCAAGGCGCATCTCGCCAAGCACGGCTTTGGCGACATCGAGGTGAACGTCACCGGAGGCTACGATTCGACGAGCACGTCGGCGGATGCGCCGCTGATCCAGGCGCAGGTCGCGGTCCTGAAGCGCGCCGGCATTGATCCCGTGCTGTGGCCGCGCAACGCCGGCTCGTATCCCGGCTTCGTCTTCACAGACGAGCCGCTCAAGCTCGCCTCCGGCCATTTCGGCCTCGGCCACGGCAGTGGCGCGCATGCACCGGACGAGTACTACGTGATCGAACCGTCGAACCCCAAGGTGCAGGGCTTCGACGGGGCGGTGATGTCGTACGTGGAGTATCTGTACGAATTGGCGAAGTAGCCGTTCTGCATAAAGCCAGGAACCGGGCCAGGGACTAGATCCGACAAGGATCGTTTGCTGGCCCGTTTTTTCTTGCGAGGGTTTCTTAACATGGCGCGCAAAACCTTTTCACCTGCTCTTAATTGCTGAAGGCGAATCCTGCGCCTGACCCAGTGCGGGTTGAGGCAACTCAAGCTGTCACGTCGTACCTCGCCGCACCCGAGAGGATGTCCGGGAACGGGAGTCCGGTTTCGCCCTGACTCTGTGTCGCTTTGTGCCGGCCATGATGGACGTTGGTCTGGTTTTCTTCGAAAGCGCGGCCGGGCCGCAAGTGGCTCGGCAGGCGATGGCAACAGCGTTCGCGGCGGTTTCTACGCGCGGTCCTCAAGCGCGAGCGAGGTCTGGATATGGTCACGCTGATCATCAACGGCCAATCACGAAGCGTCAACGTACCGGCCGATATGCCCTTGCTCTGGGTCCTGCGCGATGTGCTCGGGCTTACCGGTACGAAATTCGGATGCGGCATGGCCCTGTGCGGTGCCTGCACCGTTCACCTGGATGGCGCCCCGGTCCGTTCG
>Ga0193708_1000186_pt1 | contig 13458 bp, 12 predicted proteins | sample H3c1metaG_FD_160570 | JGI IMG/M metagenome (GOLD analysis project Ga0193708, IMG submission 160570) | Soil microbial communities from a riparian zone of the East river system, Colorado, United States - H3c1 | ecosystem: Environmental > Terrestrial > Soil > Riparian zone | place: USA: East River...
TCACCAGCAAACGCGCGAGCAGGTCGAACGCCTGCTGCGCGCCCGAGGTCACGATCACGTCGTCGCGCGTGCAGGCGACGGCGCGCGCGAACGCGACGTGCTGGGCGATGGCATCGCGCAATTCGGGGATGCCTTCCGACGGTGGATAGCCGAAGTTCGACTTCGACCATGTGCGCAGCGACTGCGCGTACAGGCGGCGCCAGGTGTCGTGCGGGAAGTGGCGGTGCTCCGGGACGCCGACGCGGAAACTGCTGGCGGGCAGGTCGGGCGGCGCGGTCGGCCCGAAGAACGGCGTGCGCCAGGCGCAATTGAGGCGGGGATCCTCGAAGCCTAGCGCGAGCGGCTGCGGTTTGACGGGGCGCCGTGAGGCGATGTCGGCGACGACGGCCTTCGCGCCTTTGCGCGGGATTGCGTAGCCCTCGGCGATCAGTAGGTCATAGGCGGTGGCCACCGTATTGCGTGCGATGCCGAGCGCGGTCGCGACTTGCCGCGTCGCCGGCAGCGGCGCCTCCGCTGGCAGGCGGCCGTCGAGGATCGCCGAGCGCAGTTGCCGGTGCAGCTCGCGGGTGAGGGTGCCTTCGCCGCGGTCGGGCAGGGCGAGGGCGAAGGGGAAGACTGGCTCCATGAAATCTCCATGAACTGGATCAAACACGGGGCCAGATTACGCTTAAGGTTCGAGTCAAGCGGCGCTTTTCTCCCTCTCCCGCTTGCGGGAGAGGGCCGGGGTGAGGGTGAGTCGGAGTGTTACTCCCTACCCCTGCGACGACCTCCAAGGCCACGCACCCTCCCGCCCGTCCAAGGACGGGGCTCCTTCTCCCGCAAGCGGGAGAAGGCAGACAGCCCAACCAGCCATCGAGGAGATCGCCATGCCCCTGTCCATTTGCGAGACCTGCGGTACCCAATACGCCGAGTCGCCAACGCCGCCGGCGCATTGCCCGGTGTGCGAGGACGAGCGCCAGTACGTCGGATGGCAGGGACAGACCTGGACGACGCACGAAGGCCTCGCCGCGAAATACACATCGCGCCTCGAAGACGATGCCGGCCTGCTCGGCATCGGCATGTCGCCGGATTTCGCGATCAACCAGCGCGCGCTGTACCTGCCGACCGACGCCGGCAACATCCTGTGGGAATGCGTCAGCCTGGTCACCGATGAAGCGGTCGCGGCGCTGAAGGCGCGCGGCGGCGTCGACCTGATCGCGATCTCGCATCCGCACTTCTACACGTCGATGGTGGAATGGAGCGAGGCCTTGGGCGGCGTTCCGATCCTGCTGCACGAAGCGGACAAGGACTGGGTGCGCAGGCCGTCGTCGAAGATCGAGTTCTGGAGCGGCGACGAGCACAGGCTCTCCGATGCGGTCACGTTGCTGCGTGCCGGCGGCCATTTCCCCGGCAGCGCGGCGATCCACTGGAAAGACGGGCCGCGCGACGGCGGCGCACTGTTTCCGGGCGATGCCTTGCAGGTCGTGTCCGATCGCCGCCACGTCACCTTCATGTACAGCTATCCGAACTACATCCCGATGAAGCGAGACGAGGTGCAGCGCATGCGTGCACTCATCGCGCGCTATGCATTCGAGGATGTGTACGGTTACACCTGGGGACGCAACATCCTCGGCGGTGGCCGCGTGGCGGTCGAGGCCTCGTTCGATCGCTATCTGCAGGCAATCGCCGCCTGATGATGCTTGCCGGCGCACTCGGACGGTCGATCAGTGCCGCGCTCACGCATTCAAACCGCGCAGCGCGGTGCGGAACGGTTTCGGAAGATTGGCCTGCGCCAGCACGCGCTTGATGAAGGTCGGATCGTCGGCCACGCCGAGCGGGTCGAGCTTGATCGGCCCGAGCAGTTGCGACAGCGGCACGGCCAAGGCGGTGGCCACCATCGCGGACACTTTGACCGGCGCATCGGGCTGCTCGTCGAAGCGCGGACGGATGGAAATGCCCGGCGGTTCATCGTGATCGAGTTCGAGGAACCAGCGCGGCGCCGCGCCTGCACGCGCGAGTGCGTTCCTGTTCGGATGCTCCAGCGCCTTCGCCAGTTTCTTCAGCGTCTTCAGCCCTTTCTTCAGTCGCGTGGCGGCCTGGCGCAGGCTCAGCCTGGTGGTGAGCGGATCCATGTCGGCGCCGCGCAGGTCGAGTCGGCGGCGCTGGCGGCCGATGGTCCAGTCCTCGAGGTGGGCGCCCTTGGCCGGCAACAGCTTCGGCAGTCCGCAGCGGCGCACGCCGTCGACCACGACCAGCGAGATGTCCGTTTCCCTGGCGCGGATCAGCTGCAGATAGGCATTGCCCGCGGTGCCGCGCACCACCACCAGGTCGGCGCGCTTGCCGGCTTCGAGCGAGCCGACGCCTTGCTCCCACTTCAGGATGCGCGCGGCGTTGCGCGTGGCCATCGCCACGATGTCTTTCGCCGAGAACGGATTGCCGGCGTGCTTGCTCCAGGCAAAGGCCGCCTTGAGTTCGCCGAGCAGGTTCTTGCTGCCGCTGGGCGACCAGTCCGAGCCGAGCCCGATCAGCACCTTTTCCGCCTTGGCCGCGCCGATGTCGGCGGTCTGTCCATACAGCAGCAAGTTGCTCAGCGGCGACCAGACCATCGCGCCGCGATGCTTCGCCAGCAGCTTGAAGTCGACGCGCTTGAGGCCGACGCAGTGGATGCCGGCCAATGCAGCCGTAATCGCCACCTTGCCGTGGCCGAGCTTGAGCGAGTCGAAATGATCGCGCGCGCGCTGGTCGCTGCCCTCGCTGAGGTGCAGCAGCAGGCAGCTGCTGCGCTTGAGCTGGGCGAGGAACTTCTTCGCATCCTTGGCGACGACGTCGCCGATCTTCGCATCGGCTGCCGGCAGGTCCGGCCCGTCGGAAATTTCCACGTTGCGCAACAGGCCGCGGTAGTAGCGACGGATGCCGGCGTTGCTGAACAGCGCGATGCCCTGCGTAGTGGTGACGCCGCCGAGCAGGCACTTGCATTCGGCATAACGCGCGATGGCTTCGGGATAGCCCTTGGTCTGTCCGAGCACGTTCATCGGTCCGCTGATGAGACGGCGATAATCCGGATGGCGCGCCCAGGTGTCGCGATTGGTGTAGCGCTGCGGCACCTTCCACAACGGCAGCGCGTTGTAGCTCAGGTGGTTGTGCAGGTCGATCAGGCCCGGATACAGCGTGCCTTTCGTATCGAGCACCGCGACGTCAGCGAACGCATCCGGTGCCGGCGCGCGTGCGGCGGCGATGGCGACGATGCGGTTGTCGGCGACGTAGACGATGCCGTCCTTCAACACGGTGTCGTGCGCGTCCATCGTGACGACGCGACCGCGCAGCGCGAGCAGGGTTGGGCTGGCCATCGTGTCAGGCCTTGGGAGCGACCCACACCAGCGTGTGGCGATCGTCCGGCTGCGGACGCGACACGCTGCTGCGCCGTGGCGGAGACAGCGCGCGGCCCGAGGCATCGTTGCCGAGGAAGGCGGGCACGCCGAAGGGGAGGTCGCGCGCAGGAATCGCCGCGTGATCGCTTTCGCGGAAGGTCTGTCCGTAGTTCGGCAGTGTCGCGTCGCCGTCGTCGTCGGCCGTGACGATGCCGCGCAGCTGCACGATGGCGGCTCGCCAGCGCGTAAGCAGCACGGCTTCGTCGTGGCTGCTCGGATGCGGCACTTCGATCACCGGCGTGGCGCCCTTGCCGGGCCACAGGTCGATGGCGCGTTGCGCCTGCGCGCCGAAGGCGACGATCGCCTGCAGCGCGGGCCGGTGCACGCGGTCGAACAGGCGATTGCGCCACGCCAGTTGCGCGAGTTGCGTCAGGACGTTGTCGCCCTGGCTGGCCTGTCCCGGAATCAGCGCATAGGAAAACGCATTGAGGCAGAGATAGCCGCGCGTGAGGCCGAGCTTGGCGAGGAATCCCTGCACGCGTTGCCCGGCATCGCCGACCAGCGTGCGGCCGGCGATGCGTTCGGTCGCGCCGGGATCCGATGCGATGCACAGCACCTTGGCGCTGCCGTCGAGGCGGCCGCGGTAGAAGATCGGTCCCCAGTCGTACCAGAAGTGCTGCTTGAGAGTGCCGTAGTCCGGGCAGGCTGCGAACAATTTGGCGAAGGGCTGCGTCGGGCCCTTGTCGAATTCGATCATCGATGTTCCCTGGAACAGGTCCGGTAGCGGGGGAGTCCGGATGCACTCGCGCCTGCACCGCGCGCACGCACGAGCAGATGCATATCGTTGTCAACGACAGGCGCGCGCTGAAGCGGACAACGCGGTGTCCCTCACCACCTCGGCCTGATCCCGCCGGAGGCGGGCTGTGCTGTGCTCAAACCGCCTGGAAATCCGGCGCGACGACACGCCCCTCGCGCGCCGACACGATGGCCGCTTCGAGCACCGCCATCACCGCGATCGCCTGCGCAGGCGGTACAGGATTCTCGCCGCGCCCGAGCAGCGCATCGCGTATCGCGGAGTAATAGCGCGACTGGTCGCCGCGCGGCACGGCCACGCGACGCGCGACGCCTGCATCGTCGTACACGAAGAGATCGTCGTCATCGACACCCCACTGTGCATCGCCGGGACGCAGCCCCGCGATCAGCTGCGCCTCCTGTGGATCGGCTTGTCGCTTGAGCACGCTGCCGTGCGTGCCGTGCACGTGAAAACGGTGGCTGCCGCCGGCGGCCAGCATGCCGGCATGCAGGATCGCGCGTCGCCGACCGAAGCCGAGCACGACATGCGCCCAGTCGTCCGCTTGCGCGCCTTCGCGCTGCACCGCGACGCTGGCCTGGACCGTGTCGGGCCATCCAAGCAGCTGCAATGCCTGGTCGACCAGGTGTGGACCCAGATCCCACAGCACGCCGCTTCCGGGCCCGGCCTGTTCCCGCCAACGCTGCCGCGGCTGCGGCCGGAAGCGATCGATGCGCGATTCGAGGTGCATGGCTTCGCCGATCAGCCCGTCGTCGATCGCCTGCTTGATCGCAAGGTAGTCGGTGTCCCAGCGGCGGTTCTGGAACACCGAGAGCAGACGATTTTGCTGCTGCGCCAAAGCGCCGAGTTCGCGGGCTTCGGCCAGCGACAGGGTGAAAGGCTTGTCGACCACGACATTGCGACGCGCGACGAGCGCGGCGTGGGCAAGCGATGCATGGCTGTCGTTGGGTGAGGCGATGACGATCAGATCCGCGCGCGGGTCGGTCGCCGCGCGTACGGGATCGTCGATGACCTCCACGTCCGGCAGGTCCGCATGCACTTTGTCGGCATCGCGTGAAGCGACGAAGTCCAGCGATAAACCCGGCACGACCCGGATCAGCGGCGCATGGAAGGTGCGGCCGGCGAAACCGTAGCCGATCAGTGACACGCGCAGGGGGGCTTCGCGTTCGCTCATGCACGCTTACCTTAACGCAGGACCATGCGAAGGTCGCGTCGATTCAATCCGCAACGACCATGCGTAGCGCATGCAGCCGCTCGTAATGCGGGCGGCAAGTCTCGGCAACCGCAGCCGCCTCTGCCGGAAGCGCGATCTCGTGCGCGACAGGCGCTTCGAAGCCGGTCGATTCCCAGACATGTGCATACCAGTGCGGTGCCCAGATGCCGTCGCTGGCGCGCGGGCCCTTGGGCCAGTGCAGCATGCGATCGCTGAAGGCGATGCCGAGCCAGTCGCACAGCGCGCGCAGGTGGGCTTCGGGCGCGCGCAGGAAATCGCCGGCGTCGATGACCGGCGGCGCGGCGCCGGCAGCGCTGAGTTCGTCGTACAGCGCGACCTGCTGCGGCAGGCCGATGTCTTCGGCGGTGACGGTGGCGCGCGACTTGATGTAAGACGCCACCACCTCGCGCGGATCGCGGATCAGCAGCACGTTGCGCAGCCGTGCGATCCAGCCGTGGTCGATGTGCGGCAGCAGGTGGTGAGTCATGTGCTTCTGGTACCAGACCGGCGCATGGCCGGGCGCGGGGCCGAGCAGGGCGTCGACCACGCTGCGCCAGTCGGCGTCGCCGGCAGCGATGACTTCTTCGCGCACCGGATGGTCGAGCCCGGTGTGCGCGAGATAGTGCGCGTACAGCGGTTCGTCGCTGATCGCGCAGTCGTCGCGGTTCTCCCAGGCGCGCATCATCGCGGTGGAGATGTTGCGCGGTCCCGACCACATGGCGACGCGCAGCGTCATCGCTTCAACCTGGACGCTTGCGGCCGGCGACGTCGCGCGCGACCAACTGCTGGTACAACGCCTGCAGCCTTTCGACCATCGGTCCGCGCGCGACATTTCCACCATCGCCGATCCGGCGCCCATCGATGGTATGCACCGGCACCACGCCGGCGAACGTGCCGGTGACGAAGGCCTCGTCGGCGCCATAGACGTCGGTGAGGCTGAAGGACTTCTCGAATACCGGGATGCCGTTGTCGCGGCACAGCGCGATGACATTGCCGCGGGTGATGCCGCCGAGGCAGTACTTGCCGGTCGAAGTCCACACCTCGCCCTTGCGCACGATGAAGAAGTGCGTGGAATTGCAGGTGGCGACGAAGCCGTGCGGATCGAGCATCAGCGCTTCGTCGGCGCCGGCGGTGTAGGCCTGGATGCAGGCGGTGATGCAGTTGAGCTTGCTGTGCGAATTGAGTTTGGGATCCTGCACGTCGGGGTAGCCGCGTCGCACGTGCACGGTGAACAACGACAGGCCGCGTTCGGCGGTCTCGACCGATGCGGCCTTGTATTCGGGGATGATCACGATGGTGGCCGGGCCCACGGTCACGCGCGGGTCCTGGTACGGCGTGCGCTTGACGCCGCGCGTGACCATCAGCCGCATGTGCACGCCGTCGCCGTGCATGCCGTTGGCGTCGAGCGTGTCGTGGATCGCGCGCGTGAGCTGCGCGCGGTCGAGGCCGATGTCGAGCAGCAGCGCTTTTGCGCCTTCGTACAGCCTGTCGAGATGCGCCTCGAGGAAGGCCGGTTGGCCGCCGACGATGCGGAAGCCCTCCCACACGCCGTCGCCGAGCACGAAGCCACTGTCGAACACCGACACCACCGCCTCGTTGCGGTGCTTGAGCACGCCGTTGACCGAGATCAGGATGTCGGCATTGCGTGGGTCGTCGGCGGAATGCTGGGTGCCCTGGGTCATGCGTCGCCTCCTGTGGCGCACGATGGTAGCCGGAAAGCGGTGTGTACCGAATCGACCGGGCATGCCACGTCTGCTTAACGTGGGTTCCTGCACAGTCGGCGCCTGTCGCGATCCGCCATCCTCCAGGCGCTGGCCGCGTGTGCGGAGCCACCCGAGTTGAACCATCGTCATCCCGATCCGGACGCGCCCATATCAACCGACGGACGCTGCTTCGTCTACATCCTGCCATGCACGTGGGAAGACCATTGCAAGATCGGCTTCTCGCGCGATCCCTTGTCGCGGATGCAGACCTTGCACCGCCGCTGGTTCGAGTTCTTCGACCTCGACCGCGCGCTGCTGGTGGAAACCGAGACGATTCGCGATGCGCGCGACCTCGAGCTGGAACTGCGCCGGCCGCTGGCCGAACACAACGCGCCCGCGCCACTGACCGTGCGTCGCGAGGCTGGTGGACATACCGAATGGTTTCGCGGCGCATCGGAGTCTTTGCAGCGAGCGATATCCACCTTGCGCGATCGCGGCCACGTCATCCATGCGCCGCTGCGCGCCTGGCTGCGCCCGGCGCTGGCTGCGCGCAGCGACCAGTTGTACGCATGGACGATCGCGCAATTGTCCATCGACGAACTCGATGGCCTGGCAGGCCCGACGCCGACGCAGCAGTTGGTGCGCGACACGCTTGACGCCTACGTCGCGCTCGGCATCGAACTGGAACCGCTATTGCCGCCGGAAGTACAGCGCTGGTATCGGGCGAGGTAGCACGCGGGCTGATGCCGCGTCGCCCGGTTCACCGCGGGGCGAAACAGGATCACGACGACAGTGCTAGCGCGCCTTGCTGAGGATGGTGAGTCTGGTACCGCCACCGGCGAGCGCTGCGCGGGAAACAACCGAACTGCTCGCCGCGCTGCCGAGACTAGACATGTAGGCCAGCACCCAGTCTTCGGCCGCACCGGGTGCGGAAAACTTCGCGGTGGTCTCGCACAGCGTGCTTCTGCATTGCATCGTCAGGTCGTCGGCCGTGACGCCGGCCGCTGCCATGCCGGCACCAGCGAGGATCTTGCGCAGTTCGTCTTCCTTTGCTGCCGCCCACGCGCTGTCGCGCTGTTCGGCTGCATAGGCCTGGCCGACGGCCTGGCGCAGGTGGGCGTTGCTGCGCGAATGGCTGGCCTGTGCCTTGGCGCGCGCGGCGACGATGCCTTCCACGGCCTGGCGCGCGGTCGGTGCCATCGGCGCGCCGGCGGCGGGCAACTGGGAGTAAGTGGCGGCGGGCTGCGCGTCGGCGATCTCGATGGCAGCGGGTTCGACAACGGCAACGGGCGCGGATGGTTCGGCGCCACGGTGTTTGTATAGCAGCGCGCCCACGACGATGGCGATGACGATCGCCACGGCGATGGCAGGGACGGGCACGCGGCGGGAATGCGGGCGGCGGGAATGGGGGGTGGATCGGTTCAAGGGGAGGTGTCCGGATTGAAGAAAAAAGACGCCGGCGTTGGGCCGGCGTCTGCTTGCATGGATCAGGCGGACGCGTCGTCCGTGTAGTAACCGACGTAGGTGTCGTTGATCGACACGCCCGGCGGCAGCTGGCAGCTCATCGCCACGTTCTGGTAGTACAGCGGATCGGCCGCGGTCGGACGACCGAAGAACATGTAGCCGGTGGTCGCGGTACCCGGGACGCCGTTGGCGAGCACGGTCACGCTCTGGCTCTCGTAGACGTTGTCGGGTTCGCCGGCCAGGCCCTGGATGCCGGTGCAGGTCACCGTGGTGTCGGCGGCGGTGCTGTTGGTGAAGAACGCGCCGAAGTACTCGACGATGGCGGTGCCGTCGCTGCCGTCGTTGCTGGTCGTGAACGAGCAGGAGACGAATACGGGCTGGGCGCTCTCGTTGGCGATGCCGAGCGGGCGATTGCGCAGCTTGTCAACGTTCTTCTGCGCACCCTGGCACACCGCGGTGGCCGTGTTGGTGTTCTGGACGAGTTCGGTTGCGGCGTAGGCAGGTGCGGCGGAGGCGGCGGCAACGGCAAAAGCCGCGAAAAGGATCGAATACTTCAAGTTGAAACTCCCTGTTGGCGCCATCTTCATGATGGCGTCCGTGGGATGGAGCAAGTTGCGTGCCAAATTTTGGCGCGGGCTGCCCGCTGCATTTCCGTGCGTAGACATCACGTTGATCGTCGCTACGGCCGATCATTCGTGGTGACTCTACGATTTCAAAAAATGTCAAGCCTCGCGATCGCCTTTTGATGCGATGACGCATTGACTCTGCAAGTGACGCAATGCGACCTCGCAGGACGCGCGTCTGTCGTGGCCGAGTGGCGCCGATCCTGCGCTACGAATCGGCTCCATGACTTCCGGCGCTATGGCGCATCATCGCGGTGCGTCAACATGCAAGGTGGTATTCGGCCCGTCGGCCGCGGCTTCGAGAGGATCTCATGCGTCGTACCCTGGTTTCCGCGATTGCGCTGGCGCTCGCCGGTGTTTCCATGACAGCCGCAGCACAGACTTCGACGGCAGCGCCCGAAGTGAGGGCCACCACGCAGCTGCCGCGCAACGTGCGCCCCACGCATTACGACGTGGCCGTGGTGCCGCACGCGAAATCGCTGACCTTCGACGGCAAGGTGACGATCACGCTGGAGGTGCTGCAACCGACGGCAAGCATCGTCCTGCAAGCCTTGGACATGACGTTCAGTTCGGTGCGGCTGACGCCAGTCACCGGCAATTCCAACTATCCCGCGCCGCAGGTCAAGGTCGATGCAGAGGCGCAGACGGCCACGTTCGTCTTTCCGCAGCCGCTGCCCGTGGGCCGGTACAAGCTCGCGATGGACTACACCGGCAAGATCGGCACGCAGGCGAACGGCCTGTTCGCGATCGATTACGACACCAAGGCCGGCAAGCAGCGCGCGCTGTACACGCAATTCGAGAATTCCGATGCGCGCAAGTTTATTCCGTCGTGGGACGAGCCCAACTACAAGGCCACGTTCCACCTGACGGCCACCGTGCCCTCGTCGCAGATGGCAGTGAGCAACATGCCGGTGGCGGAGAAGACCGACCTCGGCAACGGCACCACGCGGGTGCGTTTCGCGCCGTCGCCGAAGATGTCGACCTACCTGCTGTTCTTCGGGCTGGGCGACTTCGATCGTGCAACCGTGACCGTGGATGGCACCGAGGTCGGCGTCGTCACGCAGAAGGGCCTGGCGTCGCAGGCCGATTTCGCGTTGCAGTCGTCGAAGGCCGTGCTGCACGAATACAACGATTACTTCGGCGTGGACTATCCGCTGCCCAAGCTCGACAACATCGCTTCGCCAGGTCGCAGCCAGTTCTTCGGCGCAATGGAGAACTGGGGCGCGATCTATACCTTCGAGTTCGTGCTGCTGCTGGATCCGACGATCTCGACGCAATCGGACAAGCAGTCGGTGTTCTCGGTCGCCGCGCACGAGATCGCGCACCAGTGGTTCGGCGACCTGGTGACGATGAGCTGGTGGGACGACCTGTGGCTCAACGAAGGCTTCGCGACGTGGATGGCGGGGCGCACCACCGCGAAGCTGTATCCGGAATGGAAGACCGAACTCGAAACCGTGCTCTCGCGCGAGTCGGCGATGGGCCGCGACGCGGTCGCGACCACGCATCCGGTGGTGCAGCACGTGGAGACGGTGGAGCAGGCCAGCCAGGCCTTCGACGCCATCACCTATTCGAAGGGCGCGGCGGTGATCCGCATGCTGGAAGGCTACGTCGGCGCCGATGCCTGGCGCGAAGGCGTGCGCCGTTACATCAAGGCGCATGCATACGGCAACACGGTGTCCGACGACCTCTGGCGCGAGATCGAGGCGGCCGCAGGCAAGCCGATCACCGCCATCGCCCACGATTTCACGTTGCAACCGGGCGTGCCGATGATCCGTGTCGCATCGGCCAAATGCAGCGATGGCAAGACGACGCTGCAACTGGCGCAGGGCGAGTTCACCAAGGATCGTCCGGACAAGAAGCCGTTGTCGTGGCGCGTACCGGTAATCGCGCAGGCTATCGGCGGGAATGCGCCGATGCGCGCGATGGTGTCCGATGGCCACGCGACGCTCGAGGTGCCCGGTTGCGGCCCGGTGATCGTCAATGCGGGCCAGAGCGGTTACTACCGCACGCTGTATGCGCCGGAACAGTTTTCCGCGATCAGCGACAGCTTCGCGAAGCTGGCGACAATCGACCAGCTCGGCGTGATGAAGGACAGCTGGGCGCTGGGCCTGGCCGGGCTGCAGCCCGCCTCGAACTATCTCGATCTGGCCAAGGTCGCGCCCGTCGATGCCGATCCGCAGGTCTGGGGCGATATCGCCGACAACCTCGACACCCTCGACGCGTGGTATCGCGGCGATACGGCACGGCAGGCGAAATTGCGCGCCTTCGCGATCACGCGGCTGGCACCGGTGTTCGCGCGCGTCGGTTGGGAAGCGCGCAAGGACGAGCCGCCACCGGCCACCGTCCTGCGCGCGAAGCTGGTCAAGACGCTGGGCAGCCTTGGCGATGCCGCCGTGATCGAAGAGACGCGTCGTCGCTACTCGGCGCAGGCCGGCGACACGGACGCGATGCCGGCGGAATTGCGCAAGTCGATCCTGGCGGTAGTCGCCGGCCATGCCGATGCCGCGACCTGGGACAGGCTGCACGCGGAGGCGAAGGCCGAGAAGACGCCGCTGGTGAAGGACGAGTTGTACAACCTGCTGGCCACGGTCGATGACGAGGCCTTGGCCCGGCGTGCGCTCGAGCTGGCGCTCACCGATGAACCCGGTGCGACCAATACGGCCGGCATGATCCGTACCGTGTCCGAGACGCATCCGGATGCCGCATTCGCCTACGCCATCGCGCATCTCGAACAGATCGACAAGGTGGTCGACTCGACCTCGCGCAGCCTCTATTACCCGAACCTCGGCAACAACTCGCTCGATTCGGCGATGGTCGGCAGAATCAAGGTCTTCGCCGATGCCCATATCGCCGCCGGATCGCGCCGCGCAGCCGACACGGTCATCGCGAACATCGTTTATCGCCTCAAGGTACGCGACGAGCGGTTGCCGGAGATCGATGCGTGGCTGGCGCAGAACACGGGCTGACGAACGTCCGACACGTCGCCGCGCGTCCTGCGCGCGACGTCGCGCGACAATCGGTTGCGTCGTCACCCAGGTTCGCTACGCGTTTGCAGGCACCGCTCGCTTCGCCTTCTTGACGGCCCGCACGGGCGTGCGCTTCGCCGCCTGTTTCGCCACCGGTTTGACCGTGCGCGAAGTTTCCATCTTCAGCGCGACCCACGTCGGCGCATGGTCGCTGGCTTTTTCCAGGCCGCGTACCCAGCGGTCGACGCCCGCATCGACCAGGCGCGGCTGTGCCTGCTCGTTGAGCAGCAGGTGGTCGATGCGCAGGCCGGCGTCGCGCTGCCAGTGCTGGCGGAAATAATCCCAGAACGTGTAGATGCGCTCTTCCGGATGCTTGCTTCGCAGCGCATCGAGCCAGCCTTGCTGGAGCAAGCGCTCGAACGCCTCGCGGCTTTCCGGTTGCAGCAGCGCGTCCTTGCGCCAATGCTTGGGATCGTAGATGTCGAAGTCGGTGGGGACGACGTTGAAGTCGCCAGCCAGCACCACGGGATGGCCGCTGTCGTACAGCGCCTGCGCATGCCTGATGAGGCGTTCGAACCAGCGCAGCTTGTAGTCGAACTTCGGACCGGGCTGCGGATTGCCGTTGGGCAGGTACAGGCAAGCGACGATCACGCCGTGCGCGGCGACTTCCAGGTAGCGGCTCTGCTCGTCGGCGCGGTCGCCGGGCAGGGCGCGGCGGATTTCGACAGGCTCGGCATCGCGCGTGAGCACGGCCACGCCATTCCACGAACGCTGGCCCACCCACAGCGCGCCGTAGCCGGCGCCGTGGATCTCATCGATGGGAAAACCGTCGTCGGCAGCCTTGAGTTCCTGCAGGCAGGCAACGTCCGGCTGTTCCTTGGCGAGCCATTGCAGCAGGTGCGGCAGGCGCGTGCGGATGCCGTTGACGTTGAAGGTGGCGATCTTGAGTGTCTTGCGGCTGGGCATAGGGATGGCAAAGTCTGCGGCTGGCCGGTACTGCGGCGTACTACTTCTTCGGCTGCACCTTGCGCGTGGTGGTCTTGCCGTGGGTCAGGCTGGGGTCGTTGCCCTCGCCGGACTTGTTCGTCTCGTGGCCGTACTCGGCGCCTTTGGATGCCTTGCGATCCTTGGTGCCCGAGGCCGGGGCGGGCTTCTTTTCAACGGTCATCGTTCGCTCTCCTGGATGTGCAGACCAGTGGTGTGATGCGAGGAGACTGCGCGCGTCATCACGGGCGCGTGAAAGACGACAGATCGCGCTGCGCGATTTGCGCGGAGGTCGGTGATAACGAAAGATCCCGACGGTGGACCATCGCTCAGAGGTTTTCCGGCTT
>Ga0193708_1000187_pt1 | contig 13450 bp, 16 predicted proteins | sample H3c1metaG_FD_160570 | JGI IMG/M metagenome (GOLD analysis project Ga0193708, IMG submission 160570) | Soil microbial communities from a riparian zone of the East river system, Colorado, United States - H3c1 | ecosystem: Environmental > Terrestrial > Soil > Riparian zone | place: USA: East River...
TAACCTCCCGAGGGCAGGCCACTGATATGGGTGCTGAGGGTGGAACGGAATTTTATTCCTGATCCACTGCCGCCATTGCTGTTGATGAAGAGTGGTTTGCTGCGGTCAAATGATTCCAGGTCTTCTTTTACAGGTAATAAAGGCAGACTACCATTGATGGCTGCGCTGATGTTTGCTGCTGTAAGTGCCGCGGTACCGGTGACGGCGATGACCTTAAAATTACTGTTGAGCCAGGCATAGTGCGGCAGGAGTTGATGCGGAAAAAAACGGGAAAGCGTGGTATCGTTAATTATTGTTGGTAACCGCAAATCATTCCCGGGATCCAAATTTGTAAAAAATTTTTTTACTTTTTCGCTGCTCTCCTTGGTTACGAGCAGCACCTGTATATCATTACCGTGTAGTTTTTTTAAACTATCGAGCAATGGGAACTTTTTGAGACAGGCACTGCACCAGGTGGCCCAGAAATCTATTAGGAGGAGCTTTGCTTTGTATTGCGCCAAATTTGCTGTTGACTGTTTACCATTTACCATTTGGGTGAATGATACAGCCGGCAGTTGATCGCCGACGGCGAGGGGTATTGGGTTTTGAGCGGGGGTGGGGTATGGGTATAGGATTAGCAGGAAGCAATAAAGCAGTTTCATTGCAGTGACGTTTAGTATTAATAAAATCTCTTTGAAGTATTAATTAAACAGTCAGTATCCTGGTTGGAGTTCTTATATTTTTTCCTGTTCTTTTTTGCTTCCCGATGAATCGGGACAGGTACTCCAAAAAAGAACCAAAAAAGGAGCCCCGCAATCCCCGCCTGACCGGACGGGCAGGGATTACGGCCGATTGCGGGAAGCAGCTATGTTCGGCGACAGTGCTACTGTGGCTTCGGCTTTAGTAATCCTACTCTTAGTATTCTGCGAGTTCAACTTATGAATACTACCTGAAAATGAATGGCGTGAAAAAAATATGTGCTGACTGCCTGTATTTTTATACAGGGTTCTTTGGTTTTTTGGCGAACTGGGTTTTGAGGAGGCACAGGCCTGCGCCTTTGAGGCGGCTGAGGAGGCGGTAGTTCTTGTAGTATTGGAAGATGGTGAAGCGGTGGCGTTTCAAGGGTTTATAAATTGAGGCGGGATCGTGTGCGCCGGCCCTGACCTGCTGCATGAGCAGGCTGTGCAATATATTGTCCAGGGCAGGTTTTGGAATGCCTGCGAGGGATAGCCCGGGCGGATGTTTTTTTGCAATCATACTGTATTGTTTTAAATTTAGTACAGCAGTCTTTGTAAGAAGGATCGGCAGTGTGAGTGTGCTTTGGTTGTGCGGTTGTATTGATGCCTCCTGAACCTTTAATATGAATTTGCACAAAAAAAGGTGCAGGCCACTACTTACTGCCGGAAGGTTCTGGGAAGAACCGGGGGACAATAAGCGGACCCACACCTTTTTTATAAAAGGCATGGGAAACCACTTACTATCTCGTCCCTTTAAAATTTCCCAGATTTTCCGGCGAGATGCTAAGCGATATCCTTCATTGTTTCAAATGGAAGAATCGCAAAATTACTTTTAATACAGAGAATGATACTCAAATATTAAAAGCAGAATAAAAGTAAATAAAATTAATGACAAATACGTCATTAATGGGTAAAAATTTTATGTGTCAATTCGGGGTACAAATGCCTCAGATCAGAGATACGAAATTATTACAAAAAATTGCACTGGTTATTAAGCAATTGCGTGAGACTAAAGGAGTATCACAGGAAGAAGTTTACAATGATATCAATATTCATATTGGGCGAATTGAAACTGCAAAGGCTAACCTAAGTGTTAGTACATTATCTGCGTTGTGCAAATATTTTAAGATTAGGATATCGGAATTTCATAAGATGGTTGAAGGATTGTAATTTTTCATGCACAAGGGATTAAGATCCCGCTTTCGTGGAAAGCGGTATATAAAATTTGGCAAAGGGAAACAATTATTGAGGGAATCTTTGAATTTCAAAATGTGAGTGACTGAAAATTTAATAAAAGAAAAATTTATGAAAAAAATAGTGTTCTCGTTTATTTCGCTATCCAATTATTAGAGAAATGTATAGTTCCAGAAAAGAAGGCCAGATTCTCATTGATGTGATAAATACTTCACCGCATTCCCAGATTCTACCACCGGTCGTTTAACCATTTATATAATTCAGCATGCGTAAAAATACCCTGGAGGGCAATTTATCATGCATGAGTTTTCCTGCTTTTTGACCACTTGCGGCACTGTGAATCCTTTTTGTCTAAAAACCGTGGATGGTAAATAGTAATTTATAGCCTTTCCTGAAATTGGGCTCCTAAAAGCGATGCTAAATTAGAAGCATTGCATTTTTAAAGCCCTAATAATAATGCATGGTATTAAATCATTTTCCCCCTGACAATCTCCATGAGCTCAGCTTTATAATTTTCTCCAATCGGTATTTCGGCGGCTACATTTTTTAATCTTACTATATTCCCTTCAATGCCGGTGAGCCCGGATATGGGAATGATAAAAGATTTATGTACCCGGATGAAGTGTTTTTTGGACAACCGTTCTTCCAGGTCTTTCATACTTGTATAAACAAGGGTTGTTTGATCTCCCCGATGGATGGCCATATAATTTTTTTTACTTTCGATAAAATCAATATCAGCCAGGTTGATCTTCAAAAGCTTTCCCTTGGATTCAGTTTTTACAAAAATGTAATCGTCTTCCGAAGGCTCCTGCTGAGTAGTATCGCCGGTATTTACCTGCTCTATGGCCTTTTGCACGGCTGCTAAAAAACGCGGCAACCGGACCGGCTTCAAAAGATAATCTAATACATACAGTTCATAACCTTCCAGTGCAAATTCGCTGTAAGCAGTAGTCAATATCACTTTGCTTTTACCCTGGATTGTTTTAATAAAATCAATGCCGGAAAGTTCAGGCATTTGTATATCCAGGAAGACGAGGTCGATCTTTTGTTCACCCAATAATTGTAACGCATCAATAGGATTGGTAAAACATTCCACAAGGTTGAGATGCGGTGTTTGCTTCACATAATGAACAAGGATGTCAATAGCATGCTGCTCATCATCAACAATAATACAATTTATCATAGTTCATCAATGGTTAATTCAGTAGTATAAAATTCCCGTTCATCTTTCACAATGAATTTGTATGCAGCGCCATAAGAAAGCTCCAGCCGTGTTTTGATATTTTCCAACCCAATTCCTGTAGATAACTGTTTTGGCCCTGATTTCTTTTTATTGCTGCAATAAAAATAAAGTTTATTGCCTTCGACATTCAACCTGATATCTATAGGGTAATCCTGGTTTTTCAGGTCACCGTGCTTAAAGGCGTTTTCTACAAGGGTGATCAATACAAATGGAATGATCATCACCCCGTTCACAGATCCATTGATCTCTACATTTACTTTCAACTGGTTACTGTAACGAAGCTGGTTTACCTTGATCACATTGTGTACGTGTTCGATCTCATCTTTTAATGGCGCTTTACCGTCTTTTTGATTTCCCTGGCCGAGCGCATAGCGCATAATATCACTGAGTGTAAGAATACCTTCTGATAATTCCGAGGAATAAGGAAGTGATTTGGCATATAAAAAATTCAGCGTATTGTGAAGGAAATGCGGATTGATCTGTGCCTTTAAAAAATTAAAATTAGCCTGGGATATCTGCGCTTCAAGAATCAATTTTTGGGCTTCCAATATCCTTTTTTGTTTTAACGCCTCCCGTAATACCGTAACGTAAGCAAACAGGAAACTTACAATGAGCAGGGCAATCATGCTTCCCATCAGCGAAAAAAACATTTCTGCAAAGGAATTATATGTTAGCAGCAGCGCAGCAGGAAAAAAATAAAAAAGAAGACTGTAATAAATAGAAGTAACTACTATAATCACCAGCGTAGCCCTGAGAAAGGAGATGAATTTTTTATTGCCGGCAACAAGGTTGTAATAATAATTAAGGCTACAATAAAAGAATACAACCAGGAACAGCATAAAGAATGGCAGCCTGATATAGTTTGGACCAGGTGTTGCACCGGGGTTTGGAATACCGGTAACGGTCTCTTTACCTGCCGGTGCATCCAGGAAAAAGTAAAGGCCTTCAACCAAAAGAAATATGCAGACAAAAACCAGCAATACATGCCAAAAACGGTATCGTGTTTTGAATCTCATTTTTCTTCGGTGAAGATAGGAAAGGGATTACTGAATTGTATGCCATAACTGCCCTTTTCGTCCTGCCAAAAGCCTTGTTGATATAACGTTTTTCTTTCCCGCATGAAAGCTATCTATGTTTATATCAGAAAATCAAAAAGTATGCGCTCAATTGATGGATCACAACGCCAAACTGCAAAGGCAGCCGGATTGGTTTGCCTGTTTACAACGGCAGTGCTTATTGCTGCTCAATTCGGTATCAATGCCCGCCTGATGGGAGTTGGCAATGCGGAAGAAACTGTGAAGAACATATTGGCGCACGAATCACTATTCCGCCTGGGGATTTTGACTAAACTGGTTTATTGTGCCGGCAATGTAGCACTCCTAACAGCGTTTTACAGGATACTCAAAACTGTATACCCGGGCCTTGCATTGGTTGCAGCATTCTGGAGGCTGCTATATGCTTTAGTGTGGATCTTTATTGCACTCAATTCTTTTACAGCGCTACGCCTCATGGGCAGTGCCGATCATTTTGCCGGTATTGCGCAACTCTTTGATGGAGTTGGTGCATATTATGTTGGCTTGCTGTTTTGGTCATTGGCTTCCACAGTTTGCAGTTACTTATGGTTAAGGTCGAACTATATCCCCAAATCATTGGCCGCCTTTGGCCTGGCCGCTTCTGCATGGTGTGTAGTATGTACCGTTGCTTTCCTCATATTCCCAAATTTCGCTAATGGCGTTGATCTTTGGTGGTTCGATTCTCCGATGCTCATCTTCGAAATAGTAATAAGTTTTTGGCTTTTGTTTAAGGGCATAAAAGTGCCGCATATACAAGCCTCAAACTGAGCTGTTGTTAATTATTAACCGTGATAATAAAAATCAAGCGTAATTATAAAAATTAAAAAAAATACCTGTATGGAAAATAAAGAATTCTCACTCAAAAAAACAGCAAGAAAGGCCGGCCTGCTATATTTTGTTTGGGTACTAACCGGCATTTACGGAATGATGTATGTACAATCACAAACAATAGTAAAGGGTGATGATGTTGCTACTGCCAGTAAGATCCTTTCAAATGAATTTTTATTTCGAACAAGCATAATTAATGATCTTTTCAGCAGCGCTGTCTGCGTGTTTTTAGTATTCGTCCTATACCGGTTATTGAAACAGGTGAACGAACACCAGGCTAAACTTATGGTTTCATTGCTGATCCTGACAATCCCGGTTGTTTTTATTATCAATGCATTCAATATTACTTCTCTTATGATCTTAAAGGGTGAAGGATTGAAAACATTTGAAGCTGGCCAGAAACAGGAACTGGCTATGCTATTCCTTAAGATCAATGATTACGGACTTTTGATATTAGAAATGTTCTGGGGACTTTGGCTGATACCATTTGGGCAATTGGTTTATAAATCCAGGTTTATTCCAAGGATCCTTGGGATATTTCTCATTATTGGAGGCGTTGTTTATATGCTGGATAGTTTTCTTTCCCTGCTCTTTCCGATGTACCGTCTTTACTTCCGCCAATTTGCCGAACAACCTATACTATTGACCGTAGCAGTTGGAGAAATTTCAATAATGCTCTGGCTCCTGATCAAAGGTGTAAAAAAGAATGCCTCAAAAATTGCGATCAAAGAGGTGAGGGGACGCTGAATCTAAAACACTTGCATTTATGACTCACAGGACAAAAGCCAGGCTTGCAGGCTTTACTTTGCTGCTATACATCATTACCGCTATTACCAGCATGATCCTTTCACGTCAGGTATTGGATGGAGCGGAGACGAATGCCACTATTCTGGTGAATATGGCCCGGCATGTTTCACTTGTGCGGGTGGATATTATACTTACCCTGCTGCAGGCTGCATACGCCCTGATCCTGGCTGTATCGCTTTACGTCCTCACACGTCATGTTGATCGCGACATTGCAATGATTGCCTTATGCTGCCGGGTCACCGAGGGAATCATTATCGTTATCTCCACATTCAAGTCGCTTGCGTTACTGTCAGTTGCAACGGATGGCGCTGATGCTCCGGCATCGAATACGATCGCAGGTTTGCTCTTGAAAACAGAAAACTGGATCATGCTCAGCAGCGGAACCTGTTTTGCATTGGGCAGCACAATTTACTGCTATCTCTTCCTGCGTGCCCGGAGCATCCCCGTCTTGTTGGCCTGGTTGGGTGTGCTTGCCTCGGTTCTACTCCTGGTTGTCGTTCCTTTGCAACTCGCCGGATTCATAAATGCTTCGCTTACGTTCGTTTGGATCCCTATGCTTTTGTTTGAAGTTGTGCTGGCAGTTTGGCTGCTGGTTAAAGGAACAGCCAGTCTCTGAAACAGTGAACAAAATACTACGCTTTGGCTCGCCCATGAACTCTTCTCTTTTCCGCATTAAAATACCAATAGGGGTGAAAAATACCAGTGAGCAGTAGTTGTACGCTACCCGTTTTTTCTTTTCAATTCTATTTTGTGTATATGATCTTTTTATCCTTAGGAAAATAGAGGAACATTTTGTGGCCTGTTAAATGACAGAACTGTAAATAGCCAGAGGTTTAGAACTGAACCAAAAAAAGCTATGTATGTCCGTTATCCCGCAAAAGATGCCCAAGCGCATCGTGGTATATGCCAAGGATGTTGAGAATATTACCGGCAGGAGAGAACGTGCTGCAAGAAAGGTATTACAAAAGGTTAGGGAAAAGTTCGGTAAACCAAAGGATGGCTTTGTAACTGTAAGGGAGTTTAGTATGTACACGGGTATTGATGAGAACCTGGTAAGGGAGTTTTTGATTGATTAGCTCCCCGACGGCCCAGGATGACATCAGTTTATGGAATAAAGATATTATTGCGAATGGCATAAACGACTATGCCGGCTGTATTACGGGAGTTTGTTTTTTGGAGGATTCGTTCGCGGTAACCTTCAATGGTGCGAATGCTGAGGTGGAGGGCCAGGGATATTTCTTTGTTGGAAAATTCCTGACAGATAAGGCAGATGACCTCTTTTTCCTTATCGGAGAAGATCATTTTACTATTGGGGTCATTAGGATTAAAACGGCTGTTGGCAATGAGTTGTGTCAGTTTGATGCCTGTGGCACTGCAATAATACTGGTTGTGCTGTGCAACCGTATTAATTGCATCAATGATCTCTGTTTTGTGCGCATTTTTGATCAGGTATCCTTTAGCCCCCGCTTCGAGCATGTCAATTATGAGCTTATCATCATTAAACATGGATAACGCAATGATACCCACCTGGGGATATTTTTCTGTTATAATGCGTGTTGCTTCAATGCCATCCATTACCGGCATTTTAATATCGGTGAGCACTACATCGGGAAGGTGTTTTGCAGTTAGCGTGACCAGTTGCTGCCCGTTGGCTGCTTCAGCCAACAGCACAATACCTGTTTGGTTTTTCAGCAGGCTGTGAAAACCATCCCGAAAAATCTCATGATCATCGGCCAGTATTATTTTAACCGGCGCATATGGTGTTTTCATTAATTAATATTTAAGTTAGCCCGGTATTGGAATTTCAATAATAAAAGTTGTGCCTTTGCCGGGCCTGGAACTAACATGTAACTCTCCTGACAGGATCTCTGTCCGGCTTCGCAGGTTACTTAATCCCAGCCCGTTCTTTTCTTTAATCATGGTATTATAATTAAAGCCTTTTCCATCATCTGCGGTGGCAATGATGAACTTATTTTTATGTGCATATAATTCAATTTTTAGTTTTGTGGCACCGGCATGCTTTACCGTGTTGTGAATTATTTCCTGGATGATGCGATATACATGGATAGCATGTGATTGGGGAATAACCGGCATGTTCTCCGGCCGGAAAGAAATCTTTAAACCACTGTTGACTGTCATATGATCAATAAATTCTTCAATTGCATCGGCGGGACCTTTCCTTAAAAGTGTATTGGGCATAAGGTCATTGGCGATATTACGTACCTGGTGTAAAATCGTATCTATATAATGCGATGCCTTTGTTATCGTCACCGCATCTTCGCCGTTTAATTTTTCTATGCTTGCGAGTTTGAATTTTACCGCCGAGAGGGTGGGGCCTAATTCATCATGCAGATCGGCTGCAACCCTGGCCCTTTCTTTTTCAAGGGTGGTGATCTCGGCTTCTATTTTTGCTTTATATAAGAGACGGTGCTTTCGCTGCTGACGGATAACAGAAACTATAAAATAAAAAATAATGGTGCCTATGACTGCCGCAGCGATCAGGACAGCGTGATATGTTGTGCTTTCTTTGGTATCCATAACAGGGCGAGGGCGTAAATAAGGTTTACAAATAGGTTTATCCAGGTTAAAAGAGAATAGACATTAATGCGAAAATCTCTGCTGACATTGAGCCCATAAAACCAGAAGGCTTCCACCAATATCTTATAAGTAAAATAAATTATGAACCCGGTGCAAATAAGGAAGACCGGACTTTTTAGCAGACTGTATCTATAAGTAAGAATGAGGTTATTATTAATATGGATACTCATGAGCACAATGATAAAAGAATAGAGGGTTCTGAAACAGAAGGTAATTGAAAATATATTATGGGTCATAAAGTTTTCAACAATCCAGGAGATCGCCAGCAGTGATAGTATAAATGTATAAAGGTGCCTATGCCGGTTAAAAAGACCCCATGTTTTGAATTGCCAGGTGATAAGCAAGGCTTCAAGAAGTACATAAATATTATTGTTGAAAGCCGTGTTAGCCTGGCAGGTTGTCATAATAAGGCTTGCCACCTCGTTCAATGATGCTACCGTTAAGCAAATGATAAAAGGAAGGAAGGCTGGTTCGATCTTTTTAAACCGAAGCCAGCCTATGATCGTCCCGACAAATATGCTAAAGCTGAAAATAATCACCTGGGTATCCATATCGCTAAAGATAATAACGATTATTCATTGAGGGGAGATTCAGGCGGGCACAGATCTGGGCAGCGCTGCCCTTCTTCAACAATGCTATTGTCAACAGGTGCGTTTTCACCGGGAAGTATGTCTTCGTTGTCTTCGTTAACCGGTATAATTATGGCGTGTACTTTCAGGTTTTCATCCATACCGTAGTATATTCTCAGTCCTTCGCACCCGGATTTCCCGAGGAGGGTGTCAATTTCGCCGCGATTGAAAGTTTCGCTGAGGGGTAATATGCCCTGATTTTGGTAGCCAGTTGCAAGTATTGCTTCCTTGTTGGAACGGTACTCGGATGTCATTTCGACCGCCCTTTCCTGGGTGATAAAATGAGAGCCCGTAGGTAATGAATTCGTTTCACTCATGCCAGTTGGTTTTATAGGTTAAAAATGAACCAACAAGATTGAATAAATGCGTGGGTTGTGTTACCGTAGTAATACGGTATTTTGGAAGAAGGATGAAGAATGAAACGGAAAACAGAAGGTGGAGGGAAGCAAAGATCGGAGGGGTAGTAAATTAAAAGCCCCCTTGCGGGGGCCCGGGAGCAACAGGTTTATTTGCGCCACCTGCCAAGCCAGTACTTTAGCAACATGGAAATAAAAAAGCTGACCGCTGCGCCGATGCCTGCCATAACAGCGGTTTTGATTATGTCTGCTGCATTGATATTGACAAGGAGAATGGTGATTATTCCACCTGCTGTACCCATTTTTGCTGACCCTATTACTGACTGATCATTCATGAATTGCATTTAATTTTTTTAAAACTGCTTTTGTTTTAACCTGCCTTGATAAAATACAGGCTGATCATTTTGCGAAGCACTTTTATGCCTGCTTTACTTCCTTCGGGAAGAACGTCCTGATTTTATAAAGACCGATATGCCATTTTTAATTGAACGATCAGGTACCGGATACAAGCACCAGTGCCAGCGGATTGAAGGTTCCATTCTTCAGCGGGTACAGGTTCCGTTGACCTCCTGAAAAAATTCAAGACCCAATGCGAGGAAAAGCGGATGTGTACTATTGGCAGTGACTGTATTGGCTAAAGTAATTACTGCTGTAGCCACATTGTTCCATGGCAGTTGCGCTGAACTGGGGGTACAACAATAAGTTTCTGTAGTACAGTAAACGAGTGCAGGGCATACCAGTGGAGGGTAAGGGTTATGTGTGATAGTATTGACAGCACATTCAGCGATTGGGTCTATGGTCCCAAGTTTGGGATGAATTGCACAGGTGATAAAAATCTAAAAAAGCCTGGTGAGATTGAAGAAGCAGGCAAAAAATTCAGCACGGCAGAAAAAAAAGCAGCTCCGATTGGCAAATTAAGGAAGCGGGAAGAGTAAGAAGTTTATAAAATTGATAAACTAACTAAAATTGCTGCTTAAACCCGTTGGTCGGAAACCAGACGGGGGCGTTCGTGGTAAGGATTTACATTTGCCATGAAGAAAGAACACCCACGGCGGCAGAATAACTTTATTGCCTGGAAGCGGATACAGACCTATATTTCATAACATCATTTGGGTATATAAATATAGCAAAAAAAGCATAAAATATGCAAATTTTTGGGCAGTTTTAAGCAACTTTTTGCTCTACTTTGTTTATGTCATTCAGGAGCCTAAAATGGGCTTCTTTTACTTTAGAATTGAGGTATTCCTGAACTACTACTACATAGCGGTAAAATTCTTTGCTTCCGGGGGCATGGCCGGATATCCTTCTTACACTATTTTCATCAACACCTAATAAAAGCAGTGTTGTAATTGCTGTGCGCCGCATGGTATGAGCCGTGATATGGTCGCAGAATTTAAAAGATTCAGCTTGCCTGGTCTTAATTTCAACCTGCTCGCCAACACGATTACGGAACTTGGGCAAATTATAATTCCAGCCTGCAAGGGATATTAGCTTTTTAATCCCCAGGTTCATGTTTGTACACGATAAGCGGGGGAGAACATGTTTGCCTGCGCTGCCCCGGTATTTGTGAATAATAGAAATAGCATAACCCGGAAGCGGGATCTTAATTTCAGCACCCGTTTTTTGCGTATGAAGAATTATATAGGTTGCATCCGGGGCCTGTTGAACATTTGTTTTCTTCATTTGCATCAGGTCCTGGTAACGTAAAGCCACAGTATAGCCAAATACAAAAATGTCTTTTACTTTTTTTAATGGTATCGGGAGTGATCCTTCGAACTCCTTATTCGTTATCAGGAAATTAAGTTGTGAAGGAGATAAGATCACTGGCGTGAATTTTTCTGACGGAACCCTGAATTTTTTATGAAATTCTCCAACGGGCAGCGCTTTTTCAACCAGCAAATAGCGGAAGAAGGTTTTTATTACTTTAAAGACAGAACCGACGTATTGATCGTAGCAGTTTTTTTTCCTGTACAGGAAGGCAGAAAACTGTTTAAAAAAACGTGTCCAGTAATTTTTTTCTTTTTGTACATCCCGTAAAGATCCACGATGCAGCAATTGGATTCGCAGCGATATTTCGTGTAAACTTTCAAATTCCTCCAATAAGGCCAGAACGCATCGATACTGGGTAATGGTACCTTTTCTAACTTTCTTTCCTGATGGCATCAACCTGCGACCGGAAGATGAAGCTATTATGAATTTTTTAAACTCTGTGATGAGTAAGAGTTGGCGGGGGTTACTGTTCATTTTTGATAATTTTTCTTTAAAGATATTTATTTTGATAAATGCTATTTGTTCATCCTGTGAAGAGATTGGATAGGATGTGGATGATGTTGTTGGCCAGCCGACCAGCAACGGCGTAAGGATGATGTTGTTGGTCAGGCGACCAACAACGGCGTAAGGATGATGTTGTTGGTCAGGCGACCAACAACGGCGTAAACCAACAACGGCGTTATCGTATCAGCACCACATATCCCTTCTGCCTGATCCTGTTATTGAGGTAATCCACCCCTTCGGCATGCCATACATAGGTAAAGGCATCCTGTGCTTTGCCTCCGAATGTTCCATCCCAGCCGATATTATTACCGGAGCCCGAATACAACATTTGTCCCCAACGATTATATACCCGGAAGATGTCCACCGACTTCATACCAATTGCAACGGGCCGGAAAATATCATTGATATTGTCGTGGTTGGGACTAAAGGCACTTGGTACATAAAAGCCGGGAGCCAGTTTATAAACCTTCACCAGTATGCTGTCGGTATCAAAGCAACCTGCGGAATTGCTTACCCTTACTACGTATTCAATATTGTTTTGCGGTGTGGAAACAGGATTTTTTATTGAAGGATCATTCAGCCATGTTGATGGTGTCCATGAATAATTAGTGCTTCCTGTTGCACCCAACTGCAGGGGCTGGCCCAGCACCACCGAAGTATCTCTTGGTCCTGCGTCGGCTACTATTTTTGCAACGGTAAGTATCATGGTATCTTTTACGGGTTTGGGGCAACCCAGTACATCCCGTACGGTAACGATATACCTCACATTACCTGTTGGGTTTGTTACAACAGGGTTGGGAATATTTGCTGCATTTAAAAAAGCGATCGGGCTCCATGAATAAATACTTCCGCCCGAAGCATGCAATTGTGTTGAATTGCCTAAACAAATGAGCTGATCGGCGCCGGCATTTGCCAAAGGATATGGTACGGTGGTCAATGTAATATCTTCCTGGGCCGTACACTTACCAATATTGGCAAGTACGTGATAGGTAGTGGGATTGAAAGGCGTTGCTGTTGGATTCTTTAAAGCAGGGTCATTCAATGTATTACCTGCCGGGGTTTCTGTCCAGAGATAATGCAGGGCATCGCTGTTTATTTTTAAAATGGTCGGGTCTCCCTGGCAAATGGTACTGTCGTTTGCGGCAGAAAGGCTGACCAATGATTTCACGTCAACTTTTACAGAATCTGTACCCACGCAACCAAAGGGGTCAGTAAGGGTTACGCGATAAGTGGTAGTTACATCGGGGCTAACCAATGGGTCAGCAATGCCTGTATTACTGATCATGTAATTGGGTGTCCATGTAAATGTGCCGATACCGACAGCATTTAACTGCAGGGTATCTATATAACAGATCAGGGTATCGTTGGTTACGGTTAACGGGGGATTGGTTAAAATGTCAATTCTTTTAAGGACGGTATCAATACAGCCTACACTTGTAGAAACTATGAATTGTACATCATAGCCGTTGGGATTGTTATACCTGTGTGTTGGGTTTTTCAGGATAGATGTATTGGAAGAAGATCCAAAATCGCCAAAGTTCCATGACCACTTATCAACAACGCCGAAAGCTGCAGTCGTAATATCAGTAAACTGGATGTCGGTATTGATACAATGGCCGGCTACAGAAAAATCAGGATTAAAACCGGGGAATACCTTTACTTCAGAAGTCATGGAATCTGAGCAGGTAAGCCCCCTGTTAACCACGTGCTTTAATGTGTATACGCCTGCAGC